>ENA-ORSS01002118-ORSS01002118.1-human-gut-metagenome-genome-assembly--contig:-NODE-2118-length-18648-cov-3.746033_pt1 | contig 18648 bp, 15 predicted proteins | sample MGYA00241899_ERZ509162 | MGnify/ENA primary metagenome ERZ509162 (study PRJEB26280, sample SAMEA2338641) | human gut metagenome | biome: human gut; feature: human-associated habitat; material: faeces... | reverse complement strand
GGGGCTCGAAAGGAACTGAGCAGGGAGGGTACCATTCCGCTTGCAGGAACGGCGTGATTGCCCGCAGGGATGGGCCGCCCCGCGCACTTGCAGGGCCACGGATGAAGGAACGCCGCGGCAGGCGGCGAATGGGCTTTTGGGATGCGAAAGGTACATGCGGTCCATTTAACAGAGTGACGAAACCGGAATGGTACCCTCCCTGCTACGATAATCTTTCATGAGTCTGGTGCGTCCGCGACGAAGCTGAAATACATCCCCCCGACCCATTGCCAATAGTTTCTCGATGAGAGAATCTCAATGCCGCGAATCCCATATAAATTTTAGTTGTCATGTTTTGGCTTTTCCTGTATGATAGAGAGAAACATTGTAAACTATGATATAATATAGATAACGTAAATACACAAGATAACAAAGAGGGATACGAGTTGTATAAGAAGTGGAAATTGTATGAGCCGGTGCCGGAGCTAGCGGCGTTTGCGCGGGAGATTGGCCGGGATACGACGGTGGCGGCGCTCCTCTGGCACCGCGGCATCCGCACGCGCGAGGAAGCGGAACTCTTCCTGCATCCAGAGCGGCTGCCCTTTGCTGATCCGTTCGCGATGCGCGACATGGATAAGGCCGTCGCGCGCATCCAGAAGGCATTGGCGCAGGGCGAGCACATCACGGTCTACGGCGACTACGATGTCGACGGCATGACGGCGACGTCGCTTCTGACGCGGACGCTGCGCAAATTCGGCGCGAAGGTGGACTTCTACATCCCGGACCGCATGACGGAAGGCTACGGCCTCAACCGCCGGGCGCTCGAGGAGATTGCGGAGCAGTCAGACCTGCTCGTCACGGTGGACTGTGGCATCGCCTCGGTCGCGGACGTCGCGGCGATACAGGGCGCCGGCAAGCTCGACATCATCATCACAGACCACCATCTGCCGGGCAGTGAGCTGCCGCCCGCCTGCGCGGTGCTCAACCCGCATCGCGCGGACTGCCCGTATCCCGACAAGGACCTCGCGGGCGTCGGTGTCGCCTTCAAGCTCTGCCAGGCCCTTGCCGCTGCGCGGTCGGGGAAGGTGTGGGACGGCCAGTCGGCCTTCACGGATGACCTCGAGCTCGTCGCGCTCGGCACGGTCGCAGACATCGTGCCGCTGCGCGGGGAGAACCGCCGCATCGTCAAGCAGGGTATGGCCCGCATGGCGGCGACTGCACTGCCGGGCGTCGCGGCGCTCGTCGAGGTCGCGGGGCTCAAGGACAAGAAAATCACGGCGGGTCATCTCGGCTTTTTGCTCGCGCCACGGCTCAATGCGGCAGGGCGCATCGAGTCGGCGCGCACGGGCGTTGCACTCTTGACGGCGGAGGACCGAGCGCAGGCCGACAAGCTCGCGCTCGAGCTCGACCTGCTCAACACAGAGCGGCGCGAGATTGAGCGCACGATCTGCAAGACGGCGGAGCAGGAACTTGAATCCCTCGACATGGCGGAGGAAAAGGCCATCGTCGTCGCGGGCAAGGGCTGGAACCCCGGCGTCATCGGCATCGCAGCATCGCGGCTCGTCGACAAGTTCTACAAGCCGACCATCGTGCTCTCCGTGCAGGAGGACGGCATCTGCCGCGGCTCGTGCCGCAGCATCGAGGGACTCAACATGTACGAAGCGCTCTCGGCCTGCAAGGAGCACCTGCTGCAGTTCGGCGGCCACGCGATGGCGGCGGGCCTCTCGCTGCGCGAGGAGGAGCTGCCCGCGTTCCGCGCGGCGTTTGCCGCCTATGCGGGCGCGCATCTCTCGGAGGAGGACTACGAACCGAAGGTCTCGGTCGAGTTCGAGATGATGCCGGAGGAGCTGACGCTCGACCTCGTCGAGGAGCTCTCGCTGCTCGAGCCGTACGGCATGGGCAATCCCAAGCCGTATTTCGGCTGCCGCAATGTGCGCGGCCGCGAGGCGATGGCCATCGGCCGTGAGCAGAACCACCTGCGCTTCAAGCTCGGCACGGAGGAAGCACCCGTGACGAGCTTGATGTGGAACCGTGCCGACCTCGCCGCCGCGGTCAACCGCGAGGCGCTCGACGTCGTCTACGCGCCGGCCATCAATGAGTGGAACGGGCGCCGCAGCCTGCAGTGCATGGTCGAGGACCTGAGCCCTGCAGCGAGCGAGCGCGTCTTCCCCGAAAAGGAACTGTTGCGCGATATTTACCGCTACTTCTACGCCATGCAGAGGGGACAGGGACTGATTCCCTTTGACACAGCGGTGCTCACAGCAGGTTTTTGCCAGTCGTTCCATCATATTTCGCAGTATACGATGGGTGCGGCCTTGCGCATTTTCCAAGAATTAGGTATCCTAAGAGAGAATCTCAATGAAAATCGCTATTATTTGCCACCTGTTCAGGGCAAGCAGGGAAAGATGGAACTGGACGCTTCGCCGACGTACCGGCGGCACAAGGTCATCTGACAGGGATAGAGAAACAGAAAGACCTTGCATCACGCGGCAAGTCTATGCGTGATGACAAAAAGGAGTGGGATGTATGAATGACAAAGAGAAAGAACCGGTGACGATCGAGAACATCCTCGACGCTGTCAAATCGTATTCGCCGAAGGCCGACCTCGACCTCATCCGGCGCGCCTATGAACTCGCGAGAAAGGCCCATGCCGGGCAGACGCGCGTGTCGGGGGAGGCGTACATCATCCACCCGCTGCACGTCGCCCAGATCCTCACGCAGCTGCACCTCGACGATGCGACCATCAGCGCGGCTCTCTTGCACGATGTCGTCGAGGACACGATTTACACGAACGACCAGATGAAGGAGATGTTCGGCGACGAGGTCGCGATGCTCATTGACGGCGTGACGAAACTCGGCCGCCTGCAGTATAAATCGAAGGAAGAAGCTCAGCTCGAAAGCTACCGCAAGATGTTCCTCGCGATGGCCAAGGACATCCGCGTCATCATGATCAAGCTTGCGGACCGCCTGCACAACATGCGCACGCTCAAGTACATGCGCGAGGACAAGCAGAAGCGCATCGCGCGCGAGACCATCGAGATCTACGCGCCGCTCGCGAACCGCCTCGGTATCTCGAGCATCAAGTGGGAGCTCGAGGACCTCTGCCTGCGCTATCTCGAGCCGGAGATCTACTACGACCTCGTCGAGAACGTCAAGCAGAAGCGCAAGGAGCGCCAGACGTTCATCGATACGTCCATCGAGCAGATCAAGGAGAAGCTCGCCGAGGCGCACATCAAGGCGGACATCAGCGGCCGCGCGAAGCATTTCTACAGCATCTACAAGAAGATGAAGCGCGACAACAAGGAGCTCAGCGAGATCTACGACCTCTCGGCCGTGCGCGTGCTCGTCGACTCGGTCAAGGACTGCTACGGTGTGCTCGGCGTCATCCACGCGATGTGGAAGCCAATCCCGGGCCGCTTCAAGGACTACATCGCCATGCCGAAGTCGAACGGCTACCAGTCCCTGCACACGACGGTCATGACGCGCGGCTATCCGCTCGAGATCCAAATCCGCACGTTTGCGATGCATCAGGTCTCGGAGTACGGCGTCGCCGCGCACTGGAAATACAAGGAAGCGGGCAAGGGCGCCAAGGCAACGGGTGCCGTCGACCAGAAGATGAGCTGGCTGCGCCAGATGGTCAACCTGCAGCAGGAACTCAGCGACCCGAAGGAGTACTTCGAGGCGCTCAAGGTCGACGTCTTCTCGGACGAGGTCTTCGTCTTCACGCCGAAGGGTGACGTCGTCGACCTGCCGAAGGGCTCCATCCCGATTGACTTCGCCTACCGCATCCACACGGAAGTCGGCCACCACTGCGTCGGCGCCAAGGTCAACGGCAAGCTCGTGCCGCTCGAGTACAAGCTCAAGAACGGCGACATCGTCTCCGTCATCACCAACAAGGCGAACAACGGCCCGAGCCGCGATTGGCTCAACATCGTCGCCTCGTCGGAGACGCGCAGCAAGATCCGCTCGTGGTTCAAGAAGGAGAAGCGCGAGGAGAACATCGAGCAGGGCCTCGAGCTCATCAAGGACGAGGCCAAGCGCCTCGGCTATGCGCCCAAATCCTTGCTCAAGGAAGGGCGCCTGCAGCAGGTTGCGGACAAGCTCAACATCCTCAGTGAGGAAGACCTTCTCGCCGCACTCGGCTACGGCGGCATCACGGTGCGCAGCGTCATGACGAAGCTCATCGAGCTCTACAAAAAGGACCTCAAGGAGGCCACGCCGCCCGATGTCTCGAAGATGCTCTCGGAGCTCAAGACGCCGCAGCACGTCGGCAAGCGCAACCGCTCGAGCCACGGCGTGCTCGTCGAGGGCGAGAGCGGCCTGCTCGTCCGCCTGGCCCGCTGCTGCAACCCGATTCCCGGCGACCCGATCACGGGCTTTGTCACCAAGGGTCGCGGCGTCTCCGTCCACCGCGCGGACTGCCCGAACGTCCTGCGCGACAACGACCTCTCGCGCATGATCGAGGTCAGCTGGGATATCGGCCTCGACAAGGACTACACGGTCGAGATCGAGATCGTCTGCAACGACAAGAGCGGCGTGCTCGCGGAGCTCCTCGCTGTGCCGTCGGAGATGAAGATCAACATCCACAGTGTCAACGCCAATCCGAACCGCAGCAACAAGACGTCGACCATCATCATGGGCCTCGACGTCAAGAACGCGACGCAGGTCTCCCAGATCATGACGAAGATGCGCCGTCTCAAGAACGTCTACAGCGTCTCCCGCGCCCTGAGCAGCCGCACGGGACAGTGAGTACAGAGCGTCTAGAACAGTTGATTTCAGTTCTCTTTTGATTGTATTTTTTTCACATTTTTGTTATAATATATGCATTTGAAATGTTACGATGTCCTGTGAATGAAATGAAACAATGATACAGAGGGGTAGCAGGGATCAAGAATCAATAGACGATAGAAAGGGGGACTATATTATGTCACAGACTTTCACGATGGACGACCTCAAGCGCATGCTGCAGGAGCGCCAGCACAAGATGACGCCGCAGCGCCAGGTCGTCCTCCAGATCTTCCTCGACCATCCGGGCGAGCACCTTTCGGCTGAGGATGTACACGGCATCCTGCGCGACAACAAATCCGAGATTGGCCTCGCCACGGTCTACCGCAGCCTCGAGCTGCTCTCGGAGCTCGGCATCCTGCAGAAGATGGAGTTCGGCGACGGCTGCAGCCGCTATGAGGTCAACCGGACGGACCCGTCGAAGCATCATCACCACCATCTGATCTGCACGAACTGCGGCAAAGTCATCGAGTTCCAGGACGATCTCTTAGAGCCGCTCGAGGACGACATCAAGGAAAAGCTCGGCTTCACGGTCAGCGACCATCAGGTCAAGTTCTTTGGCCTCTGCAAGGAGTGCCAGGAGGCCCAGAAGTGACGGCAGTGAATCAAGACGCAAAGCTGAGGGTCCGGACGTTCACGCTCAATAACCGCAAGGAGATCATCTCGAAAATCGTGCGCGAGGTGCTCGTGCTCTTCAAGGTGGAGATCGTGGGGCGCCAGGGCGAGGCCGACTACCTGCAGCTCTCCGTCATCAACCACCGCTTGCCCGACACCGAGGACGGGCGCGTCGTCATCGAGTCGAATCTCATGCTCTTTGACCTCGCAGGCCACGCCACTTCTTTTGTGCGGCGCGGCACGGGAGCACTCGACGAGCGCGAGGGCGCGGCGGTCAACCGCCTGATCAAGCTCAATCTCTACCATATCTTCTGCGAAGAACTCGATATGCCCCAGGCACCCTGGGGCATTCTGCATGGCGTGCGCCCGACGAAGATCGTGCACCGCTGGATCCGCGGCGGCATGGGGGAAGAAGATATCATCGAGCGCCTGCAGTCGGACTACGCCTGCAGCGAGGCGAAGGCGCGCGTCATCGTGCCGATGGCGTTCCGCCAGCTGCCATTCCTCGCGCAGTCGGACGAAAAGACGGTCAGTGTCTACGTCGGCATCCCGTTCTGCCTGACGCGCTGCCTCTACTGCTCGTTCCCGTCGAACATCCTGCCGGGCAGGAAGCGCATTGCGGAGTTCATGACTGTCCTCGAGAAAGACCTGCTCGCGGCCAAGGAAGCCATCGACCACTACGGCTTCCACGTGCAGAATATCTACGTCGGCGGCGGCACACCGACGAGCCTGCCGGACGAAGCCTTTGCCGAAATGCTCAATATGGTATATAATGCTTTCTATGGGCCCTCTATCGTGGAATTCACGGTGGAGGCGGGCCGTCCGGACAGCATCACGCCGGCAAAGATCGAGACGATGAAGCGCCTTTCCGTCTCGCGCGTCAGCGTCAACCCGCAGACGATGCAGGCAAAGACGCTCCACCGCATCGGCCGCCAGCACACGCCGGAAGACGTCGTCACGATGTTCCACGCACTGCGCGAGGCCGGCATCCCGCACATCAACATGGACCTCATCCTCGGCCTGCCGGGCGAGACGGCCGAAGATGTGCGCGACACGATGGAGAAGGTCACGGCGCTCGGCCCGGACGACATCACGCTGCACGCCCTGGCCCTCAAGCGCGGCTCGCGCCTGCGCCTCCTCATGGAGGACCAGCACGTCGAGCTGCCGTCTGACGAGGAGACGCGCCGCATGTCGGAAGTCGCGATGGCCTATGTCGAGAAGCTCGGCATGCGCCCGTACTACCTCTACCGCCAGGGCTACATGAGCGGCGACCTCGAGAACGTCGGCTGCTGCCGCGCCGGTGCGGAAGGCATGTACAACATCCAGATCATGGAGGAGCACCAGACCATCATCGGCATCGGCGGCGCGGCGACGACGAAGGTCGTCGACTTCCGCAGGAAGCGCATGAAGTCCTCGTTCAACGCGAAGGACCTCGTGACGTACCTGCGCGACATCGATATCTACATCGAAAAGCGCCGCGCACTTCTCGACGAAGCGTACGGCAATCCATCATAATTCATACAGGGGGAACGATTCATGCTCACCAATGCCCCTCGGGGAACAAAAGACATCCTGCCCGACACTGTCGGCGAATGGAACTACATCGAAGGGAAAATCCGCGAGATCTGCGGCCGTTACGGATTTGAAGAGATCCGCACGCCGCTCTTCGAACACACGGAGCTCTTCCATCGCGGTATCGGCGAAGGCACCGATGTCGTCGACAAGGAGATGTACACGTTCGAGGACCGCGGCGGACGCAGCATTACGCTGCGCCCGGAGAACACGGCGTCAGTCGTGCGCGCCTACCTGCAGAACAAGCTCTACGGCGACTCCTCGCTCGTCAAGCTCTTCTACATCGGTTCGATGTTCCGCTACGACCGCCCGCAGGCCGGCCGCATGCGCGAATTCCATCAGTTCGGCGTCGAGTCGCTCGGCGAGGAGAACCCGATGGCCGATGCTGAGATCATCATGCTGGCCGTCGACTTCCTGCAGTCGCTCGGGCTCAAGGACCTGAAGCTCAGCCTCAACTCGGTCGGCTGCCCGAAGTGCCGTCCTGTCTACCGCAAGGTCCTGCAGGACTACTTCCGCGACAAGCTCGATGACCTCTGCGAGGACTGCCAGGACCGCTTTGAGCGCAGCCCGCTGCGCATCCTCGACTGCAAAGTCGATGCCGACAAGCCTTATATGGCCGATGCGCCGAAGATCACGGACTGCCTCTGCGACGAGTGCCGCGAGCACTTCGAGAAGGTCCAGAGCTACCTGACGAATGCCGGCATTGCATTCGAGCTCGACCCGCGTCTCGTGCGCGGCCTCGACTACTACACGAAGACGGCTTTCGAGATCAAGTACGCGCCGCTCGGCGCGCAGAGCGCTGTCGCCGGCGGCCGCTACGACGGCCTCATCGAGGAGATTGGCGGCAAGCCGACGCCGGCCGTCGGCTTTGCGACGGGCCTCGAGCGCGTGCTCCTGGCCCTCGAGAAGCAGGGCCTGATTCCCGAGCAGCCGAAGAAGACGGATGCCTTTGTCGTCGCGCTCGGCGAGGCGGCCAAGGCCCCGGCGTTCACGCTCCTGACGAAGCTGCGCCGCGCCGGCCTCAAGGCTTCGATGGACTATGCGGGCCGCAGTATGAAGGCCCAGATGAAACAGGCAAACAAGGCAAATGCCCGCTTTGCGCTGATCATCGGTGAAGATGAAGTCAAAGAATCCTGTGTCATGCTCAAGGATATGGAAAAGAGTGAGCAGCAGAAGGTTTCTTTTGATGCAATTATAGAAAAGCTATGTGCTGAGGTGAAAGGTTAATGGAAACATTACAAGGTATGAAGCGCACCCATCATTGCGGTGTACTTCGCAAGACGGACGTCGGCCAGGAAGTCGTACTCTGCGGCTGGGTCTCCCGCCGTCGTGACCACGGCGGACTGATCTTCGTCGACATGCGCGACCGCTCTGGCTTCGTCCAGGTCGTATTCGACGAGGCTGCCATGAACGAAGGAACGTTCCACAAGGCAGAGTCCCTGCGCAACGAGTTCTGCATCGCCGTCCGCGGCAAGATCCGCGCGCGCAGCGAGGAGACGATCAACCCGAACATCGAGACGGGCGAGATCGAGATCGTCTGCGCCGAGCTGCGCATCCTCAATCCGTCGAAGACGCCGCCGTTCTACATCCAGGACGGCGTTGATGTGGACGAGATGGTCCGCCTCAAGTACCGTTATCTCGACCTGCGCCGCCCAGAGATGCAGAAGAACATCATCCTGCGTCACCGCGTGACGAAGATCATGCGCGATTTCTTCGACCGCAACGGCTTCCTCGAGATCGAGACGCCGATGCTCTGCAAGAGCACGCCGGAAGGCGCTCGCGACTTCCTCGTCCCGAGCCGCGTCAACCCGGGCGAGTTCTACGCGCTGCCGCAGTCCCCGCAGATCTTCAAGCAGATCCTGCAGGTCGCCGGCTTCGAAAAGTACTTCCAGATCGTCCGCTGCTTCCGCGATGAGGACCTGCGCGCCGACCGCCAGCCGGAGTTCACTCAGCTCGATATCGAGATGAGCTTCATGGATCAGGATGATATCCTGACGCTGATGGAGGAGATGATCAAGGAGCTCTTCAAGAAGTCCATCGGCGCCGACGTCCCGACGCCGTTCGAGCGCATGGAGTGGGATACGGCCATGGACAAGTACGGTTCCGATAAGCCGGACCTCCGCTTCGACATGCCGCTCATGGACATCTCCGAGTACGTCAAGGGCTCGAGCTTCAAGGTCTTCAACTCCGTCATTGAGAATGGCGGCATGGTCAAGTGCATCAAGGTCGATGGTTATGCGGACATCCCGCGCCGCCGCCTCGATGACCTCGTCAAGTTCGTCCAGGTCTACGGTGCGAAAGGCCTTGCCTGGATCCAGTACACGGAAGACGGCATCAAGAGCCCGTTCAAGAAGTTCTACGAGGATGAGACGTTCGCCAAGATTGCCGAGGCAACGGGCGCCAAGACGGGCGACCTGCTGCTCGTCGTCGCCGACAAGCGCCTCGTCGTCGACACGGCGCTCGGCCAGCTCCGCCTCGAGATGGGCAAGGAGCGCGGCCTCATCGATCCGGACAAGCTCCGCTTCCTCTGGGTCGTTGACTTCCCGATGTACGAGTGGAGCGACGAGGAGCACCGCTTCAAGGCTATGCACCATCCGTTCACGGCACCGCGCGACGAGGATATCGACCTCCTCAACACGGACCGCATGGGCGATGTCAAGGCCAAGGCTTATGACATGGTTCTCAACGGCGTCGAGATTGGCGGCGGCTCGCTGCGTATCTACAACGCCGACCTGCAGGAGAAGGTCTTCGAGTCCCTCGGCCTCACGCCGGAGCAGGCTCATACGAAGTTCGGCTTCATGATGGATGCCTTCCAGTACGGCACGCCGCCACATGGCGGTCTCGCATTCGGCCTCGACCGCCTCGTCATGCTCATGGCGAAGCGCCCGTCGATCCGCGACGTCATCGCCTTCCCGAAGACGCAGAGCGCGCGCGACGTCATGTCGAACGCTCCGTCGCCTGTCGATGAGAAGCAGCTCCGCGAGCTCTCCATCCGCACGGCCGTCAAGAAAAAAGAGAAGAAGGAGAACTGAGTCTCCTGCGTATTCAGAGGCATCTGCTCTCTGAAAGAATCCCGAGTACCTTTCGAGGTGCCCGGGATTCTTTGCATATTGGCCCAATTTATGATAGAATCTATCTTATATCATGAAGGGCCGCAGCCTGCGGTCTTGTCTATGGGAGGGTAACAACGTGCCGAAGAAGATCGATATCCTCGGGGTCAAGGTCGACCCCGTCACGATGGATGAAGCCGTCGCCCAAGTGGAGACGTATATGGATGAGATGAGCGGCGTGCTCGTCGCCACGGCCAATGCCGAGATGATCATGCGCGCGACGCATGACCACGAGCTCATGAAGATTCTCAATGATGCCGCTCTTGTCGTGCCGGATGGGGCGGGGACGGTCTGGGCTGCGCACCACCTCGGCCACGAGATGCCGGAGCGCGTCGCTGGCTACGACCTCGCACAGGAGCTCATGCGCCGCGCGCCGGAAAAAAAGCGCCGCATCTTCTTCTTCGGCTCGGCACCCGGCGTGGCGGAACTCGCCAAAAAGAAGGCAGAGACGCTCTACCCGGGCATCGAGATCGTCGGCACGCGCAACGGCTTCTTCTCAGAGAAGGATGAGCCGGCCATCATCGAGGAGATCCGTAAGGCGAAGCCCGACCTCCTGCTCGCCGCGCTCGGCGTGCCCAAGCAGGAAAAGTGGCTCTACGCCCACAAGGACGAGCTCGGCGTGCCCGTCTCAATCGGTGTCGGCGGCACGCTCGACGTCATGGCCGGTGTCATGAAGCGCGCGCCGCGCTGGATGCAGAAGGCCAAGCTCGAATGGCTCTTCCGCGGCATGTTGCAGCCGAAGCGCGCCGGCCGCCTCATGGCGCTGCCGAAGTTCGTGCTCAAGGTCCATCACGCCAAGAAATGATGCGCGGATCCTGCCTTTGAGAAAAGTCACGGACGCGTGCGCCGGAATGGCCATCTCGTATGGACAAAGGCAGGGCAATCCGTTATAATTGTAAATTAGCAGACAGGCCAGTGGCGAAACTGGCCTGCTCCTTATGCGGGCACTGACCTGCAGGAAGGAGCAACGAAATCAACGCGATCAGGAGGTGGAGGTTTGACTCCGATTATTTCAGAAGGATACCCGTTCATCGGGGGATGCTTTGTGCTGACGCTGCTCTTTGGCTGGTCGTTCCATCCGCTGGCTGCCGTCGTGCCATTCGTCCTCATGCTCTATTTCTGTTACTTCTTCCGCAACCCGCGCCGCCATATCGAGCAGGACCCGAAGGTCGTGCTCTCGCCGGCGGACGGGACGGTCACGGACATCGTGCCGCTCGAGACGGATGAGGACGGCTTCCTCCAGGAGCCGTGCAACAAGGTCATCATCTTCATGTCGGTCTTCAACGTGCACGTCAACCGCAGCCCCATCGACGGGGAAATCAAGCTGCAGAAGTATTACTGTGGCCGCTTCCGTCCGGCCTACAAGGACACGGTGGGCTTCGAGAATGAGCATCACCTGCTCGGCATCGAGAACAGCCGCATGCGCATCACCGTCAAGCAGATCGCGGGCATCCTGGCCCGCCGCATCGTCTCCTACGTCACACTCGACGACAAGCTCAAGCAGGGAGAGCTCTACGGCATGATCAAGTTCGGCTCGTGCCTCGAGGTCGTCATGCCGAAAGACGTCGCGGTGACGGTCGAGAAGGGCCAGAAGGTCATGGGAGGCAAAACCATTATCGGGAGGATAAAAGACTGATGGACTATCGCAGGTTAATACCGAATATGTGTACTTCATCGAACCTTGTCTTCGGCATGTGTTCGATTCTTTCCACGTACAGTGGCAATCTCGTCTGGGGCTCGATCTTCATCCTGCTCGCACTCGTCGCGGACGGACTCGACGGCCGCACGGCGCGCTTCTTCGGCGTGGCTAGCGAGATGGGCAAGGAGATGGATTCGCTCTGCGACCTCGGCTCATTTGGCATCGCACCGGCGTTCCTCGCCTGGGCCTTCGTGCTGCACAACCACGGCATCCTCGGCATCGTCGTTGCGATCTTCTTCGCGATCTGCGGCATGTGGCGCCTCGCGCGCTTTAACGTCAACGCCTCGGTCGTGCACGGCTACTTCATGGGCCTCGCCATTCCGGCCGGCGGCAACATCGTCGCGATGACGACGCTGCTCTTCGTGCAGCTCGGCATCGACCCGATGACGTTTGGCATCGCGTACCCGATCGTCATGGCGTTCGTCGGCTGGCTCATGGTCAGCCACGTCCACTACCCGAATTTCAAGGGTGATGGGGCAGAGCCCATCTACCTGCTCTCGAAGGTCGTCGCACTCGTCATGTTCCTCGCCATCCTCTGGCTCGGCCACGCATCGCTCCTCGCGGCTCTCGCTGTCGCCATCTTCTCCACGTATGCGGTCCTTGGCATCGTCAATTCTCTGCTGGCAAGTTTTGCAAAGAAAGGCTGATTGTTTTTGTTCACACATCCTTTTGACATCATCATGGTGCCAATGCAGATCTTGATCTTCCTCTTCACGCTCTATTTCTTCGTCATCGGCTTCTGCGGCATGTGGCGCAAGAAAGAGGTCAAGATCAAGACGCCGCGCAAGACCTTTGCGCTCGTCGTCGCGGCGCACAACGAGCATGCCGTCATCGGCCAGCTCGTCGAGAACCTCAAGCAGCTCAACTATCCGAAGGATATGTACGACATCTACGTCATCGCCGACAACTGCACGGACAACACGGCGGAGATCGCGGAGAAGGCGGGCGCGCTCGTCCACGTGCGCACGCATCCGACGAAGAAGAGCAAGGGCTATGCGCTCCAGTGGATGTTCGACCGCCTGTTCAAGATGGACAAGCAGTACGATGCCGTCTGCGTCTTCGATGCCGACAACCTCGTGCATCCGCAGTTCCTCATGGAGATGAACAATAGGCTCTGCAAGGGCGATAAGGTCATCCAGGGCTACATGGACGCGAAGAACCCGTACGACACATGGGTCTCTGGCACGTTTGCCATCGCGTTCTGGGTCATCTGCTACATCTCGCATCTCGCGAAGTCGAACATCGGCCTCTCGGCTTGCCTCGGCGGCACGGGCATGTGCTTTGCTTCTGAGATCCTCAAGAAGCACGGCTGGCAGGCGACCTGCCTGACGGAGGACATGGAGTTCACGATGAAGTGCATGGCCGAAGGCATCAAGACGAGCTGGGCGCACGACGCCATCATCTACGACGAGAAGCCGCTGACGTTCAAGCAGTCGTGGAACCAGCGCCGCCGCTGGGCACAGGGCCAGTTCGATGTCGGCAACCGCTTCATCCCGAAGATGCTCAAGGCCGGTTGGAAGCACAAGGACATCCGCATGTGGGATGAGTGCATCTACCTCATGCAGCCGCACTTCCTGATGATCTCGACGATCTTCATCGTCATCAGCTACATCCAGCTCGCCTTCCCGCCGTTCTACACGAATATCTACAATTTCATGCCGTCGCAGCTCATGACGGCCATCATGCTCGGCCAGTACATCCTGCCGATGATCATCCTGATCAAGATCCGCGCGAAGTGGAAGTCCTGGCTCTACATGCTCCTGTATCCGGTCTTCATCTACTCGTGGATCCCGATCATCTTCCTCGGCTTCATCCACCGCAACGAGCACGAGTGGAGCCATACGCAGCACACGCGCGCCATGAGCATGAACGACATCGTCGGCAACGTCAAGAACACAAAGTCGATCGAGAAGTCGATCAAGAAGTAAGAAATCACCTCCCTCTCTATGCAGGGAGGTTTGTTTTTAGGAGGAATCACCATGTACACACTCAAAGTCGAAGGTGCCTTTGAAGCGGCACACCGCGTCGTCAATTACCCGGGCAAGTGCGACCGCCTGCACGGCCACAACTGGAAAGTCGAGGCAGTCGTGCGCGGCACGGAGCTCGACGAGCTCGGCATGCTCGTCGACTTCAAGGCCATCAAGAATGCGCTGAAGGGCGTGCTCGAACGCTTCGACCACCGCTTCCTCAACGAGCTCGAGCCGTTCTCTGCGGGCATCAACCCGACGGCAGAGAACCTCGCGCGCATCATCTTCGGGGAGCTTGCGGGAAGTGACGCCTTCGTGCGCGACAGCGAGCTCTTCGCCATCACGGTCTACGAGACGCCGACGTCGTCGGTCACCTACACGAGGGACTGACGATGAACGCCATAAACGAGAACCTCATCGAGATCTTCTCCTCGATACAGGGCGAGGGGAAGTATGTCGGCTGCCGTCAGGTCTTCGTGCGGCTCGAGGGCTGCAACCTCGACTGCAGCTACTGCGACACGGAGAACAAGCCTGGCTCGCATCCCGCCTGCCAGGTCGAGACGGCTGCCGGCTCGCGCACGTTCGCGACCATCAAGAATCCGATGACCGCGACGGAGACGGCCTCCGTCATCGCCAACCTGCTGCGGGAAGTCCCGCATGAGGCCGTGAGCTTCACCGGCGGCGAGCCGCTGGCCGACCTGAACGCACTGCAGCAGATGCTGGACGCCATCCCCGCCACCCACAAGATCTATATCAACACCACCTTTCCCGCCCAGGCCCACACCTCCTTCGAGGAAATGCTGGCCTTCACGGAGAGGAACAAGGACAAGATCACCTGCATGAACATCTCCCGCCACCTGCAGCACTATGTGGAGGAAAGCCCTGACCAGGTGCTGGGGAAGATCGCCTGCCCCACGCGCATCAACTGCGTGCTGTACAAGAACTATCCGGCGGCGAAGCTGGTGGACTATGTGGAGCGCTTCCTGCCCTATCGTATCCCCATCCAGTTCCGGTACGACTACACCGAGACGACGCCGGAGAACCTGTATGAGGAGGACAACGACAAGATCCTGCAGGACCTGAAGCGCCTGTTCACCTACAAGGGTCTGGACGGCTGCCGCATCCGCTGCGGCTACCACTTCAACAACCACGGCCAGCACATCGCCTATCACCGCACGCTGCCCTACAGCACGATGACCGAGACGATCGACGGCACGACGTATGACATTCTCTACGACGTTCTCGTCAAGCAGACCGGCGAGCCGCACTCCGACTGGACCGGCGTGCCGCTGGATGTGGAAGCCTACCGCCACGTGAAATTCGAGCCCTACGATCTCAAGGTCCTCGAAGGCCGCGTTGAATAATTTTTCCTTTGTATAGGAACGCTGCCCCGAACGGAACATCCGTTCGGGGCAGAATATTATAAACGCTTTATTCCGTTACCGGCGGGTAAAAATGAACGTCTCGTCAAAGCCGGACTCGGTCAGAGAGACGGTGTCGGATTTTTCATCATACTCGATGAGGCTGATGGCCGCATCATCGGCGGAGAGAAGGATCTTGCCGCTTTTCACGCTGTAAGTACCGCTTTCCGTGCCCTCTGCTAAAATGTCCTGTATGTCCGATTCAGCGAAGACCCCGTCACAATACTCCGCCAGGGACTGTCCGCCCAGCGAGCTTTCAATCGCTTCATCTATGTTGCTGCAGCCGAGTACACTTATCACCTCATCCAGCGTCATGCCGTTCTCGTTTGCGAGCTTTTCCAGCTCGGTTTCTAAATAGGTATACATTACGTCAGCCATTGCGGCGGAAAACTGATCGGCCAGCTTGCCGGCGGAACTCGGATCGATCGAAAGAACGAATGTACCGTCCTCGCGGATATCGAGAAGATAGTCCACCGTCAGCACGCCGACATTCATATTGCTGATGAACTCCTCTGCTTCGGCATCGCCGCTGACGCCCTCGAGCATTCCCTCCAGAATCATATCGGTCACGTCGATCCCGCGGCAGGCCCAGCTTCCTGTGATGTTTTTTTTCAGGGTATCATCGGAACCGCACCCGGCCAAAGTCAAAATAAACGCGGCGATAAGTACTGCGAGAGTCAGCTTGTGAAGTGCTTTTTTCATCAATTTCTCATCCTCCTTTTTACGTGCCTTGCGGAATTATGTCAAATTATATAACATCTGGCATGGTTCCGCAAGCGTTATCTGCCATTTTCCTATTCATTTTGACATTTTTCCTCAGGTCTCGGGTATGGAAGGCCGCGTTGAATAATTGCAATTGCAGAAAACCCTCGCCCCGGACGATGCGTCCGGGGCGAGGGTTTTCTGGTTTATATTTCGCAGACCGTGCCGAGTCCCTGCTTTTCGCAGGCTTTGAGAATGACAGCGGCGGAGGCGATGTCCTGCAGGGCGATGCCGGTGGAGTCGAAAACGGTGATCTCCGCATCGCTCGTCCGTCCGGCCTTTTCGCCGAGAATGACCTCGCCGAGCTCCCCGGCGAGAGCGGGGAGGACGCCCTCTTTGTGCGGCAGCTCGCATTCGCCGACGGCGAAGCACTGCGCCGTATCGTCGCCGTAGACGGCGGCGCGGGCGAGCACCGCCGATTCGACCTCCTGCTTGCCGGGCAGGTCGGCGCCGATACAGCTTACATGCGTACCGGGCTTGACCCAGGCGCTTTTCACGACCGGCGCCTTGGCGCAGGTGGCGGTGAAAACGATGTCGCTTTCTCCGACGGCGGATGCCGCATCTGCCGCGGCGTTGATCGCGGCGGTACGGGCATGACCGCACGCCTTGAGCAGCGCGTCCGTTGCCGCTGTCACAGCGGCGAGCCGCTCGGCGGCCTTTTCGGGGCGGTGCGGGTTTGTGAGATACACGGTCTTGAGGGACGGGATCGCCGCGAGCGCGGCCGCGGCAAGATACGGGCAGAGCTCGCCGCAGCCGACGATCGTGAGCGTTTTCGCGTCCTTGCGCGCAAGGTATTTTGCGCCGATGGCGGCCGCGGCGCCGGTGCGCAGCGCTGTGATCGGCCCGGCGTTCAAAAGCGCCTTTGGCTCGCCGGTGGCAAGATCAAAGAGGAGCGACGTGCCGAAAAGCGCCGGGAGCGCTTTTTCCGCGTTCGAGTCATACCATGAAACGACCTTCAGACCGTATACGCCCGCGCTTTCGAGATCGCCGGATTTGATGTCGAGATCGGCGTGGCCGGGGTCAAACTCATGGAATACCATCGGCCACACGCGTCCCGTTCCGGCGGATTTCCCGGCGTAGGCGCTCTCTACGGCGCGGAGCGCCGCGGTCACGGTGAATACCTTTTGGATATCCTCCCGTCCGATGACGCGGATGGTGCTCATTTTTCCAGCTCCTTTTCCTTCCAGGCAAAGTACTCGCTCACAGCCTTCAGCCCTTTCACGAGCGCTTCCTTGCCGTAGGCGTAGCCGATGCGCATACTCTTCGGCTGCTCAAAGCAGTCGCCCGGCGTGACGAACGCACCGGTCTTATGGTACATCTCCTCGCACAGCTCATAGGAGGGAATGTCGAAATCGTAGTAGACGAGCGCCGTCGTGCCGCCGAGGGGCTTGACGTAGCTTGCGTGCTTTTCTCCGGCGACCCAATTGTCCAGAATGGCGAGATTTTCCCGCACGATGGCGCGGCTGCGCGCGAGCATTTTATCGCTGTGCTTGAGCGCGAGCGCGGCAATGGCCTCGTCGATCATGCCGCCGCTGATGAGATCGTAGTCACGGTGAGAGACGAGCGCGCGGAGCGCGTCCTTGTCGCGCGTGGCGATCCAGCCGAGCCGCAGCCCGGCAAGAGAGAAGACCTTCGACATGCTGCTCACGGAGATGCCCTTTTCGTAAAGATCCGCGATGGACTCGCTCCACTCGTCGGTCTGGGAGAGATGGCGGTATACCTCGTCGCAGAGAATGTACGCGCCCGCCTCGCGCGCGATCTGCGCGATCTCTTCGAGCATATCGCGGCTCATGAGCGCGCCGGTCGGATTGTTGGGGTTGTTGATGCAGATCATTTTTGTCCCCGGCACGGCGAGCGCGCGCAGCGCGTCAAGATCGGGGAGATACCCGTTTTCGCGGCTCAGGGGGAGAATCTTTACCTTTGCGCCGAGCGATTCGGGGATGGAGTAGAGCTGCTGGTACGTCGGCAGAACGCTGATGACGCGGTCACCCGGCGATACGAGCGAGCAGAACACATGGTGGTTCGCGCCCGCCGCGCCATGCGTTGTGACGATGTTTTCGGGCTTGACCGTTTTATAAAGCGAGCAGATGCCCTGCCGGAACGCGGGCGCGCCTTCAATGTCGCCGTAGGTCAGCCGGCGCGCGGCGAGATTCTCCAGAAAGGCGGCCTTGTCCTCGCCGGTCAGCGCGAACAGCTCGTTGAGCGACACGGAATCGACGCACGTCTCCGCGATGTTGTATCGCGCGCCGACCTCCCATTCGTTCATCCATTCCTCTACGGCAAACGGCTTGATGTACATAAAAATTCTCCTTTCCGCCTGCTGCAGCCCGGATAAAGCAAAAGGCGTCCGGGGCATTCCTTGTAGCGCATGTGCGCCGTACCTGCGGAATTGCCCGGACGTCTTTTTGACCCGCACCCGGTGATGCGGAAGGCGATATATTTAACTTATGATTGAATATTAATTCATAAATCCGAAAATGTCAAGCTGTAAAATAAATATTATTCATAATGCCAAGCGAAGCACCCTTCCGCACCCGATCCCGCTGCATACTGCACAGATTTACGGTTTCACAGCCCGGTAAAAGGCCGACAGAAAAAAGTCTATGCGAGAGGCGGAAAAAATTAGGGCCGCCCCGATAAGGGGCGGCCCTTGCGGATTGGTTTATTTCCGGATCACTTTCTCCAGGAAAGAAATCAACGCCCCTACCAGCCGCACGGGATGATAGAGAAAATGCGGA
>ENA-ORSS01002117-ORSS01002117.1-human-gut-metagenome-genome-assembly--contig:-NODE-2117-length-18648-cov-5.104394_pt1 | contig 18648 bp, 18 predicted proteins | sample MGYA00241899_ERZ509162 | MGnify/ENA primary metagenome ERZ509162 (study PRJEB26280, sample SAMEA2338641) | human gut metagenome | biome: human gut; feature: human-associated habitat; material: faeces... | reverse complement strand
TGCCGCACCTCGCTCGCCGTATCGGCACTTAGAATTATGCGGTATTGCCTTAAATCTGGGTATCATTCCACAACCTGAAACGGGCAAAGAAATTTAAGACAATCAAAGAACTTTTTCGGCAGTGCCGGGCAGATTTCTGCCCGGCACTGGCTTTTTTACTAAAAATCGACAGATAAAATTTAATATTAAGTCTTAAAAATTGTCTTTACAAATCTCAAAACTGTGCTATAATAAGGCTATAGAACAAGGCATAATATACTGATGCAAAACTTTGATTCGGAATAAATCTTAAACTATGAATAAGGAGAATGTTATGAACAAGTATGCTGGTACCCAGAGCGAGAAAAACCTGATGACCGCATTTGCGGGCGAATCCGAAGCACGCAACAAGTACACCTTCTTTGCCTCCGCGGCCAAAAAGCAGGGTTTTGAGCAGATCGCAGCACTGTTTTTGAAAACGGCTGATAACGAAAAAGAACATGCCAAGCTGTGGTTCAAGGAGCTGAACGGCATCGGCGATACCGCCGACAACCTGAAAGCCGCCGCCGCGGGCGAAAATTACGAATGGACCGATATGTATGACAGCTTTGCCAAGACGGCTGAGGAAGAGGGCTTCCCCGAACTGGCTGCCCGGTTCCGCCTGGTGGGAGCCATTGAAAAGCATCACGAAGAGCGCTACCGCGCCCTGCTGCACAACATTGAAATGGCAGAAGTGTTTGCCAAAAGCGAAGTAAAAGTGTGGGAGTGCCGCAACTGCGGCCACATCGTGGTGGGCACCCAGGCCCCCGAAGTCTGCCCCACCTGCAATCACCCCCAGAGCTACTTTGAAGTCCACGCGGAAAATTATTGATGATGGAGAACCGCCCCAGAAAGCATAACCTTTCCGGGGCGGTTTTTGGTGTGGGAAAATGTATTTTATGGGGCTAAGAATGGGAAAAATAGTTGAGTGGGTGGTATCGCCCATAACGGGATTTCCCCCAAAGCCCCGGAACGCTCAAGACCGTTCCGAAACATTATGAATGATGCACGCTCTGCTGTAATGCCATGAACATTGCAAAAATTTGAAATATCTACATACCCAATGTTCCGGCGGGATCGGATGCCCCCATCCTACTGATATGATAAAGACAGATTGCCTTAAATCAGTTCGCGCTGGGGGCCTGGCTCAGGTCGGTGCCAAAGTACTTCTCGCTGATCTCGGCAATGGTGCCGTCCTCGCGCAACTCATTGATAGCCTGGTTCAGAGCTTCGCGCAGGGTGGCGGTTTCATCGCCCTTGCGCACAGGGAAAGCAACCTGGGAAGCATCATTGGTCAAAGCCGCAATCTTGATGTTCGCATCGGGATGCTCTTTCAGGTAGTCAAAATAGGTTACTTCGGCGTTCAGGGTGGCATCCACACGGCCGTTCAGCAGCAGCTCAATGGTCTGGTTCAGGTCGTCCACGCCGGTGGTTTTGGCGCCATAGCTTTCGGCCAGTGTTGCATAGGTGCTGGAAATGGTGTTGGCGGTGGTCTTGCCGTTCAGATCCTCAAAGCTGCTGATGCTGTCATCATCGCTTTTTACAATAATGGCAGTGCGGATGTAGCAGTACGGGTCAGAAAAATCGTATTTCTGGGCGCGCTCTTCGGTAATTTCCACGCCGTTGGCCATGCTGTCATAGCGGCCGCCGTCCACGCCGGCCAGCAGGCCGTCCCATTCGCCCTCCACAAAGGTGGCCTTTACGCCAAGCTTTTCGGCAACCTTCTGGGCAACTTCAATGTCGAAGCCAACCAGCTGGTCGTTTTCGTCATGGTAGGTCCAGGGGGACCAGGTGCCCTCGGTGCCAAACACGATCTCGCCGCGCTGCTGAATCTGGGCCAGCAGATCGCCGGAGTTATCGGCGCTGGCAGCGGTTTCGCTGGAAGTATCCGCTGCCGGTGCAGCAGAGGACGCTGCGGAGGAACCGCAGGCGGACAGCAGGGCGGCTGCCAGTACGGCAGCGGTCAATGCTTTCAGTTTCATATGTGCTTCTCCTTGGTTATGTAAAAACTTTTATTTATCTTCCACCAGACGCAAAAAAGCGCGGGTGCGCTCCTCGCGTGGGGCGGTAAAAATCTCTTTGGCGGGACCCTGTTCCACCACAACGCCGTGCTCCATGAACACGACCTGGTTAGAAACATTGCGGGCAAAGCCCATCTCGTGGGTCACGACCAGCATTGTCATGCCATCGGCGGCCAGGTCCCGCATCACGGCCAGCACTTCCACGGTCAGCTCCGGGTCCAGCGCGCTGGTGGGCTCGTCAAAATAGATGATCTTGGGGTCGGTGGCAATGGCGCGGGCAATGGCCACGCGCTGCTGCTGCCCGCCGGAAAGCTGATTGGGGTAGCTGGCACCGCGGTTGCCCAGGCCGACCTTTTCCAGCGCTTTTTGGGCGCGGGCTTCGGCCTCATCCCTGGGCATTTTGCGGGCAACAATCAACCCTTCGGTCACGTTCTGCAGCGCGGTCTTATTCAAAAACAGGTTGTAATTCTGGAACACAAACGCTGTATGGCGGCGGGCTTCGTACATCTCAGTGCGGCGCACATGGCCCAAATGGTAGGTCTGGCCGTCCAGCACCATAGTGCCGTCCTCGGCCTGGTCCAAAAAGTTGGCGCAGCGCAGCAGCGTGGTCTTGCCAGAACCGGAAGGCCCGATCAGCGAAACAACCTCGCCCTTGTGCACCGTCAGGTCCACGCCTTTCAGCACATCCAGCGTGCTGAACGATTTGCGGATTCCGGTGATTTTCAGCATCTCCTGCATGGCGGCACCTCCTCAGGAATTCTGGCTGAAGCCCTTGGCGTTCAGCTTTTTTTCGCCCCAGCGCTGGACCTGCGTCAGGATGGTGGAGAACATCAGGTAGATAAAGGCAACTTCCAGATAAAGCGGCAGCGATTCATAGGTGCGCGCCACAATGCGCTGGGTGGCCATAAACATCTCGGTTACCGTAATGTTTGCGGCAAGGGAGGTATCTTTGAGCAGGGAAATCAGCGAGTTGAACAGCGGCGGGAACGCCGTGCGCAGTGCCTGCGGCAGCACAATACGGCGCATCGTCTGCAGATAGGTCATGCCAACGCAGTACCCGGCTTCCATCTGACCAGCGGGAACAGATTCCAGCGCGGCGCGGATGGTCTCGGCGCAGTAGGCACCCTCATTGATGGCAAAGCAGGCCACAGCAGCCGGGAACGGGTCGATCAGTACGCCAAGGCTGGGCAGGCCGTAAAACACCACGAACAGCTGTACCAGCACCGGGGTGCCGCGGATGACCCAGACATAAAACCGGGCAAGTTGCCGCAGAACGGGGATTTTGGCGGTCTGCACAAGGGCAGTAATCAGCGCAATGACCAACGCAAGCACAAAAGAAATGATCGTAAGCGGCAGGGTGACCGTAAGGCCGTTAATTAAAATATTAGGAAAAGAGTCGATCAAAATGCCGACCAGACGTGTATTCACAGCGGAGTCCTTTCCGTTTTTACAAAACAAGATAAAAATAGAAAAACTACCCATCATTATACTAGGGTATGGGAGAAAAAGCAAATTAAATCTGCTTCATAAAATAAAGCAGAGTACAAAATGGCAGGCAAAAACACAAAAGCCCGCTTGAAAAGCGGGCTTTTGTGCATAGAGGGGTGGGAAAGTATATAAAGGTCAGAAGATGGTAATGTAATAAATGGGAACTTAAAGGGGTTATACTCTGTTTTTCTCTTTCTTGTTACAAGTACATTATAACCTTGATTATTAAAATGTCAAATGCAATACTTGCAATTTTGTTTTGCTTTTATTATAATGATGCCCAGATAACTTAAAATAATTCAGCATATGCACAGAAAATGAAAGGGTTTTCGGTTTTGTAATGCCATACAAGGTTTATTTGCTTTATTTTATTTTTATTGTGCTCATTGACTAAAACTGACAGGAAGTGACTCGATATGGATGAATTAGACAGCAAAATCATCCAGCTTATGATGCGCAACGCCCGCATGCCGGTCAAGGAAATCGCCAAACAGGTCAACCTGACCAGTCCGGCGGTGTCCAGCCGTATCCACCGCATGGAGCAGGAGGGCATCATCGGCGGCTATACCGTGCGCCTGCACCACCCTGGCGAGAATAACCGAGTCCAGGCGTTGATTTCCATCCAGACGGCGGTATCGGAACGGGACCATTTCCTTAAAATGATCCAGGGCGAACCGCAGATCCTGCAGTGCTACCGCGTGACCGGCAGCTATAACTTTATCGTCAAGGTCAGCTGCCCCGGCATTGATGCACTGGAACACCTGCTGACCCACCTGCAAAAGATGGGCAACACCAACACCCAGATCATTCTTGCCACACCGCTGGACCGCAGTCTGAGCCTGGAAGGGGACGTATAAATGGAATTGCATATTTGTAAACAATGCGGTCTGGTGGCTCCCAAGGGAACTATCGTCTGCCCGCGCTGCGGTCGTGCGCTGCCCCCCACCAAAGCAGAAGCCAGCCGCCCGCGCTATACCATCCATGTGGACCCAGATATGGTTCAATACTGGGATGATGAAGACGAGGATGAATTTCCGCTGAAAGAGGATCCCTTTTTCATGTGGTATGGGGGCGAGCAACAGGAAGAGATGGGCACTGGGCATTACCTTGCAACGCTGCTGTTGTTTGCCATCCCGGTGGTGGGCCTTATCATGATGATTTACTGGAGCCTTTGCGGCAGCAAATGGGAGGAACGCCAGAAGCTGGCCACTGCCTGCATGATCAAGCGGCTGGTGGGGGATCTGGTCATTCTGGCCCTGCTGATTGCGGCGCACAGTGTGATCGTTGGCCTTTCTTACATGCCCATCCTGCTTGGCGGCATGGGTTATTAAAAGGAGGGAAGCACAGTGAAAGCAAGCGTGATTATCCCCAATCTGAATGGTGCTGGCTGGCTGCGGGATTCCATCGAATCCATCTGGGCGCAGACTGAGCAGGACTTTGAGCTGATCGTGATCGATAACGGCTCCACCGATGAAAGCCTCGAAATTGCCCGCAGCTACTGCGGTAACCCCCGCTACCATCTGATCGAAAACAGCGAGAATACCGGTTTTTCCCATGCTGTCAACCAAGGCATCGCCATGGCCAAAGGCGAGTATATGGCCTTGTTCAATAACGATGCCTTTGCCGAACCGAACTGGTTGGAAGAGCTGCTGAAAACCGCTGAGAGCGACCCGAAGATTTTTGCGGTATCCAGCCTGATGCTGCGCTATTACGAGCCGGAACTGGCCGATGACGCCGGAGATTATGTGACGATTCTGGGCTTTGCCTGCAAGCGCGGCGACGGCCTGAAAGCCAGCCGCTACCAGAAGCCCTGCCGTATTTTTTCTGCCTGTGGCGGCGCAGCACTGTACAGAAAATCCATTTTGGATAAAATTGGCGTTTTTGACGAATTGTTTTTTGCCTACTATGAGGATGTTGACCTCAGCTGGCGCGCCAACAATTTTGGTTATAAAAACGTCTATTGCCCCACCGCAAAGTGCCGCCATATCTGCGGTGCCACCACCGGCGCGGTGCGGTATAACCCATTCAAAAGCATTCAGAGCGGCCGCAACAGCATTCTGCTGCCCTACAAAAACCAGCCGGTGGTCATGCTGGCTGTCAATTTTATCCCCATGCTGCTGGGCTATTTGTTGAAAGTTATCATGTTCCGTCACCGCGGCTTCGGCAATGATTATGCCAAGGGTTATGCGGAAGCCAAGATCGCCCTGCCCAAAATCAAAAAGCCAAAATTTTACTGGCGTAATCTGCCTAACTATTTATGGTGTGAGGGCAGCATGATCGTTGGGCTGTTCCGCTACCTGGTCTACCGCGTTCAGCGCGCGCTGAAAATTACCTGAAAGATAACGGAAGCAATAGAATAAAATAAAGCATGTGATTTCCCGCCCGACAAAGGTGGAAAAAGCACATGCTTTTTGTATTTGTGGAATCGTGTTATATCTAAATATGTCTATATTCTGTAGAGAAACGTAGGGGTACACACGAACATGTGGCTGATGAGGCAAGGCCCGATGCGCGGGACGATGCAAGTATCGTCCCCTACAAATTTTGGCCAGGGCCATCACAATTTTATAAGGCAGAGTTGGAAGAAACCCTACAAATGCTTGCTGGGGTTTCGTGGATATTCGTTATTTTCTCCCGCGCTGCAATTCGATCCAGGCCAGGTCTCCGCGCTCCAGGCCGTGGATCAAAACCTCGGCAGTGGCAATGTTGGTGGCAACGGGGATGGCGCGGGTATCGCACAGGCGCAGCAGGGTAACGGCGTTCGGCTCATTGGGCCGGGCGTTGACGGGGTCGCGGAAAAACAGCAGCATATCAATTTCGCCGCAGGCAATCATGGAGGAAATCTGCTCGGCACCGCCGCGTGCACCGGGGTACAGGCAGCGAACCGGCAGCCCACAGGCATCGTGTACCACTTTGCCCGTCACGCCGGTGGCAACCAGTTCGTTCTGAGACAGAATACGCACATAGGCTGTGCAGAACTGGGCCAAAAGCTCTTTGCGGGAATCATGGGCAATCAATGCGATCCTCAAGGTGGGTGCCTCCTATAATTATAATTATTTATATAATATCATAGAATAGATTGCTGAAAAATGCAAGCCACCTTTGGTTAAACCACCCGCTAACCCCGAAAAAGCGTGCAGTGTTACCAAAAAACTTTATACGATTTTGGCAAAACCGCTTTGTGCGAATGTGCTATAATATGTACAATAAATACATAACCTGTAAGGCACCAAAAGCGCCGCACAGGCAAAGGAGGAAAAACGCTATGAAAAAATCCGCACAGACCGTCATTCGGGAAGGCGCCTGCTATACTATCGCTGCCGCCAATGGCCGCGTGCTGGAAGTTGCCGATTTCAACACCGAGAACGGCGCATCCATCCGCCTGTGGAGCTATGAGGGTCAGCCCTGGCAGCAATGGATTTTTGAGGAAGCCGCCGAAGGCCAGTACCGCATCAAAAACCGCTTTACCGGCAAGGTGATGGACTTGGCCATGAGTGGTGTTGTGAACGGAACCTGGGTGCACCAGTGGGAGAAAACCACCGGCAAGGGCCAGCGGTGGGAGATTGTTCCCGCCGATGGCGGCAAGGCTAAGATCCGCAATGTGCTGGCTGATAAGGTCATTGACCTGGTAGGCATGCGGGTCGATAACGGTACCCAGGCCCAGATCTGGCAGGATGTGTTTGGCGAAAACCAGCTGTGGAGCATCCAGCCCGTGCCGGATAAGCTGCTGCAAAAGGATATGCCAAAGCCGGAACCCAAGAAAACGGCCCCCAAGTCCACCCGCACCCAGACCGGCACCGGCCGCACCAAAAAGACCGGCGGCAAAGGCGGACGCCGCGCAGCCAAGTAAAGCAGAGAAAACCGAATAAATAAAATTGAAACAGCCCGCTCATCCGGCAACAAACGGATGGACGGGCTGTTGCGGTTACATTTTGAAAGCCAAACTTTACTGGCGGATCATGCGGTAGCCAACGCCGATGTGGGTCTGGATATAGCGGGGGTGGCTGGGGTCTTCCTCAATCTTTTTGCGCAGCGTTGCCATAAATACGCGCAGGGACGGCGTATCCGATGCGGCCGGGCTGCCCCAGACTTCGTTCAGCAGATAGTTATGGGTCAGCACTTTGCCGGTGTTCTTGGCCAGCACGCAGATCAGCTTGTATTCAATGGGGGTCAGGTGAATCTCCGTTCCGCCGCGGTACACACAGCCTGCGGCATAGTCAATGCGCAGTTCGCCGTTCTCGTATATGCTGGCCTGGTCACCTGCGCGGGAAGTATCATACCGCACACGGCGCAGCGCCACGCGCAGCCGGGCCAAAAGCTCCTCTACGCTGAACGGCTTGGTCAGGTAATCATCTGCACCGGCATCCAGGGCGGATACTTTGTCGGTATCATCACTGCGGGCCGAAACCACCAGAATGGGCACGTTGCTCCACCCGCGAATCTTGCGGATCACATCAATACCGTCCATATCCGGCAGGCCAAGGTCCAGCAAAATTACATCCGGCCGTGCCGAAGCAGCTTCCAACAGGGCACCGGCTCCGTTCTGTACACGGTGGTACTGATAATTGCGGGTTTCCAGTGTGGTGGAGATCAGCCGTGCAACAGCCGGGTCATCCTCCACCACAAGGATCAGCGGTTTATTCATACAGGGTCACCTCAGTTCGCGGGAGTGTAAAACGGAAGCAGGCACCGTGCGGTGCAGCGTTCTGTACATTGATCACACCGCCATGGGCGGCAACAATGGAGCGGCACAAGGCCAGCCCAAGACCCAGCCCGCGGCGGCCATCGCTGCGGGTTTTGCCAAGGGTATAAAACATATCAAACAGCTTGTCCCGGCTTTCTTCCGGGATGCCGGGGCCGTCATCCGTTACGCAGATGCGGACAAATTTACCCTCCGGCGCGGCGAAAAGCTCGATGCGGGAATGTTCGGGGGTATATTTGATGGCGTTGTTGATGAGGTTCACCAGCACCTGCTCGATCAGCTGGGCGTCCATATCGGCCATCAGCAGGTCATCCGCCACGTTGGTCACAATGGTGTGGCGGGCGGCGTCATGATCTAAATGAGCCAGTACATCGTCAAAAATGTCTTGAATCAGCTCCGGCTGAATGTGCAGGTTTACCTGGCCGTTCTCCATCCGGGTGATGGAAAGCAGATTTTCCACCAGATGGTTCAGCCAGTTGGCGTCCTCATAAATTGCGGCAGAAAGCTCCCGGCGCTTTTCCTCGGTCAGCAGGGGATTTTTCTCGGTCAAAATCAGCGCGTTGCCGGAAATGCTTGTCAGCGGGGTGCGCAGGTCATGGCTGATGCTGCGCAGCAGGTTGGCGCGCAGCTGTTCCTGGCGGGCGGCTTCCTCAATTTCGCGCCGGGCTCGGTTGGAGGCTTCTTTTTCCAGCGCCAGGGAACACACATCCAGGATGGATAATGCCAGATTGTGCTCGTAGGTGCTGAACTCATGCAGCGCCGGGCAACTGCGGTAATCCGTCTGGGCGGGAGGGGGCAGAATCAGGGTTCCCGGTGCAATGTGCTCCGGTGCGGGGGCAAAGCAGACCGGGCGCTCCAACAGCTTGCCCAGCTGGGTGGCCGTTATCCGCAGAATGGTGTCAGGGTCCTCGGCCCCCAACAGGCTGCGGCTGGCTTCCAGCAGCACCTGCGAAGCATCGGCTTTGCGCTCGCTTTGGGCGGCCTGTACCTTGATACGCCCCGTCAGCGAGGAGCAGAGCAGCGAAACGCAGAGCATGACCACTGCCGTTACCATGTCGTCTGACCGGATGCGGAACTGCATAAAGGGGTCAATGAACATATAGTTGACCAGCATCACCGAGAACAGCGAAGCCACAACGCCGTACACCAACCCCGATGTAAAGACGTTGATATACATGACGCCCAGGATATAGGTCAGGATATAGTTGGAAGAAACAAAATCCAGCCGGAAAAATACCCAGCTTGTCAGCGTACACAGCGCAAGGACCAATGCGGTCAGGGCGCAGTCCCGCAGCCAAAGCAGGGCGGGTTCGCGTTGCGGCATGGGTGCAGGCTCCTTTCCACTACAGGGCAGGGAATGCGGCAAGGCGGCCCAGCACTGTATTTATCCTATTATAACATATTGCCGAACTCTTTGATACAAGCGGAATAATCTTTATATAAATTTAATGCAGGCTTACCCGATCCGCAGCAGCCCCGGCACTTTTTTGCACGCTGGGCGGGGCATTGGTTGAAATCAGGCCGCAAATCGGTTATACTATTTTGTAATAATTGGATTGTTCTGCCCTGCGGGCGGTATTGCCATATAAAAAGGAGTGTTTTTACAATGTCCCATACCGTTATGGTGACCGGTGCCGATGGCTTTATCGGCAGCCATCTGGCCGAAGAGCTGGTAAAAAGCGGCGAGAAAGTGCGTGCTTTCTGCCTGTATAACTCGTTTGGTTCCCTGGGCTGGATCGATACCCTGCCCCCGGAGATTCGCAATGAAATGGATATCTTTATGGGCGATGTACGTGACCCCAACGGCGTGCGTACTGCCATGCGCGGGCAGGAGCGCGTGTTCCATCTGGCTGCCCTGATTGCCATTCCGTTCAGCTACCACAGCCCGGACAGCTATGTGGATACCAACATCAAGGGCACCCTGAACGTGCTGAACGCCGCCCGCGAGCTGGGCACCCAGCGCGTGATGGTTACTTCCACCAGCGAAGTATACGGCACCGCCCAGTATGTGCCCATTGACGAGCACCACCCGTTCCAGGGCCAGAGCCCCTACTCTGCCACCAAGATCGGCGCGGACCGCCTGGCCGAAAGCTTTTACCGCAGCTTTGACCTGCCGGTTTCCATTGTGCGCCCCTTCAACACCTATGGCCCGCGCCAGAGCGGCCGCGCCATCATCCCCACCATCATCACCCAGCTGCTGGCCGGCCAGCAGGAAATCAAGCTGGGCAGTCTGACCCCCACCCGCGACTTTAACTATGTTAAGGATACCGCCCACGGCTTTATGGCCATTGCGGACTGCGATGCCGCCATTGGCCAGGAGATCAACATTGCCACCGGCGTGGAACATTCCATCGGCGATTTGGCCAATGAGCTGATTGCCCAGATCAACCCCAGCGCCAGGATCGTCTGCGAAGCCGAGCGCCTGCGCCCCGAAAAGAGCGAGGTCAACCGCCTGCTGGGCGATGCCACCAAGCTGCGCACCCTGACCGATTGGAAACCGCAGTATACCTTTGAACAGGGCCTTGCCGAAACCATTGAGTTCCTGCGCGGCAACCTGGACCAGTACAAGGTCGGCCAGTACATTCTGTAAGGGCGGTTGTAAGGGAGTTTTATGCCAATAAAATTACAAAAGCTGCCCGCCGCTGTGCGGTGGGGGCTGGCTGTGCTGTGCGCCGCCGTGTGCGGCGTGCTGTGGGCCTATTACTGGCGGGTGTTCTTTGGGCTGGATAACCGTGTGTCCCCCCTGGTGGTTACACTGGGGTGTGCGGCCTTTCTGGAAGTATGTCTGCTGGCCGGGTATTGTGTGCGGCGGTTTGCAAAAGGATTTGCGGCAAAAGGGGCCGTGTGCATCTTTTTGTGCGGGCTGCTGTTTGCATTTGCCAACCCGCCGCTGCAAACGCCGGACGAAGCCGACCATTACCTGCGCACCTATGCCATCTCCACCGGGCACTTTGATTTTGATGCTTCCCGCACCTATCCGGACAATGTGGCCTACCTGCTGGAAGCGTTCCCCGGTGCATGGGTGAATGCGCATACCTCTGCCGGTGTGGGCACCGACCCCGATACCGGGGCAGAAAAAGCCTATAACACCGCGGGCTATGCCCTGAAGCAATACGGCAAGGAAGGCGCAGTGCAGAGCATGGCGGACAGCTTTGCCCTGTACCTGGCGCACGATGTGCGGGATTCTGTGCCGGACCCAGTCAGCGAGCCGGTCAGCTTTCTGGTCATTCCATTCCTGCCGGGCGCGGTCGGTATGGCGCTGGCACGCCTGCTGGGCTTTGGCGCGCTGGGCTGCCTATATGGCGGGCGCATCGTCAACCTGCTGGCCTACACGCTGTTGTGCGCGTTGGCGCTGGCCAAAGCGGAGCGTTACCGCCCGGCCTTTGCGGCCATTATGCTGCTGCCGATGTCGCTTTTTATGGGGGCATCACTGAGCTATGATGCAACCCTGCTGGGCTGCTATTACCTGATGCTTGCCCTGCTGACCCGCGAGGAGTGGAACACCCAAACGGTGGGCATTTACACTGCCGCCTGCATCTTTGTCAATATCGCTAAACCGTACCTGAACCTTTTGTGGGTCCTGCCCATCTTTTTGGTGGCAAAACGGGAATGGCATGCCAAGGGACGCCGCCCGCTGTGGGCGCTGGGCGGCTTTGGCGGTGCTATGGCCGTTACCCTGCTGACGGAATGGTACGGAACGGCGTTCCGCTATAACTATCCCATCATTGAGCGCCAGGGCGGCAGCACGGTAAACGGCGGTGAACAGCTGGCCTTTGTGCTGCGCAACCCTCTGCGGACCATTGCTGCGTTCTGGGGGACCCTGGGAGAGAATGATTTCTTTATTGGGCAGCTCGGCCTGTTCGGCTGGAAGGACCTGCCCATCAGCTTTTTGAACCTGACCGGCCCGCTGGTGCTGCTGTTGGCCGCCCTGCTGGCTGCTGCGCAGCCAAAACGCGCCGGTGCGTTCCCCACCCGCCGCCGCGTGGGCGGGGCGGCGCTGCTGGCGCTGGTGTACGCCGCCGGTGCCATGGCAGCCATGTATATCACCTATACCCCTGTGGGCATGGTGCGCATTGTGGGGCTGCAGGCGCGGTATTTCCTCTGCGTCTGGCTGGCATTGCTGCCCGCCCTGGCCGTGTTGCTGCGCAAAACCATCCGCCCCGCCATCACGGAAGAAAAGGCCGAAGCGGCCATCACCCCGCTGTGCGCCTGCTATGCCGTTTTTGGCGCTGTGCTGCTCTTCCAGCACTACTTTGTGGGGCCGGTGTACGTCGTATACGCGTGAGCTGGCTTACGCGTATATGAGAGAATAGTTAAAAAGAATAATGGCGGTGTGCCTGCGGCACGATCAAATCTGCGGTTTTTCGCGGCTTTTGCGTGATAGTCTGCGAATATAGAATCAGCCTTTATATGCTACCTTGCCCCAATTTTCTAAGCCGCCCACCGGGCGGCGGTCCACCGCTAATGATTCATTGCTAATTGCTAATTACTAATTTAATTCTGATTCCGGGAGGTGCTGTACCGTGCAGATTGTATTCGGCCTGCTGTTTTTGCTGTTCTTCTCCGCATGCTGTCTGTGCGTGGCGGCATGCACCCGGTTCGATGCTGCCCTGCTGCCGCTGCCCGCTTTGTGCGGGTCGGTCGTGGTGCTGTATCTGCTTTCCCTGCTGGGGCTTTTGCAGTTCGGCCATTTTATCATCATGGCGGTCTGGCTGGCCGGCGGGGTCTACTTTGGGGTGCGTGCCGGGTGGCGGGCTATCCGGCGGGCGCTGTTCAGCCCCGGCTTTTTGCTGTTTGTGGGCGGCAGCTGTTTTTTGTGGGTGCTGTTTGCTTTGCAGCAGCCCATGTTTACCCAGTGGGATGAATTTACCGCCTGGGGCCTGGCCCCCAAGATGGTGGCGGAGCGCGCTGCGCTGTATGTGGCGGATCCCATCAACCTGACGGCGAGCTTTACCTACCCGGCAACCAGCCTGGTTTCCTATCTCTTCCAGCGCGTACCGGGCCAGTTTTATGAATGGCAGTGCCTGGCCGGGCTGGATATTTTGTTCCTGGCCTGCATTGCCCCGGCGGCAGCCATGCCGCGCAAAAACTGGGCGGGTGCTGTGTTGGTGTTTGCTGCGGGCTTTCTTCTGCCGTTCTTTTTCAGCGTGGTTCCGGCGGGCACCCCATCCACCATGTACGCCAACGCCATGGCGGATACCCCCCTGGCGCTGCTGTTTGGCGGAACTCTGTGCCTGTATGCCGCGGCGGGCGGGCGCAAAACCGGCTTTTTTGCCTGTGCCATGCCACTTGCCGTGCTGACCATGACCAAAGATATCGGTTTTGCCTATGCTTTGATCGTTACGTTCCTGATCGGGCTGGATCAGCTGTTCGGTACGCCGCACCCGGATACAAAGCCTGCCCGCATTTTCGGCGTATCGCTGGCAAAATGCAGTATTCTGGCGGCGGTGCTGGCGGGGTTTATCAGCTGGAACCGCTATACCGCCGCTGTGACCCCAACCGAAACCACTGGGGCCAGCGTGGGCAGCGCGGGCCTGAGCTATGGTGCGGTGCTGACCGGCGGCATCAGGCAGCTGCTGGGCATTGGGCGCGAAGAACGCTTTGCCCAGATCATGCAGGGCATGGGCCAGGCATTTTTGTACCGCCGCGTCTGTTTGGTGGGCGCGCCCATCATGGCGATGGGCATGATCAGGGCGTCGTCGGGCACTTCCTCGGGCGAGATGAGCGTCACCTCGCCGCATTCCCGGACGGCGCCGATGGCCATCCGCCGCACCGTAGTTGGCTTTGTGGGCGGGGCGTTCTGCTTTGCCGCGCTGTATCTCTTCCATCTGATTTTGTACTTCTACAATTTCTCCGAGGCCGAAGGCTCCGCCTTGAAGGACTATGAGCGTTATATCGCGCCATACCTGCAGGGGTGGATGCTGTACGGCTTCTGTGTGCTGGGCTTTGCGGTGGGGCAGGGCAGCGGCGTGGCGCAGCGGCTGGGCCGTGCGGCGCTGGGGCTGGCCGCAGCGGCAGTGCTGGGTATTTTTGCCTGGCGCGGTGTGCCCGCAGCCGGGTTCTGGACCAACGCCGACAGCCTGTACACCCTGCGCCGCGATGTAAAGAACCGCGCTGAAGCAATGAACACCGTGCTGGACTGGCCGGACCGCGTGCTGGTCATCAGTCAGGGCGATGATGCCACCCGCTGGTACTACTACAAGTATGAGCTGACCGCCAAGGTGGTCAACGGCTATGGCGGTACCTGGTGGGGCAACGATGATTATTCCAGCCGGTGGGACTCCGACTTTATGAACCTGGTGGAAAGCCTGAACTGGACCTTGTATGACTTTGAGGCGGTCTGCACCGCAGACTCTCTGACCGCCTATATGGAAGAAAAGCAGATCGACTACCTGCTGATCGACCGTGCGGACGACTATCTGGAGCGGGAGTTCAGCAGCCGGTTCGAAGGCGGGCTGAAAGCGAATATGCCCGCAACCCTCTACCGGTTTGAAGGCCGCAGCAAGCCTATCGCCTTTACCCCGGTGGCTGTGGCAGAAAGCGGGGTGGTACAATGAAAGATAAACGCCCAACCAAGCGTTTTGCCGCCCCCGCCCGTGCGGGCCGCCCGCTGCGCCCCCAGCAGCTGCTGATATTGGCATATGCCGCCGCTGTTATTGTGTGGCTGGTGTACGTGCTGGTGGGCAGCGCTGTGATGCTGAACCATAAAGCAGACGGCACTATGGTGACCCGCACCCTGACGGCGGATGACCTGGAATTTGAAAGCTTTGTCAATTATGATGACGATGAATGGCATACCGCGCCGGTGGATGAACCCGGCTGGTATCTTTCCACCGACAACGACCCGCACATCATCTGGCGGGGCGAAGCCTGGCTGGAAACGGTGGAGCTGGACGCCGTGCACTACTTGCCGCCCGGCAGCGTAGCATTGTATTACCTGCGCCCCGGCCAGACCGACTACAGCGAGACCCAGAAAGTTTTTGCCCGCGTGAGCGGCGAAAACCAGTATACCTTTGACCTGGGCGGCCTTACCGTGACCGGGCTGCGCATTGACCCGGACAGTGTGGGCGGCGTGCCTACCCGGCTGGACGGCGTGGTGCTCAACCCGGTGCAGCCGTGGTACCTGCGCTTTGTGCCAAACGGCGGCCAATGGCTGCTGCTGTTGTTTGCCCCGGCTGTGGGGGCTGCGTTTGCCTGCCTTGCCGTTGATATTTTCCGCAAAAAGTAAAAAAGAGCCCTGTGGGGCGGTGCGCCCATGGCTTGGGGGCACACCCGCAGGGCTTTTATGTTGTATAAAATGGTGATTCTATGGAGCTGCTTTGCATCTTTGCCGCGCTGGCGGTGCTGTTTTTGTTCTGCGCGTTCCTAACGCTCAAATGTAACCTGCATGCTGCGCTGACCCCGCTGACCGCGCTGGGCATTGCCGTTGCCTGGCTGACGGCTGCGGGCATGGCAAACCTGCTGCTGCCCGGCACTGTGCTGCTGTGGGCGGTGTTTGCGGGCAGCGGCATGTGGGCGCTGGTGCCCCACAAAGGCCAGCGCCCGGCCTACCGCCGCCTGGTTACACCGGGGGCGGTGCTGTTCTGGGGCATGGCGCTGGCATTTGCGGTGTACTTTTTCATCCGCCAGCCGCTGGCAACCAAGTATGATGAACTCAGCCTGTGGGCTACCGCCGTAAAGGTGACCAAGGCGGATAACCGCCTGTATGCCCTGGCTACCCTTGGAACCCCCTGGCCCCAGACCCAGAACCCCGGCCTGCCGCTGCTCTCCTACTTCTTCCAGTTTTTGGGCCATTATGCAGACTGGAAGATCTATGTGGCGTATGATGTGCTGGCCGCCGCCGTGTTTGCCGCAGTGCTGGGCGGGCTGAACTTCCGCCAGTACCGCATTGCGGTGCCGCTGGCAGCAATCTGCTGGTTTGCCCCCTGGTTTTTGACGGTGTATAACCATACGATCTATCTGGATACCACTTATATGACCGCCTATGGCGATGTGCCCGCGGGCCTTGCACTGGGCGGCGCTGTGGCGCTGTGGCTGGCGCTGCGCAAAACCGGCGGCCCCAAGTGGGCCGTACTGCCGGTACTGGCGCTGGCGGCCAACATCAAGGCCAACACCTTTGTGCTGTCCCTGGTGGCGGCGGGGCTGATGGCTGTGGATGCCTGGCTGTTTGCGGAGCACCCCTTCAAAAAGGGCCTTGCCCGCCGCACCGGCTTTGCCATTGCCTGCTTTGCCGCGCCCATGCTGATCTATTATTTCTGGAACATCCGTTATGTGGGCATTCTGGTTGCCAAAAGTGCCAGCGAGGGCGGCACCGGCGAAACCAGCGCCCCCTTGTCCGCTGTGGTCATCAACGGCATCAAGATTTTGCTGGGCCAGCCGGTGGAGGGCTTTTACGCCGAGCGCCAGAGCCAGTTCACCCAAGCCATGGCCGATATGGGCCACCAGTTCTGGACTTCGGATGGTCGGCTGAGCATGATCGGCCAGGGCCGCAATGTTGTGGTGCTGATTCTGCTGGTGTTCTTGGTGGCGGCCATCTGCGCCAGAGGCCGCCAGCTCAAGCTGCGCATTGGCTGCATCGGGGTGCTGTCCCTTGCATGCTTTGTGGGGTATAACCTCATGCTGGCGCTCAGCTATGGCTTTATTTTCAAGCCGGATCAGGCCGTGGGGCTGGTGGATTATAACCGCTATATCTATACCTACTATATCGGCTGGTTCTTTATGGCGCTGGCCTGCTGGAGCACCGCCCTGCAAACCGCGGATGGCGAACAGAAAGCCCCGGCCCGCCGCTGGATTGCCCTGGCGTGCCAGGCCGGTGTTCTGCTGATGGCCGCCGCCATGCTGGTGCGGGTGAACGGCATGATCCTGCCGCAGCTTTCGGTGCTGGGCTTCTCGGATGGCGAATTCGCCGACCGCAAGACCGCCCGCGCCGAAGCTGACTGGCTGTGCAGCGATTACCTGAACGAAAACGACCGCGTGTTTTTTGTCAGCCAGGGGGATAACGGCGAACACTGGTTCTCTGCCGTGTTTGATTTTTACCCCGTCCTGGTGGATTACTCCGGCGTGGGGGCCACGCAGGAGGGCGGCGGCGGAACCTTCGGCCTGCCGGAGCTGGAACCGCAGGAGGAAGGCGTGAAGCAGCGCTACTACCACCCCTACACCGCTGAACGCCTGGATGAAACCGTGCGTGCCAACGGCTGTACGGTGCTTTACCTGCAAAAGATCGACGATATCTTTGTGCAGAGCTATCAGAACCTGTTTACCGACCACCTGGCCGCTGCGCAGGCGGGGCAGACCCTGCTCTACCGCGTAACGGATGCCGGGTATGAGCCGGTCACAATGCAGATGAGCAAGGAGGCGGCCCAATGAAAGAGATGACATGGAAAAGCCGCCTGAACCGACTGTTTGCCCATCGCTTTGCCTTGCTGGTGCTGTGCTGGTGCGCGGCGCTGGTGTTCTGGCTGGTGCAGGGTGCGGTGGCCTTTGCGGGGGACAGCTCCGCCAAGGCAAAAGGCACCCTGACTGAAACCTCGATCCCCATTGAAAGCTGGCAGCTGGCCGAGCTGACCTGGGGGGAGCCGGGGGAGAACAGCGCACCCCAGGGCCAGCTGATTACCACAGGCGGCGACCCGCAGATGATTTTGGAGGATGTATCCGGCCGCGTGGTGCGTACCGTGAGCTACAACGTGGAGTTTGACGGCGATTCCCGCGAAATGTGCCTGTATTACACCACAAAAACGGGGGAGCCCTACAGCCAGGACCGCCGCGTCTTCCCCAAAGTGCTGGCAGACGGCACCTATGTGTACACCCTGCCGCGCACCCAGATCGTGGCACTGCGGCTGGATCCCTGCAGCCCCGATGAAAACAAGACCGTGGGCCTGACCTTTACTCCGCAAAGCATTACCCTGAATGCCGCCAGCACCCTGCCCGGCGGGGCAGATTACTTTATCCCCACCTGGTACCAGCTGTTCGGCCTGATCGTGTACCCCGCCCTTGCCGCCGCCGTATTGGATTGGCTGTGGGCCGTGGGCAGACAGCTTGCCAAAAAGAAACAATAACCCGACAATAGCCTGATACAACAAAGCACCGTGCCGCAAGCAGGAGAACCCCCTGCATGGCGGCACGGTGTTTGTTGTTGGTATGGGTGAAATCAGCAAAAGGCATCCCCCGGCCGAGAGCGAATGTATTCCAGGAACGCGGCAGATGCTGGGGCATATTGCCATCGGGTGGTGCTGTTCTGGGCATTGTTCCCGGCCATGGTGGCCACCGGCACCGACAGGATCTTCGCCAACCTGTTCTGGATGGGAGGTGATGATCTGGAGGAAATGAAAAGCGGGCTAAGCAGCCAAAAAGGAATCACAATGTTGAGGCAACACCGCACAATTCCCGCCTGACGGCTTAAGCACCGCTCCGGCGGCTGCG
>ENA-ORSS01002116-ORSS01002116.1-human-gut-metagenome-genome-assembly--contig:-NODE-2116-length-18651-cov-11.870295_pt1 | contig 18651 bp, 13 predicted proteins | sample MGYA00241899_ERZ509162 | MGnify/ENA primary metagenome ERZ509162 (study PRJEB26280, sample SAMEA2338641) | human gut metagenome | biome: human gut; feature: human-associated habitat; material: faeces... | reverse complement strand
TATGATTTATTACATTGCAGATATGCATTTTGGACATACGAATGTGCTCCGTTTTGATAATCGCCCATTTCCAGATACCGCACAGATGGACGATACTCTGATTCAAAACTGGAATGGCCGCGTCACGTCAGAGGATACAGTCTATGTGCTCGGCGATGCGTTCTGGAAAAACGAAGAAAACAGTATTCGGATTATGGAGCGGTTGCAGGGACATAAGCACCTGATTCAAGGCAACCATGACCGTGTGAAAGGAAAGCTCCGCCCTTATTGGGAGAGCATCGAGCAGTACGCGGAGGTCAACGATGAGAATCGGCTGGTGATTCTGAGCCATTACCCGATTCTGTTTTATAAGAACCAGCATTATGGCGCAGTCATGCTATATGGTCATGTACATAATACACGCGAGTGGGAACTCGTTGAGAAGTGGAAGAAAGAGCAATGGGCGATGGGTATTCCGAGCAGATTGATCAATGTCGGCTGCATGATGGAGTATATGCGCTATACCCCGCGCACACTGACGGAGCTGCTGGACGCCAACCCGATGCCGGAGATCGCCAGAGATCGCAAGGACGGAAGCGCAGTTGAAAGCGCGGAGCAGCAGAACAAGCGGGAAAGGACGTGGGATCTGAATGAAGGTTACACCGCTGAAAAAACAGAGTAAGAAAAACCAGCGCAAACTTCATGCAGCCAAGCGCGGCACATGGAACGGCGTTTCGCCGGTCACCCGCATTGTGCAAAGCAAGCGGCTTTATGATCGAAACCGTGCAAAGCAGGAGGATCGTCGGGATGGAGATTAGTGAGGCGATAGTGCGGAGTACGAAAAGCCGCAAACTATGCAATATCTTTTTGGGTTGCGCAGTGACCATCAAGCAGCACGCCGCGCCAACTCGGAAAAGGATTGCCGAAAATAGCTGAAACCCTTGAAAACACTGGGGAAATCATTGTTATCTTAAAGGGTGCAGCTTGCCAAAAAGAAATGCCATCCAAATGGATGGCATTTCTTTTTGGAATATGGGCCCCGCAGCAAACCCGTGGTTCGATCGCAAGCATTTTGCCGTCGACAGACGGCCGCGATGCAACGCATCGCAGCTTTTGGCGCAGCCAAAAGAAAATGCGCAGGGACACGGAGGCGGCCCTGCCGCCGGAGTACTCCCGTACGCCCGATTTATCTGCTGATCTATAATGTTCTGACAACACAAAAAGAGGCGCCATCCAAACGGATGGCTTTTCTTTTTGGCATCCGGCTCCCGCAGCGCCCCCTGCCGGTCACGATTTTTTGATCGCTATTCTTCCGAAAGTGTGGTAATTTATTTGTGCTGCGAAGAAGGAGGCGGAACACCATGATTTATGTCATGTCTGATATCCATGGGCAGAAGCGGCGGTTTGATTCTGTCATGAGGCAGATCGGCCTGCGGGCTGAGGACACGCTCTATGTCCTCGGCGACGTGATCGATCGGAATCCGGACGGCATCGGGATCCTCCGCCGGATCATGGCGATGCCAAATGCCAACATGCTTCTGGGCAACCACGAACTGATGATGATGAACGCGCTTTATTACCCGCCCCCAGCGGATGAGGACTGCCCGGGATCTTACTATGAACGCAAACAGGCTCTGTGGTATCGGAATGGCGGCCAGGTCACGCACGACCATCTGAAGCGCATAAAGAAGACTGTTCGGCAGGAGATCTTCGAATACCTGGACAAGCTGCCGCTCAACGTAGAGCTGGCGGTAAACGGCAGGCCATACATTCTGACGCACGCGGCCCCTGCAGACTTGTACGAGGGGTACGGCGGCAAATACAAATGTGCGCGGGATTTCGCTGTCTGGATGCGATTTGAGAAATTTCCGGTTCTGGAGGGCCGGACCGTCATCTTCGGTCACACGCCGACCCACCATTTCCAATCCGACGATCCCATGGCAGCATGGGATGCGCCCGGCTGGATCGGGATCGACTGCGGCTGTATGCTCCCCGAAACGGGCGATCCTCGCTCAGGCATCCGCGGCCGACTGGCGTGCCTTCGATTGGATGATCTGCAGGTCTTCTATTCCGAGGAACCGCAATACGGCGATCCTGAAGAAGCGGAAAATCAGCGCAGCGGATGCGCGCGGAAGCATACATAGATGTGTTCCTATTGATACAAACGCCCATCATCCCGCCGGATGGTGGGCGTTCTTTTTGCTCCTCCCCGGTCCGCCTCCCTGATCCTTGTTGCCCTTGTACAACAGTTTACGGAAAATGCGGCGGAATCTTATTGGAATTACCGATTGCGGAATGGGGCGAAATCGTGTAGTATATTAGCGCGGTAAATCGGTAATTCAATAAAGCAACACATGCAGGAAGCTCACCGGCTTCCCGGCCGCTGCGGACCGTTCCGCTTGCAAGCCGGACAGAAAGGAGAAACCAACATGAAATCTCTCACCAAACGGGCCCTATGCCTCCGTCTTTCCCTGATCCTCGTATTTGGCCTTGCCGCCTGCAGCGCGGCGGGCGGCAAAAAAGCGGAGCGGCTGTCTCTCGATGCCCGCCCCGACGCGCCCAGCGAGATCCCGGAGGGGCTGGACATCGACTGGAACGCGCGCTACACCTTCGCAGAGCTGGAAGCGCAGCTCTCCCAAATGGCGGAACAGTATCCCGACATCACCGACCTCTATTCCATCGGCACCACCTGGCAGGAGCGCGATCTCTGGTGCCTGGAGATCACCAACAAGGCGATCCCGGCCGAGGAGAAAACAGGGATCGGTGTCTTCGCCAACATCCACGGCGGCGAACGCGAAAGCGCCTCCTCTGCCATGTACACCGCCTGGTGGCTGACGCTGTGCTCTGGTGACGCCTATGTCAAGGGTCTGCTCGACGCCTACACGATCTATGTCATCCCGGTCATCAACCCGGACGGCTATGAGCAGTCCTTCGTCATCAATACCCGCCCGAACCTGCGCCCGCAGGACGCAAACGGCAACAACATCCCCTTCAGCGATCCCTACACGGACATCGACGGCGACGGCTTCATCGCCACGCTCTATCGCGGCAAGGCGGACGACACGCCGTCGCGGGATCTCCCCGTCTTCGGCATGGAGAGCCCGGACTGGGATGAAAACGGCGTGCTCGGCGACGATCCGCGCACCAGCGGGATCGACATGAACCGCACCTTCGATTACCAGTGGAACCGGTATGACATCGAGACGAAGGACGGCCAGCAGGTCGGCAATGTGAACTGGACCACCGCCGGCACCGCCCCCGCCACCGAGCCGGAGATCCAGGCGCTGCAGCGGTTTTTGTACACGCACGACATCGACGCCCTCGTCTCGCTGCACACCGGCATCCAGTCCGTCCTCTACCCGTGGTGCTATCGCGCCTACGACGCGGAAAACCCCGACGACGCCGAGATCCCGTTCATGAAGCAGACCGCCGCCCAGATGGCGCAGGCCTTCCAGGACTACACCGGCCGCGGGTTTTACAGCATGAGTTCCAATGAGGATTACCCCACCGCTGCCGAGCTGATCGACTACGCGTACGGCCGCTACAACATCCACGCCTACACGATCGAGGTCTACAGCCCCGGTAAGTCGGAGAACGGCGATATCAGCAGCTGCAAGTGGGAAAACACCATGCCCGAAGCGAAGTGGGTCTTCTACTCCCGCGATGAGATCCGGGACACGCTCGGTCTGGACCCGGACGCCATCACCGACAAGGACGGCGTGGGGCTTGCCGCCGACGAGGGACTCTGGTTCTATACCAGCCCGACCAACCAGATGGTCAGCCGCGCGCCCGAAGAGCAGGACGTCATGGTCCGCGGCTGCCGCGACGCCATCCTGACCATGCTGGAAAGCGAGCCCAGCGGAGCCGGCTATCAGAACCCGGGCTTTTACAAGTAACGCTCCACAGAAACGATAAAAAGAACGCCATCCGCCCGGATGGCGTTCTTTTTCTATGCATGCGTTTACCCCATCCCCTGCAGGACGGCTGCGGCGCGGTCGGGGTAGTCGGTGATCAGGGCGTCGGCGCCGACGCTGGCGAGGTAGGCGAGGTCGGCTTCGTCGTTTACAGTCCAGTACTGCATGGCAAGGTCATGCGCATGGGCGAAGTTGATGATGGTCGTCGTTCCCAGATTCAGGCCATAGCTCTCTCTTGCGTCGCCGAAGGGCAGCTGGAGCACGTCGTAGGAGCAGGTGAAATCCTTTTTGCCGGTCAGGGCGGCAAAATAGAACTGCACGACCTCCTCCGGGCTGGCGCTGCGGTGGGTATCGGGGTAGTTGGCCGTGATGTAGGCCGCGACCTCGTCGCGGAAGCTGCCGATGATGACCCGGTCGAGCAATCCCCGCTCTTTCAGCGTCGCGTACAGCTGATCCGCCGCGGCCAGACCGGTCTCGCCGCCGTCCTTGATCTCAATGATGTAGCGGAATTCCCCGGCCGCGGTCAGATAGTCCAGCACCTCGTCGAGGGACAGGATCCGCAGCTCGTCCGGCACGGCCTCGCCGTGGAGGCCGGCATACGGCGCCTCGCCCGCGTCGGTCACGAACTGCGCCGCCATGTTCAGCTGCTTGAGCTCTGAGAGCGTCTTGTCGCGGACGAGGACGTTCTCCGCGCCGAATACGGCCGGTGCGTCCGACACGCGGTCCAGCGTGGCGTCGTGCGAGAGCACCAGAATGTCGTCCGCCGTCATATGCAGGTCAAATTCGAAATAATCCACCGCAAAATCCGGATTTTCCACGCAGCCGCGGAACGCGGCCAGCGTCTCCTCCGGATAATCGCCCGCGCCGCTGCGGTGCGCCGAAATTGCCGTTTCGCCGGTGATGAAGGGGTTGTCCGTGTCGTACCGCTTCACGTTTTTCGGATCCGACCGGTGGAAAAACTGCGCGATGCCGACGATCGCGATCACCAAAACCACACACAGCAGCACCAACAGGCATCTGCCGATCACTTTCCATGCTTTCACTGTCATTCTCCTAACTGTCGGTTTTTGTATCAGGAACATTATAGCATACCAGCCGCGGCTGTCACGTAAAATGTTTCTTCATTCTATCTGAAGTTTCTGCGCAGGTTCTGCGGCGGCTTTTCCGGCGGGGCGTTGCAATCGGGGATGGACTGTGGTACTGTAGGGGTATCAGATCCCTGCACAGGAGCAGCGGCCGGATTTACGGACCTGCAAAGATGAAGGAGGAACCAGCATGCTGAACAAATTCTGCAAGAAGCCATTGTATGAGGTGACGCGTACGATGGCGCGGGTCGCCATGGGCGTACAGAAGGCGGAGACGGTCATCAAAAACGCCCGTCTGGTCAACGTCTGCACGGCGGAGATCCAGGAGGGCATCGACGTCGCGATCGCCGAGGGCCGCATCGCGCTCGTGGGCGACGCATCGCACTGCATCGGGCCGGAGACGAAGGTCATCGACGCGGGCGGCCAGTACATCGCGCCCGGCTTTATGGACGGGCATATCCACGTGGAATCGTCCATGATCTCCGTGGGCGAATACGCGAAGGCGGTCGTCCCCTGCGGCACGACCGGCATTTTCATGGACCCGCACGAGATCTGCAACGTCTGCGGCAAGGACGGCGTCCGGATCATGATCGAGGACGCGAAGCGCTCCCCGCTCAAGGCCATGTCGAACGCGCCCTCCTGCGTGCCGGCAGTCGCCGGGTTTGAGGATACCGGCGCGGCGATCCGCGCGGATGATATCCGCGAGATGATGACCTGGGACGGCATTATGGGTCTTGGCGAGATGATGAGCTTCCCGAACGTGATCGGCGCGGAGGAAAACATCCACGCAGAGCTGGCCGAGACGCTGAAGTCCGACAACATCATCACCGGCCATTTCTCCATTCCCGACACCGGCGCTGCGCTGAACGCCTACATCGCCTCCGGCATCCGCTGCTGTCATGAATCCACCCGGGCCGAGGACGTGCTGGAGAAGATGCGCCACGGCATGTATGCGCTCATGCGCTACGGCAGCGCCTGGCACGATATGCCGGTCATCATCAAGGCCGTGCTGGACAACAGGATCGACGACCGCTTCGCCTGCCTGATCTCCGACGACACGCACCCGGACACGCTCATCAACGAGGGCCATCTGGACCACATCGTCCGCTGCGCCGTCAAGGAGGGACTCGACCCCATCAAGGCGATCCAGTATGTGACGATCAACGTTGCGACCTGCTTCCGCATGGACCACGAGATGGGCAGCATCACGCCGGGCAAGTGCGCGGACATCGTGTTCTTTGACGATCTGCAGGACATCCGCATCACCCGGACGATGATCGACGGCGACGTCGTGGCGGAAAACGGGCAGATGTGCGTGGAGATCGGGCCCGCCAACTTCCCGGAGCATGTGTTCCACACGATGCACGTCGGCCACCCGATCACGGCTGAGAGCTTCCGCATCGCCGCACCGGCCGGGGCCGGCAAGACGGTCAAAACCCGCGTGATCGAGATCATCCCGAACCGCGTGGGCAACTACGAGCGGCTGCTCGACCTGCCGGTCAAGGACGGCTTTGTCGAGCCGGACGCCGGGCAGGACGTCATGAAGATGGTCGTCTTCGAGCGCCACCACGAGACGGGCACGAAGGGCGTCGGCTTCCTCAAGGGCTTCGGCTTCAAGAAGGGCGCGATGGCGCAGACCGTCTCCCACGACGCGCACAATCTGCTGGTCGCGGGCACGAACGACGCGGATATGGCGCTGGCGGCCAACACGCTGGTCGAATGCGGCGGCGGCATGTGCGCGGTCGCGGACGGCAAGGTGCTGGCGGTGGTGCCGCTGCCCATCGCGGGCCTGATGAACGATCTGCCCGTGCGCGAGATGGCGGAGCTGGTCGCGAAGCTCGACGCGGCGTGGAAGCAGATGGGCTGCGTGATCAACTCGCCGTATATGACGATGGCGCTGGTCCCGCTGGCCTGCCTGCCGGAGCTGCGGCTGACCAACCGCGGTCTGGTCGACTGCCGGACGTTCCGCTTCGTCCCGCTGTTTGCAGAGGAATAACGAAAAACCGGGCGCGGGAAGCTTTTCCGCGCCCGGTGCTGCAAAAAACCGCTGCCCGAGGGCAGCGGTTTTTGTATTATCTGCGGATCAGCAGGACGGACAGGTCGTTGACGTTGGTGCCGGTCGGGCCGGTCAGGATCAGACCGCCGCAGGCCTGCAGCGCGTGGTAGGCGTCGTTATCCTGCAGCACGTCGGGGATCGAAATGCCCTTTGCCGCCAGCGCCGCACAGGTATCGCCGTCGCAGTAGCCGCCCGCGGCGTCGGTCGGGCCGTCGGTGCCGTCGGAGCCGAAGGAGAAGACGGCGGTATCGCGCAGACCGGCGATCTCCTGCGCTGCGGAAAGCGCGATCTCCTGATTGCGGCCGCCAAGACCGTGGCCGGTCAGGTGGACGACGGTCTCGCCGCCGGCGATGTAGGCGAGCGAGGCTTTGCTGTCCTGGTGGCACTGCGCGATGGAGGCCAGGAAGCTGCCCGCGTCGCGCGCGGTGCAGCGCAGGCTCGCCGTCAGGATGACGGGTGTGTAGCCGAGCGCCCGGGCCGTCTGCTCGGCGGAGGCGCAGAGCTGGCGGACGCTGCCGGTGATGTGGGTCTCGACGTTCGTGAGCGTCTTCGGCGTCTCCTGCGCCAGAAGCTCCAGCGCGCGGTCGGAGAGCCGCAGGCCGTATTTTCGCACCACCTCCAGCGCCTGTGCGCAGGTCGACGAATCGGGATAGGCCGGGCCGGAGGCGATCATATCCAGCGGATCGCCCAGAATGTCGGACAGCACGATGGAGAAGACCTTCGCGGGCAGGCAGCGCTCGGCAAACCGGCCGCCCTTGACCGCGGAGAGGCGCTTGCGCAGTGTGTTCATCTCCACGATGTCCGCGCCGCAGGCGAGCAGCTGCTTCGTGACGTCCGCCATCTCCTCCGCGGGGACCAGCGGACTTTCAAACAGAGCAGAGCCGCCGCCCGAGAGCAGGAACAGCACGGTATCCCGCTCGCTCAGCCCGCTGACGAGCTCCAGCGCGCGGCTCGTGGCGCGGTAGGAATTCTCATCCGGCACGGGGTGGCCCGCCTCGAACAGCTCCAGCGCACCGATGGGGCCCTTGACATGGTCGTATTTTGTGATGACTGCGCCGCTCGTGATCGCCGCGCCCAGCACGTCATAGGCGGCCTTGGCCATCTGCCAGGCGGCCTTGCCGGCAGCGATCAGGACGAGCCGGCCCTCCGGCTTCTGAAACTGCTCCAGCGCGCGGCGCACGGCGGAATCCGGCAGCGCGTCGGCCAGCGCCTTGTCGATGATGGCCTGCGCGTCTTGTCTGAGAGTTTGCATGATAGTTCCTCCTTCGCTTGGGGGCATTCTATTCGTTGTCCCCATTATAAAAAGCATCCCGGGAAAAAGCAAGGACGAAAAGGGTTAAAAAGCGGGTTAAAACAGGGTTAAAAAAGTTAAAAGAGGGACGGGCAGGCCCGTCCCTCTTGGGGTGTATGAACGATCAGTGCAGGAACAGGGACACGATAAACACGCCGATGATGGACACGACGCCGATGACGAGCGTGCCGAGCGTCTGCGTCTTGTAGCCGTCCTGCGGGGTCATCTCGCCGAAGTTGGTGACGACCCAGAAGTAGGAGTCGTTCGCGTGCGACACCGTCATGGCGCCTGCGCCGATGGCGATGACCGTCAGGCAGGACAGCGCCGGGGAATCCAGCCCCAGGACCGGCAGCAGCGGCGCGACGATACCGGCCGTGGTGGTGATGGCGACGGTAGAGGAGCCCTGCGCGGATTTGAGGATGGCGGCCAGCAGGAACGGGAAGAAGATGCCGATGCTCTCGAAGATCTCCGCGTTGGCCTTGATGAAGTTGACCATGTCGGAAGACGCGATGACCTTGCCCAGCACGCCGCCGGCAGCGGTGACGAACAGGATGGGGCCGACGGTCTTCAGCGTGTCGTCGGTGAGCTTGTAGAAGTCCTTGCCCTTGTTTGCGGCAAAGAGGCTGATGATGGCGATGATGCAGCCGACAGCCAGGGCGATGATCGGCGTGCCGAGGAAGCTGATGAAATCCGCCTTGACGCCCGCCATGGAGAACGCGGAGGCCAGGCCCATCAGGATGATGGGGAGGACGATCGGCGCAAATGCGAGCCAGCCGCTCGGCAGCTTGCCGAACTCGGCCACAAGCTGCTCATAGGTCTTGACGTCGCCGTCCGCGACGATGTCGTCGGCAGCCTTGACCTTCTTGCCGATGTACTTTGCGAAGAAGTAGCCCGCGACCAGCGGCGGGATGGAGCACAGGGCGCCGAGGCCCATGACCAGCAGCAGATTATCGCCGCAGCCCAGCGTACCGGCAGCCGCGATGGGGCCGGGTGTGGGCGGGATGAAGCAGTGGCTGATGTACAGGCCCATGGACAGTGCGACGGACATTGCGACGCTCGACGCGCCGGTCCGGCGGGCCATAGCCTTGCGGATGGGGTTCAGAACGACGAAGCCGCTGTCACAGAACACGGGGATGGAGACGATCCAGCCCATGAGCTCGATGGCAAGCTCCGGATGCTTTTTGCCGACGAGCTTGACCACGCAGTCGGCCATTTTGAGCGCCGCGCCGGTGCTCTCAAGCAGCGTGCCGACCAGAGCGCCGAAGATGATCACGATGCCGATGCTCGAGAACGTGCCCGAGAAGCCGGCACCGATGACGTTGGCAATGCCGCTGACGGTGTTGCCGTCGGCGTCCGTGGTGTTGACCAGCGGAATACCGGCGATCAGGCCGAATACCAGAGAAATGGCCATGATCGCAAGGAACGGATGGATCTTCAGCTTGCTGATGCAGAAGATCATCAGTGCAATGGCAAAAATGAAGACAATGATCAATCCAATGCCAGTCATAGATGTTTCCTCCCTGTTTTTCTCTTTTTATGGGTTTTTGTGGGGCGTTTCCCATGCACACAGTATAGCAGTGCCGCCCGAAAAATCCATATCGAAAAGCAACAAATTTTTTCTGATTTTCTGTTGAAAATCACAAGCAGTTCCTGCATATCAAAAGCAGAGATACCTGTGGAACGCAGGTATCTCTGCAATACTTGAGCACAATCTGTAAATTAAACACCCACGAAGGAACTATCCCCGCAGAAAAAGTCGAGATACGAGATTAAAAACAACGACCCCAGAGGAAAGACAAATTAAAACATAGAATATAATACGGCTGCGGCCAGAACGTGCTTGTACAGAAATGAAAAGATCGATAATCCAAAGAATCAAAAGCGGATTCCAGCCAACACAAGGAATTAAAAAAATAAAGAGGATATATAGTATCGGGATTATTTTATATCGAAACGTGGGATTGTTGAAATAAACGAAAAGGCGTTTCATTCCTGTTTACCAATTAAACGCTGATCGTAAAAACGCTTTCTGTTTCAAACGGCCCAATCGTTCCGGTAATCAAATCCACACCGGGAATAGGGACGCTTACCTCATGTGTATTATTAACAGTAAACGTCAGCGTTGTTCGATTGTTAATGAGAGATGGCCTAGTAACGGTGGTTCCCGTGACAGACCCAACAAAGGCCGCGCCAAGGCCGTCATAAGTATAAGACAAGCTTGGATCAGTATATGAGGAAATTTGGAAGGTGCTATCGTAGTAAGAAAAAGAACCGGTGGCCCAAACAACAAACCCCCAGGTCTTTCCGTTGTAGGGGAAGCCTTTTTGTTCTATCAAATGATAGCTCATTTCCTCATAAGTTTTTGTCAACGTCAATCTTGGCTGAATAGTTGCTACGTCATGTGTTTTAATACAAGAAACTCCAGCAGAAATACATCCGTTTTTGATTGCAGCATAGTTTCCGGAAGCGTATGCTGTAATATAGGAACTGTAGAAAGAGGTGGTCACATCATTGCCATTTTTGTCGTAAGCTTCCCCTTTTCCGGAGAAAAACAAGTCGCATACATGAATAAAGAGATCAGAAACCTCGCTATCTTCTTCATTCGCTTCAGCAGCAGCGGCAGGAATACATAAGCAAACGAGCATTGTCAATGCAAGAAAAACCGAAAAGACTTTTTTCATAATTGCAGCCTCCTTTGAAAGATAATCAGTACTTTACGAATCCCGTAACATCCACGCTTACATCTGAGTTGTTTCTTACAGCAAACGTATATGTTCCGCTGACTGTAATTCCAATGTTTTTACTAAATATTCCGTTTTCGCCTTTTAGATAATGGAACGTCCCGTTTTTGTCTACAAGCCCAAAGTCAACGTCTGCCGTGGTCGGCATGTATGTTGCGTTAATCGTAACCGTTTCCCCCGCCGACATTGGAAATCCGGTTCTTGCGAGTTTTAGTTCTCCTGCGGCAACAGTTATGTCAAATTTTCCTGATGCACGTTCTGCTGCATTGACCGTTCCAGCAAAACAACTGACAAGCAAAAGAACCGTTAGCAACGAACACACTATCTTTTTCATCACGTTCCTCCTTAATCCTTCCATTCAAAATCAAATCCGCTTTCATCCTGATCTGGAATATCGATTTCTTCATGTTCCATATCTTCAATTTGTGTGCTGTCTGCTTCGTTACTCATATTTCTTGCTGCAAACCATACACAGATAAAGGCGATCACGACGATCGCCAGTGCGATCGCGATGGCCCTGATTTTCTGTTTTTTCTCACCTTCCTTTCCCGCGGGGGCCTCGTCCGGGTTTCTGTCGGCTTCGGGCTTTGCTGCTTCAGGGGGTTCCCCGTCTGCGGTATCGCCGAACAGCCAGTCTAGCGATACGCCGTAGAGCTTCGCCAGCGCCTTCAGCTTGTCCATGGTCGGCGTTGTGTCTCCGCTTTCCCAGCGGGAGACCGCCTGCCGGGATACACCGAGCTGATTGGCCAGTTCCATTTGCGAAAGTCCGGCCTTGTTTCTTGATACGATCAGTTTTTCTCTGAGCGTCATACCCTTCACACTCCTGATTTTACATGAATATTCTGTCAAAAGTAAACCACATATTGGTTGCATCGGGGGCAACTCTGTGTTGCCTCCTGCTGATTCCGGTGTTTTCCCTGCCGAAAGTGCCGCGCCCCGCGCCGCAGGGTCTTGCGGCGCGGGGCGGGTGTCGGTTTATGTGTTGGCGGCCGCGAGGATGGCGGCGGCTTCGGGGAGGCGGGGGATGGGGATGAGGGGCCGGGGTTCGCCGGTGAAGGAGCCGATGGGCTTTTCGAACCAGACCACATCGAGCCAGCGGCCGTTTTTGTAGCCGGTATTGCGGTAGGTGCCGAGCACGCGGAAGCCGAGCTTTTGGTGCAGAGCGCTGCTGGCATCGTTCGGCATGGTCACGACGCCGTAGGCCGTGCGCACGCCCTGCTTCTGCAGCAGCGCGAGAAGAACGGTATAGAGCTTCGTGCCGAGCCCGCGCCCGGCCGCGTCGCGGCTGACGTAGACCGACAGCTCCGCGTTCCAGCCGTAGGCCGCGCGCTCCTGCGCGCGGTGGGCGTAGGCGTAGGCCAGGACGCGCCCGTCCTCCTCCGCGATCAGCCAGGGATAGACCGCGCCGTAGCTCCGGATGCGGCCGGAAAACTCCGCCTCGGACGGCAGGACCGTCTCAAAGGTGATGGACGTATCGATATACTGCGCGTAGACGGCAAGACAGGCCGCGGCATCGCCGGGGTCCGCAAATCGGATGTGCATGATCTGCCTCCCGCCCCTTCAGGGCACGATGATATCGATGGCGCGGCGCTCGTTGTGGATCTCCACTTCCGTGACGCTGCCGCCGAATTCTCCGTCGACGGTCCAGGCGACCGGCTCGTCAAACTCGAACCGCAGCGCGCCCGTCTGTGCGGAGATGAACGAATCGTTGTCGAAGTCCAGCCGCAGCGCGCGGGTCGCGGCCAGATTGAACTCCGCCAGATTTTTTGTCGCGCGGACCAGGATCATCTCATACAGGCCGTCGTTGAGCGAGATGCCGAGATCCCGCGTGGTCTTAAACCCGCCGACGGAGGTCGTGCTGGTCACGAGGCCGACGAGCACGTCGGCCTCCTCCTGATGATCGTCATAGGACACGCGCACGTGCGTGGGCTTGAGCCGGCCGAGCGCGCCCGCGCCGTTCATGATGTAGGCAAGACGGCCCCAGATGCGCTTATCCTCCTGCGGGGTCTCATACGGCACGTCGGTAAAGATGCCGAAGGCCGCCACATAGGTGAAGAACCGGTCCGGCCCGAACGAGCCGATGTCCAGCGGGAACGGATGCCCGTCCATGATCTCCTGCGCCGCCCGGACGGTATCCTTGGACAGTCCGAGCGTGGAGGCCACGTCGTTGACGGTGCCGCCGGGGATATAGCCAAGCTTCGGCCGCTTTTCATACGGCAGGGCCATGAGACCGGAGACCGCCTCGTTGAGCGTCCCGTCGCCGCCGGTGCAGACGATCAGATCGTACTGCGCGCCGCGCGCGGCGATCTGGCGCGTCAGATCGCGCGGGCCGGTGGTCATATGGACCGTGACCTCATAGCCGCCCGCGGAGAAGATCTCCAGCACCTCCATGAGCGTGCCGCGGATCTCCGCGTGGCCGGCGTTCGGGTTGATGAAAAACAGTAATCGCTTCATGCGGAAGGACCTCCCGGCGGGCCGCTCAGTTCTGCAGGATATCTGCGAGCGCTGCGTTCTGCACGCTTTCGGCCGATTCGAACTTCGCGGAGACTTCCTCCGAGACGTCGGCGGAGAGCTTGTTGAGATAATCGCTCTCGGCGCGGACATACCAGTACGGATGCTCGCAGACGGACGAGAAGTACATGACGTGATAGCCGTACTCGGTCTTCACGATGCCGGTGTCGCCGGGCTGGCGGGCGGCGTCGAAGCACCAGGCGTCGAACGCGTCGACCATCTGGCCGGGATAGACCTCCTCATACAGCCCGCCGTTGGAGGCGCTGCCGGTATCGGCGGAGTTTTCCGCGGCCAGGAAGGCGAAGGAATCCTCGGTATGCTCGCCGGCCTTCCACTCGTCGAGCAGGGACTGCGCCTTCTGCTCCGCGGCGGTCCAGGCCGCGTCGGTGTAGGTGCCGTCGTCGTTCTTCTCCTCGGGGACGATGAGGATGTGGCGCACGTTCACCATGTTGACGTCGCTCTTTTCGATCGAGCTGGCGGCGTAGGTATCGGCGTTCTCATCAAAATAGGCGCTGATGTCGGCCTCGGTGTAGGTCTTCGCCTCGACGAGCGCCTGCAGGTAGGCGGACGCCGTCAGATAGCGCTCGACAAAATCGTGGTAGCCGGTCATGGTCGCGGCTGGGCCATAGGCCGTCTGCAGATAGGCGTCGGCGCTTTCGTAGCCGTAGCTTGCCGCAGAGACGGTGACGGTATTGCTCAGGCCGTCGAGATAGTCCTGATCCTCCTCGCCGAGCTGGAAGCCGCTCAGCCGCGCGTCCTGCCAGAGGGCGGAGACGCTCTTATAGGTGCTGACGGCGCCCTGCAGGAAATACTGCTGCCAGGTGAGCGTATCGTCAAAAACGCACATCTGCTGGTCAAAGGGCTTGGTGGTGTCGATGAGATAGGCGGCGTAGGAGCTGTAGGTGCTGGCGAAGGAATAGTACTGCTGCCAGTAGTAATACGGCAGATCCCGGTTCGTCAGCCGGTCATCGCCGCAGCTTGCTACCTCAAGGTTCAGGACCTCGTCGGTCAAGGCCTCTGCGTCCACGGTGTAGCTCACGCCGTTGCCGCCGGTCTGGGTGTCTTCCTCGCCGGTCTGGCCGTTGGTCTCATCCTCCGCGCCGGGCGTCTGGTCGTCCGGCTGGGCATCGTCCGGGGTATCGGCGGGCTCGGAGATCGTGGCGTCGCCGGGCTGGTCGGCGTCGGGGGTCGTCTGGCTGGGCTTGATCGTCAGGATCAGCACGAGCGCTGCGGCGATGACCACGGCTGCCGCGCCGAGGATCCACGGCAGGGGGGACTTTTTCTTCTGCTGCGGCTCCGGCTTTTCCGCGTTCAGCGCGTCCTGCGCCTCGGCGTCTTCGCCGGTGATGGTAAAGGAAAGCTCTTCGCCCTTCTGCGGGTCTTCCTGCATGGGGGCGCTGCTGGTTTTTTCGTCCATGATGTGTTCCATCCTTCCAAGTTCTATGGGCAGCACCGCCGAAGCGCGCGGGCGCAATGGGCAAAGCTGCCTGTGGTGTCCCATAAGCATATCACAAGCGGCCGTCGTTTGCAATCGCACGGCAGGCGTTCAGATTTGAACAATTATTGAATTTTCACCCGATAATTTCTTGACAAGCGCGGGAAAAGCGGGTACACTGTAGCTGGAATATGCGATGAAAAGGACAAGTACGGGCTTCTGAGACGCAAAGAGAGCTGCCGGGCGGTGTAAGGCAGCGGTGACGGGCCCCGAAGATCCCCTTGGAGCAGCCGGGGCGAACGGGAGCTTCCCAAGTAAGCCCGGACGGGACTTCCCGTTACAGAAGACGAGTGTCCGCAGGCGCGTGCGCGTGCGGGAATTCAGGTGGTACCGCGGTAATTTATCGCCCTGAGCTCTGGCTCAGGGCGCGTTGTTTTTTCAGGAGGAATTATGGAATACAAACAGACACTCAACATGAACAAGTCGGGCTTCCCGATGCGCGGCGGTCTGCCGATGCGCGAGCCGGACATGCTGAAGCACTGGCAGGAGCTCGATCTTTACAACGAGCTGCTCAAGAAGAACGAGGGCAAGCCCCTCTTTGCCCTGCACGACGGCCCTCCGTTCTCCAACGGCGCGCTGCACATGGGCCACGCGCTCAACAAGTGCATCAAGGACTTCATGGTCCGCTCCGCGGCCATGCGCGGCTACTATACCCCCTACATCCCCGGCTGGGATAACCACGGCATGCCGATCGAGTCCGCCATCATCAAGCAGAACAAGCTCAACCACAAGGCCATGCCCATCCCGGAATTCCGCTCCGCCTGCCATGATTTTGCGCAGCATTATATCGATGTGCAGATGGAAGGCTTCAAGCGCCTCGGCGTCGTCGCCGACTGGGAGCATCCGTACAAGACCATGGCCCCGAGCTTTGAGGCCGAGGAAGTCAAGGTCTTCGGCGCAATGTACAAGAAGGGCTACATCTATAAGGGTCTGAAGCCCGTCTACTGGTGCTACCACGACGAGACCGCGCTGGCCGAGGCCGAGATCGAATACCAGGACGACCCCTGCACCACCGTCTACGTCAAGTTCCCGCTGCACGACGACCAGGGCAAGCTGACGGACGAGGAAAAGAAGAACCTCTCGTTCGTCATCTGGACCACCACGATCTGGACGCTGCCCGGCAACCTCGCCATCGCGCTGAACCCGGTCGAAAGCTATGTCATCGTCCGCAACAACCAGAACGGCGAGCAGTATCTCGTCGCCGAGGCGCTCATGGAGAAGGTCATGAAGGTCGGCGGCGTGGAGGACTATACCGTCGTCTCCCGCCACGAGGGCGCGTTCTTTGAGAACATGCTGGCCGATCATCCCTTCCTGCCGAAGACCTCCCGTCTCGTCCTGGCCGACTACGTCACCATGGACTCCGGCACGGGCTGCGTCCACACCGCCCCGGGCTTCGGCGCGGACGACTATCAGACCTGCCGCCGCTACGGCATGGACATGGTCGTGCCCGTCAACGATCAGGGCCGCCACACCGACTATGCCGGAAAATATGAGGGTATGCTCGTTGAAGAGTCCAACCCCGTTATCCTGAACGACATGAAAGAGGCCGGTTCCCTCTTCGCTTCCGAAGAGATCGTGCACAGCTATCCGCACTGCTGGCGCTGCAAGCACCCCATCATCTTCCGCGCCACCCCGCAGTGGTTCTGCTCCGTCGACTCCTTTAAGGACGAGGCCTGCGCCGCGTGCGACGACGTGCGCTGGGTTCCGGGCTGGGGCATCGACCGCATGAAGAGCATGATCCGTGAGCGCGCCGACTGGTGCATCTCCCGTCAGCGCCGCTGGGGCCTGCCCATCCCCGTGTTCTACTGCAAGGACTGCGGCAAGCCCATCTGCACCGACGAGACCATCAAGGCCGTCTCTGACCTCTTTGCCGAAAAGGGCTCTAACGCCTGGTTCGATATGGATGCCGCCGACATCCTGCCCAAGAGCTTCACCTGCCCGCACTGCGGCAAGAACGCCGGCTTTACCAAAGAGGAGGACACGCTTGACGGCTGGTTCGACTCCGGCTCCACGCACTTCGCGTCCATGAAGAAGGATCAGGGCTTCTGGCCCGCCACGATGTACCTCGAAGGTCTCGATCAGTACCGCGGCTGGTTCCAGTCTTCGCTGCTGACCGCTGTCGGCGCCTTCGGCCAGGGCGCGCCCTTTAAGGAGTGCGTCACCCACGGCTGGACGGTCGACGGCGAGGGTAAGGCCATGCACAAGAGCCTTGGCAACGGCGTCGACCCCGCGGACGTGTTCAACGAGAACGGCGCGGATATCCTGCGCCTGTGGGCCGCCAGCGCGGACTATCACGCGGACGTCCGCTGCTCGAAGGAGATCTTCAAGCAGCTCAGCCAGAACTACCTCAAGTTCCGCAACACCTGTAAGTTCATGCTCGACAACCTTGTCGACTTCGACCCCGAAAAGCTGACCAAGCCCGAGGATATGCCCGTGCTCGACCGCTGGCTCCTCACCAAGCTCAACGAGCTCATCGAGAAGGCCGAGCAGTCCTACTGCGACTATGAGTTCCACATCATCACCCATGCGGTGAATGACTTCTGCGTGAACACGCTTTCGAGCTTCTATCTCGATATCGTCAAGGACCGCCTGTACTGCGAGGGTGCGGAGAGCGCCACCCGCCGCAGCGCGCAGACCGCCCTGTACCTCACGCTCCACACGCTTTCCAAGCTCTTCGCGCCGATCCTCGCTTTCACCTGCGACGAGATCTGGCTCGCCATGCCGCACACCGGCGATGACGACGCGCGCAACGTGGTCCTCAATGAGATGAACAAGCCCTTCACCGCCTACGCCCTCGACAGCGAGACCATGGCGCGCTGGGAGCACATCATCGCGGTGCGCACCGTCGTCAACGGCGCGCTCGAAGAGGCACGCGCGGCCAAGGTCATCGGCAAGAGCCTGGAGGCCGACGTGCACCTGACCGTGCCCGAGAGCGACCGCTTCTTCGCCGACGAGAGCCCTGAGGCGCTGGCCGACATCTTCATCGTTTCCAAGGTGGAGCTGGCCATCGGCGACGCGCTCGCCGTCAAGGTCGATAACGCCGCCGGCACAAAGTGCCCGCGCTGCTGGAAGCACTCCCTCACGCCCAACGCCGAGGGGCTGTGCCCGCGCTGCGCCGAGGTCGTGCGCCATCTGCCCGACCTGCTGTAAGCGAAATATTGTGTGATAAGGAGAAGATCCGCATGACAAGAAGCGAATGGAAGGCAGCCGCCCGCGCCCGGCTCGGCGGCGGCATCTTCAAGGATCAATGGCTCATGGGCGTGGTGTTCTGTCTGGTGGTCTCCGCCATCGTCGGCGCGGTGCTGGGTCTCGTCAACGGTCTGCGCATCTACCTGATGTACACCTACCTCTACGCCGGCCAGTATGACAATGTCATCGGCTACGCAGTGGTCGTCAGCGTGTCGCTGTTCTTCAGCGTCATCCTCGCAAAGCTGGTGGGCGGTATGCTGCCCCTGGCCGCCAAGAAGCTGGGCGCCGACCCGGCCATCATGGCGACCCCCTTCATCACCACCATCGTGGACGCCTGCAGCCTGATCCTCTATTTCCAGATCGCACAGCTGGTGTTCCGCAATATGATGT
>ENA-ORSS01002106-ORSS01002106.1-human-gut-metagenome-genome-assembly--contig:-NODE-2106-length-18694-cov-4.302269_pt1 | contig 18694 bp, 19 predicted proteins | sample MGYA00241899_ERZ509162 | MGnify/ENA primary metagenome ERZ509162 (study PRJEB26280, sample SAMEA2338641) | human gut metagenome | biome: human gut; feature: human-associated habitat; material: faeces... | reverse complement strand
TCCCACTCATTGCGCTGCAGCTCCTGCCGCAGCTCATGAGCACGGCGCTCAAGAAGACGGGCGAGAAGGACGAGGTGCTGATTCTCGTCGCGACCTCTGGTGACACGGGCAAGGCGGCGCTCGAGGGCTTCCGCGATGTGCCGCAGATCCGCATCATGGTCTTTTACCCGCAGGGCGGTGTCAGCCGCATCCAGCGGCTGCAGATGCTCACGCAGGAGGGCAGCAACGTCAACGTCACGGCCGTCACGGGCAATTTCGACGACGCCCAGAGCGGCGTCAAGCGCATCTTCGGCGACAAGGACTTCAATGAGGCGCTCGCCGCGAAGGGCATCCGCCTCTCGTCGGCCAACTCCATCAACTGGGGCCGCCTCGTGCCGCAGATCGTCTACTACTTCAGTGCCTATGCAGACCTCCTTTCCGCCGGCACGATCGAGCCGGGCGAGGCCATCGACTTCACGGTGCCGACGGGCAACTTCGGCGACATCCTCGCGGGCTTCTACGCGAAGTGCATGGGCCTGCCGGTGCACAAGCTCATCTGCGCCTCGAACGCCAACAACGTCCTGACCGACTTCCTGCGCACGGGCGTCTACGACCGCCAGCGCGCCTTCTTCAAGACGATCTCGCCGTCGATGGACATCCTGATCTCGAGCAACCTCGAGCGCCTGCTCTACCATATGACGGAGGACAAGGCGAAGGTCGCCTCTTGGATGCAGCAGCTGCAGCAGCAGGGCCGCTACGACGTCGGCAGCGAGCTGCTCGCGAAGATCCAGCAGACCTTCTGGGCGGACTGGACCTCGGACGAGGATACGGAAGCGTGCATCGCGGAGATCTACCGCAAGCATCACTATGTCGCGGACCCGCACACGGCCGTCGCCTGGAGCGTCGCCGAAAAGTACCAGCAGACGACGGGCGATGCGCATCACATGGTCGTCGTCTCGACGGCGAGCCCCTACAAGTTCAACGGCAGCGTGCTCGACGCGCTCGGCGTCAAGACGCAGGGCGTCGACGAGTTCACCCTGCTCGACGAGCTGCAGCAGCGCAATGAAGACCCAATCCCTGAAGGCCTCGCCTCGCTGCGCAAGAAAGCCGTGCGCCACGACGGCGTCTGCGCGCCGGCGACGATGGAGAAGGCCGTCATGCTCTTCGCGTCGGCGAATCCTGTTCAAGAATAAGTGAATTGATAAGAGGAATGATGCAGAATTTCTGCGTCATTCCTCTTATTTTTATAGAAGTGAATGTGAATAAGAGGAATAAATAAAACGTTAAAAAAAGTGCAAATAAATATTTGACATTTATGAATGAATAAGTTAATATAATAGCTGTGATGAGGAGTTCACATGAAGTGAACAGCAGATTGAGGATGATGAACGGTTTTTCATCCCGACTGTAAGGCTGCGTTATGTGAGATGCCTCAGAGGTTTACCAGGACCAATATTAATGAAAGAGGTTGAATGCAAATGGCAAACATCGATCTTAGTCAGTATGGTATCACGGGTACGACGGAAATCATCTACAATCCTTCCTACAAGACCCTGTTCGAGGAAGAGACGAAGGAAGGCCTGACGGGCTATGAGAAGGGCCAGGTTTCCGAGCTCGGCGCTGTTGATGTCAAGACGGGCATCTTCACGGGCCGTTCGCCTAAAGATAAATTCATCGTCGATGACGAGACGTCGCATGACACGGTTTGGTGGGATTCTGAGGACTATCACAACGATAACCACAGAGCAACCAAGGAAGCTTGGGCTGCTGTAAAGGACATCGCCAAGAAAGAGCTGTCCAACAAGCGCCTGTTCGTCGTCGATGGTTTCTGCGGTGCAAACACGAATACGCGCATGGCTGTCCGCTTCATCGTTGAAGTCGCATGGCAGGCACATTTCGTCCGCAACATGTTCATCAAACCGACCCCGGAAGAGGAAGCAAACTTCAAGCCGGACTTCGTCGTCTTCAACGCTTCGAAGGCAAAAGTCGAGAACTACAAAGAGCTCGGCCTGCATTCCGACACGGCTGTCGTCTTCAACCTCACGGAGCGCCAGCAGGTCATCATCAACACCTGGTACGGCGGCGAGATGAAGAAGGGCATGTTCTCCATGATGAACTACTTCCTGCCGCTCAAGGGCATCGCTGCGATGCACTGCTCCGCGAACACGGATAAGCAGGGCAAGAACACGGCCATCTTCTTCGGCCTCTCCGGTACGGGCAAGACGACGCTGTCGACGGACCCGAAACGCCTGCTGATCGGCGATGATGAGCACGGCTGGGATGACGATGGTATCTTCAACTTCGAGGGTGGCTGCTATGCAAAGGTCATCAACCTCGATCAGGAATCCGAGCCGGATATCTTCGGCGCCATCAAGCGCAATGCTCTCTTGGAGAACGTTGTCCTCGACGAGAACGGCAAGATTGACTTCGCCGACAAGAGCATCACGGAGAATACGCGTGTATCCTATCCGATTGACCACATCAAGAGCACGGTCAAGGGCTTTGTCAACGACCGCAGCGCTGCTCCGGCTGCTAAGAGCGTCATCTTCCTCGCAGCAGATGCATTCGGCGTACTGCCGCCGGTCTCCATCCTGACGCCGGAACAGATGCAGTACTACTTCCTCTCCGGCTTCACGTCCAAGCTGGCTGGCACGGAGCGCGGCATCACGGAGCCGACTCCGACGTTCTCCGCTTGCTTCGGCCAGGCATTCCTCGAGCTGCCGCCGACGAAATATGCGCATGAGCTCGTTAAGCGCGTAAAGGCAAACGGCACGAAGGCATACCTCGTCAACACGGGCTGGAACGGCTATGGCAAGCGCATCTCCATCAAGGATACGCGTGGCATCATCGACGCTATCCACAGCGGTGCCATCAACGAAGCTCCGACGAAGAAGATTCCGTACTTCGGTCTCGAAATCCCGACGAAGCTCGAAGGCGTTGCTACGGAAGTCCTCGACCCGAAGGATACCTACAAGGATCCGTCCAAGTCGAAGTGGGATTACAAAGATGAGTCCGAGTGGGATACGAGAGCTAAGAAACTCGCTCAGATGTTCATCGACAACTTCGCCAAGAAGTATGCGAACACGGAAATCGGCAAAGGCCTCGTTGCAGCTGGCCCGCAGCTCTGATTTACCGGCAAGCATTGCTGATACGAAAAGAAAGAGTCTCCTCGTGAGACTCTTTTTTTGTGCCTGTGCGCGTGTGGTGTCCATCTGGCAAACGTGGTAGAATAAGGGCAAGACCATTCGTCAAGTCAGTCTAATAAAAATAAGAAAGGATTCGATTCTCTCCATGAAGATCACGGATTCGGTCCAGTACCTCAAGGGCGTCGGGCCGAAGAAGAAGGCGGAGCTCGCGCGGCTCGGCATCGCGCGGGTCTACGACGTCCTGACGTACTTCCCGCGCACGTATGAGGACCAGAGCGCGCTGACGCGCATCGCCGACCTGCGGCCGGGTACGGTCGCGACGGTCGCGGGTACCATCGTCAACCTGCAGGAGCAGACGGGGCGGCGCGGCCTGACAATCCTGACGGCCTACCTCAATGACGGCTCTGGCCTCCTGCAGGTCACCTGGTTCAACCAGAAGTACCTCAAGAACAAGCTCAAGGTCGGTCGGCGCGTCTTCGTTAGCGGCAAGCCCGCCTACGCCTACGGCGGCCACGGCCAGTTCGCGATGAGCCAGCTGCGCTACTTCCAGATCCTCGATGAGGGGGAGCAGGCAGCCGGTCTCTGCGGCATTCTGCCCGTCTATGCGGCGACGGAGCGCCTGAACCAGAAGTTCTTCCGCACGCTCGTCGAGGAGGCGCTGGAGGCCGCTGACGAGCTGCCTGAGCTCATCCCCGCGCGCATCCTCGCCGAGCGCAAGCTCATGGGCCGACGCGAGGCCCTGCGCGCCGTGCACTTCCCGAAGGACGGGGAGGAGCTCAAGCGGGCGCGCTACCGTCTGGCCTTCTCGGAGCTCTACCTCATCCAGTGCGGACTGCTGCTCATCAAGAAGCAGTCCCAGCAGACGCGGCTCGGCATCCGTCACCAGCCCAATGGCAGGCTCGTGAAGGCTGTCCTCTCTGGCCTGCCCTTCACGCTGACGCACGACCAGCAGCAGGCGTGGCAGGAGATCTGCCGCGACATGGAGCGGACCGTGCCGATGCGGCGGCTCGTGCAGGGCGACGTAGGCTCCGGTAAGACGGTCATCGCCATGCTCGCGCTCGTCAAGACGGTCGCAAGCGGCTGGCAGGGCGCGATGATGGCGCCGACCGAGATCCTCGCCGCCCAGCACTATGAGAATCTCTCGGCGAAGCTCGCGCCGCTCGGCATCCGCGTCGGCTACCTCTCGGGCCACTTGACGCCCAAGCAGCGGCGCGAGATGCATGAGGCCATCGCGCGCCACGAGGTCGACATCGTCATCGGCACGCACGCGCTGATCCAGGATGACGTTCACTTTGCGCGGCTCGGCCTCGTCATCACCGACGAGCAGCACCGCTTCGGCATCGCGCAGCGCGCAGCGCTCGAGAAGAAGGGCGCGCATGTGCCGGACGTGCTCGTCATGACGGCGACGCCAATCCCGCGCACGATGACCCTGACGGTCTACGGCGACCTCGACGTCTCGCTGATCCGCGAGCTGCCGCCGGGGCGCCAGCCCATCCGCACGTTCGTGCGCCGGCCCGACCGCCGGCCGCTGATTTACCAGTACGTGCGCAGCCAGATCGAGGCGGGGCGCCAGGCCTACGTCGTCTGCCCGCTCATCGAGATGAACGAGGAGAGCGACCTGCCGTCGGCCGAGGAGGTCTACGACGAGCTGCGCTTCGGCATCTTCCGCGGCATCCCGTGCGGCCTCGTGCACGGCAAGCTCGCGCCTGCCGAGAAGGAGCGCGTCATGCAGGACTTCTACGCAGACAAGATCAAGCTGCTCGTCTCGACGACGGTCATCGAAGTCGGCGTCAACGTGCCGAATGCCAGCATCATGGTCATCGAGCACGCCGAGCGCTTCGGCCTCGCGCAGCTCCACCAGCTGCGCGGCCGCATCGGGCGCGGCTCCTACGCCTCGTACTGCATCCTCGTCTCTGAGGGCAAGACCGAGAATGCGCGCGAGCGCCTCAAGATCATGGCCACGGTCTCCGACGGCTTCGAGCTTGCAGAAGAGGACCTGCGGCTGCGCGGCCCGGGCCAGTTCTTCGGCTCGATGCAGCACGGCCTGCCCGACCTCAAGATCGCGCGCGTGCCGGAGGACCTCGCCATCCTCTTGGAGGCCCACAAGGCCGCCGAGGCGACGCTCACGAGCCAGGGCGGCCTCGACTTCATCCGGCCCATCCTCGCGCTGCAATATAAGGAGAGATTCCAGCATATCATGGAAAATTGAGCCGAAAATCGTCTTTTTCAACGGGACGTCTTGACACGAATGGCGGACATGCTATACAATAGCAATATCTTTTGACGCTAACAGGAGGCGCATACTTTTGACTACGGTAATCGTAAATGGTGCCTGCGGCCGCATGGGCCAGGCAGTCTTGAAAGCGGTACAGGAAGCGGACGGGCTCGAACTCGTCGGCGCAGTGGATATCAAGGGCGGTGCGGATACGGGCGCACTCGTCGGCCTGCCGGCAAACGGCATCCTCGTCGAGACGGACCTCGAGGCGCTGCTCACGCGCAAGAAGCCAGAGGTCATGGTCGACTTCACGCGCCCGGACGTCGTCTTCGGCAATGTCATGACGGCACTCAAGCACGGCACATCGCCGGTCGTCGGCACGACAGGCCTCTCGGACGAGCAGAAGGCCGAGATTGCCAAGGCTTCGGAAGAGAACAACACGCCGGCCTTCATCGCACCGAACTTCGCCATCGGCGCTGTGCTCTTGATGGTCATGTCGCGTCAGGCAGCCAAGTACATGCCGGATGTCGAGATCATCGAGCTGCACCACGACAAGAAGCTCGACGCACCTTCGGGCACGGCCATCCAGACGGCGGCCATGATCGCCGAGGTCCGCAAGGCCCACAAGCAGGGCAATCCGGACGAGTTCGAGAAGCTCGAGGGAGCGCGCGGCGCCGACTATGAGGGCATGCACATCCACAGCGTGCGCCTGCCGGGCTACGTCGCTCATCAGGAAGTCATCTTCGGCGGCCTCGGCCAGACGCTGACGATCCGCCACGACTCGATGAACCGCGAGTCGTTCATGCCGGGCGTCGTGCTCGCCGCGAAGAAAGTCCGCAGCCTCAAGGGCCTGACGGTCGGACTCGACAAGCTGCTCGACTGATTTTGCTTTCCTTATCCATATCATAAATGACTGCATCGCAGGAACCAGAAAGGAACGATGGACATGAAGAAGTACAATGTAGCAATCCTTGGCGCGACGGGCGCTGTCGGCCAGGAATTCCTCAACCTCATCGAGGAGCGCAATTTCCCATTTGCCAACCTCAAGATGCTCGCCTCGAAGCGCAGCGCTGGCAAGAAGATCCAGTTCATGGGCAAAGAGTACACGGTCGAGGAGACGACGGATGACTCCTTCAAGGACGTCGAGATCGCGCTGTTCGCCGGCGGCGCTGCGAGCAAGCAGTTCGCTCCGGCTGCCGTAAAGGCCGGTGCCGTCGTCATCGACAACTCGAGTGCCTTCCGCATGGACCCTGAGGTCCCACTCGTCGTTCCGGAAGTCAACCCGCAGGCCATCGCGCGCCACAAGGGCATCATCGCCAACCCGAACTGCTCGACGATCATCATGATGATGGCGCTCAAGCCGCTCTACGATCTCTCGAAGATCAAGCGCATCGTCGTCTCGACGTATCAGGCTGTCTCGGGCGGCGGCAAGGAAGCCATGGCCGAGCTCGAGCAGCAGGTCGATGACATCGTCGCCGGCCGCGAGCCGAAGGCGAACATCCTGCCGGGCGCGAAGTTCCCGAAGCATTACCAGATCGCCTTCAATCTCATCCCGCAGATCGACGTCTTCTACGACAACCTCTACACGAAAGAGGAGATGAAGATGGTCAACGAGACGAAGAAGATCCTCGAGGATGACAGCCTGCGCATCACGGCGACGACGGTCCGCGTGCCGGTCTACCGCAGCCACGCCGAGTCCGTCAACGTCGAGTTCGAGGACGAGGTCAGCGTCGAGGCGGCTCGCAAGGCCATTGATGCCTTCCCGGGCGCCATCGTCCGCGACAACCCGGCCGAGCAGATCTACCCGATGCCGCTCTTCACGTCCGGCAAGAACGACGTCGAAGTCGGCCGCATCCGCAAGGACGAGTCCATCGAGCACGGCCTGAACTTCTGGGTCTGCGGCGACCAGATTCGCAAAGGCGCTGCCCTCAACGCCCTGCAGATCGCCGAGTACATGATTGAGCACGACATGATCTGAATACCCGAACGCAAATCATTTGCATAAAGAAAAAGACTGCCTCATCTGAGGCAGTCTTTTTTTGCATGGCAGAATCATCCGCGCTGCTCTGCATCGGTGGACGGGGCCCCTGCGACAGGTGAGCGCTGCTGCACGAGCGCGATGAAGCACTTCATCTTATGCGAGATATAGCTGTTCTTCCGCAGGATGGCGTGGAAATGGCGGACGGCATGAGGGGAGGGCACCTTGTAGTAGAGCAGCCGGTCATCCTGTCCCTCCGCGATCATGAACTCCGTCACGAAGGTCGCGCCGAGTCCATGGCGCGCCATGTGCCAGGCCGTTTCCAACTGCTCGACGCAGAAGCGGACTTGTGGCGAAAAGCCATTTTCCGCGCAGATGGCCAGCGCGCGCGTGCGCAGCTGATTGCTCTCCGTCAGCAACAGGAAGGGGGTCTCGTGGAAGTCCGAGAGGGCCTGCACGGGGCAGTCATCCTGGAGGAAGCGGTGCGCGGCGACTTCCTGCCAGCTGAGCCCCCGCGCGATGGCATCCTCTGGCACATGGGCGCGCGGGACGGCCAGAAGCAGATGGTCGGCACATACGGCCTGACTCGTGAACCGCTCTTCCTCGACCGGCGCGCTGCGGAAATTGATGTCGGTCTCTCCGTCCAGCAGCCACTGGTCGATGCGGTTGGCATTGTCTTCCCGAAGCGTCAGATGCACGGCCGGATACTGGGCCTGATAATCCTGCAGGACGTCTGGCAACACGTAGGAATTGAAGTACTGCGTGCCGCCTATGCGCAGCTCGCCGGCATCCATCTGGCGCAGGTCGTCGAGCTCGCGGGCAGTGTTCTCCTCGATCTGGCGGATCTCTGCGATGCGGGCGATGTAGATGCGCCCCGCCTCGGTGAGCGTCAGCGGCTGCTGGCTCCGGTCAAATAGGGGCATGCCGATGGCCTGCTCGACCTTCTTGATCGCAATGCTCAGGGTCGGCTGCGTCAGATAGAGATTCCGGGCTGCCTGCGAGAAACTGCCTGTGCGATATACTTCAAAGATGTAATTCAGTTCTGCCTGCATCTGCTATTCATCTCCGTATTAATCTAATTTATGGGCATATATTATCTTCTAAATTGATTTTATATAATTCGTGCGCTAAAATCAAGTCAGACAGCAGATAGAAGATACGTCATAAACGAGAAAGAGGGCTGAACATCATGCATGCCATTGAAAAGATACTGGCGGCAAAGGCCGGCAAATCCTCTGTCCATGCGGGCGAGATTGTCAACTGCCGCGTGGACTGGGCGGGCATCAACGATCTCTACTACCAGACGGTCAAGTCGTTCTACGAGATGGGCGGCGAGCGCGTCGTCGACCCGGAGCACGTCGTCCTGTTCTTCGACCACTACGCGCCGTGCGCGACCGAGAAGCAGGCGGACAACCACAAGCGCTTCCGCACCTTTGCACGCGAGCAGGGCATCCGTCACCTGATGGATATCAATGAGGGTGTCTGCCATCAGGTCATGGCGGACCACGGCTTCTCGGCGCCGGGCGAGGTCATCGTCATCACAGACTCGCATACGACGACGCACGGCGCCTTTGGCGCCTTCGGCACGGGCGTCGGCGCGACGGACCTTGCCGTGATCCTCGCGACGGGCCAGCTGTGGTTCAAGGTGCCGGAGGTCATCCGCATCAACCTGACGGGAAAGATCCCCGCCGGCGTGTACGCCAAGGACATCGTCCTGTCCATCATCGGGAAGCTCAAGGCCGACTACGCGGTCTACAAGGCCGTGGAATTCGCTGGCCCCGCCCTGCAGCAGCTGAGCATCTCGGAGCGCATGGCGCTCTGCAACATGACGACGGAGATGGGCGCCAAGACGAGCTACATCCAGCCGGATGCAATTACCCTGCAGTTCCTGAAGGAGCGCGGCCGTCAGGATTTCACGGTCTACGAGACCGATGCGGATTACGTCTACGCGGCAGACCTCACCTTCGATGTGAGCGAGGTCGAGCCGCAGTTGGCCGCCCCGTTCAGCGTGGACAATGTGCAGGCATTGTCGGCTTATGCCGGCATGCATGTCGATCAGGCCTACTTAGGCTCCTGCACGGGCGGGCGCACCGAAGATTTCGCCGTGGCGGCGAAAATCCTCGCTGGCCAGCACATCCCCGCGGGGACGCGCATGGTGATGGTGCCGGCTTCAAAGGCTGTGCTTGCGGAGTGCCTGGCGAAGGGCTACATCCAGACACTGCTGGCCGCCGGTGCGACGCTGACGGCATCGGGCTGCGCCGCCTGCCTCGGCATCCATCAGGGCCTGCTGGCCGCTGACGAGGTCTGCCTGTCGTCGACGAACCGCAACTTCCCCGGCCGCATGGGCAGCGTCAAGGGGCGTATCTATCTTGGCTCGCCGGCCTCCGTTGCCGCAGCGGCCAGGAACGGCGTGGTGACAGACCCGCGCCAGTATCTGGATGAGAAAGGGGAGCAGGCATGATGAACACAGAAGAAAAGAAAGCAATGACGCAGATGGTCCGTGGAAAGGTATTCGTGTTCGGTGACAATGTGGACACGGATCAGATCTACCCGGGCAAGTACGTGGAGTACACGGAAATCGAAGACATCCGCAAGTACGCGATGAGCGGCAGCGCGATGCCGGACCTCGTCGAGAGATTCCATCCCGGCGATATTATCGTCGCGGGCCGCAATTTCGGCTGCGGCTCCTCGCGCGAACATGCCGTCATGACCCTCAAGGGCATCGGCGTCGGCGCGATCCTCGCGGAATCGTTCGGCCGCATCTTCTTCCGCAACGCCATCAACCTCGGCCTGCCGGTCATTACCTGCAAGGGCATCGGCACGTTCTTCCACAATGGCGATACGGCAGCCGTCGACCTGATCACCGGTACGATCACCAATGAGACCGCCGGCACCTCCGTGCAGGCAGAGCCGCTGAGCGACTACATCATGGACATCCTGCAGCACGGCGGCATCAAGCCCTTGATTCGGGCTCGCCTGGACAAGGGAGCGCTCTGAGACGGCTCGACAAAAAGCACAAACGATCCATAGAGGTCGTTTGTGCTTTCTGCGTTTATGCGATTATGCGGTTGGATAACAGCGAAATCAGCGCGATGGCACGACGAGGCGGTTCGTTCCTTTGCGGGCACCGCATTCACCGCAGTAGTTGTGCGTCGTGTTTCGCGTGCCGCAGACCTGGCAGACCCATTCATCGTACGAGGGGACTACGAATGAGTCAACCGGGCCCTTGCCGTGCTGCTCCGTGGGAATCGTCTCGCTGGGCCGCGGCTTGCCGCAGTACTTGCAGGTCGTATCCTTGTCGAGCAGCATCTGGCCGCAGTGCGGACAGACCCAGTGGCTGACTTCCAGCGTGAAGATGCCGCCGGCCCGCACGTTGAGCTTCCGGCTGCCATCCCGGAAGATGAAATCTCCGTAGTAGTTCTGGCGCCAGCTCACCTTGTAGCGGTTGGCCGGGCATTTGCGCAACAGCTTCTGCACCGACTCTGCGTCGAGCTTGCCGATCAGGTAGTCCGGGAACCGCGGATCGTCCTCGGCAAAGTAGATGTAGTAGTCGTACGGCCCTTCCTGCACGAGCACGTACTTGTTGGAAGTGCCCGCCCGTTGCATCATGTAGTCGTAGTCTTCCCACTCCGCGCGCGTGGGATTCTTGTCGAACGGATATATCGCAGTGACGGTAAGCGGCTTGTACATGATTAGGCATCTCCTTAGTAGGTTTTCTTATTTTTAGATTTCGATGTAGCACCATGAAGTCCTGCTGAGTATCGTGACGAATCATCCACTACTTGGCGGATGGCATGTGGATGGCGTATAATGAAGGAGAATATTTGGGAAAGAAAGTGAAATCATGAAGACGTATTCCTTTACCCCGCAGGGTGTCTGTGCCAAGCAGATCACGTTTGCCATTGACGAGAAGGGCAGGCTCCACGATGTGCGCTTCATCGGCGGCTGCCCGGGCAATCTCAGTGCCATCAGCAAGCTGCTCGAAGGCGCTGACCCCAAGAATGTAGCGGTCCTGCTCAAGGGCAACGACTGCGGCGGGCGCGGCACCTCGTGCGCCGACCAGCTCGCCATTGCGCTGAACGATGCCCTGAACGAACAGTGAATTTCAAAGGCACAGATGACACTTGACGGGCGCTCTGTGCTTTTTGCTTGTCACGTTTTCGGCTAGTAGGGTATAATAATAGAGAAGAGAATAGAGAGGGGGCATGCCAATGAAGCAGCAGGATAGACAGGATCGAATGAATGCGTTGAAAGCCTGGGAGAACCTGACCATCGCGGATAACTTCATCTTCCAGAAGGTCATGCGCAAAAAGCGGCTCTGCAAGCGGCTGATCGAGAATATCCTGAACATCAAGATCCGTAAGATTACCTTCCCGGAGACGGAGAAGGACATCCGCATCCGCCGTGACAGCAAGAGCGTGCGGCTCGATGTCTATGTCGAAGATGAGCAGGGAACGCTCTATGACATCGAGATGCAGACGACGGACTACGCCACCCCTGACGAGCTGCCGAAGCGCACGCGCTATTACCAGGCGATGATGGACATGGACGTGCTGAACAAAGGCGAGCTCTACACGAAACTGCGCCGGACATACATCATCTTCATCTGTACGTTCGACCCGTTCGAACGGATTGAACTGGGACAAGGCCGCAGTCTCTACACGTTCCGTGAGACGTGCCAGGAAGAGCCGCATTTCCTCATGGGTGATGAAACGACGAAAATTTTCCTGAACAGCAAAGGCAGGCGCGAAGGCATCAACCATGATCTCGCCGCATTCCTCGACTATATCGAGGGCAAGTCTCCGCAAGGGAAGTTTACCGAGAGCATCGCAGATGCTGTAGAAGCAGCGAAAGAGAACAAAGAAATGAAGGTGGAATACATGACATTCTATATGGAATTACGCCGCCGTGAGGAAAAAGGCCGTGAGGAAGGCCGTAAAGAAGGGCGCGAAGAAGGAAAGGCTGAAGGAAATGCTGAAGGCCGCTGGAAAGTATTGATGGAACTCGTGCATGACGGCGTCATCACGGTGAAAGAAGCGGCTAAGCGTGCCGGCATGACGGAAGAAGCGTTCCGCAAGCTGGCTATGTGATATGTAAAAAGCACAAACGATAAACCTGAGAATCTGTCGTACAAAAATCTGTATGCTAAGAAGCTGACACAGAGGATGAAAGAGGGGATGCACAATGATGATTCAGCCGACAGAACGCGAGTCAGAACTGTGGGACCTCTTGGATAAAACGAAAGATACTGAAGAACGCAAAAAAATCAGAGAAGAGATTCCGAAGGAATTCGAAAATAATCCGATTCGACAGAGATTGAAGGATATCTTTGCTTAAAGAATGCTGAATTGCATAATCGCATAGAAGCACTTTGCGAATCATGCAAAGTGCTTTTTGTTACCAAATTTTAGGAGATGATGGCACATGATTCGTTACATACGGTGCAGAGCCTTGGGCGGGCAGATGCAGATGCCATCATGGCGGATGTCATGCTCTGCAGCTTTCCTGCCTCGGTACGCGAACGCTTGTGGGTACAATCTCGACCGCGATGAGACGCCGGGCACGGCGCCGGCGGGGCAAGAGAGCCGCCGAACGGGATCCGGGCTGCTGAATCATCGAAATCTGGGCCTCTTTCAGGAAAACTATAGGAAGAGGGCGTATGATGGTCTTCAAAGCCAAGATGTGGTAAGATAGAAGCAACAGAGCGGGCGAGCCCGCACGAGTGCTTTTGGAGGAATGAACTATGGCAAACAATGAAGAGACCATGATGTTCCGCTTTGGGAACGATGAGAATAAGGCGGAGAAAATCATCCGCTCGGTCTGCGCGGCGATGGAGGAGAAGGGGTACAACCCGATCAACCAGCTCGTCGGCTATCTGCTCTCGGGCGATCCGGCCTATGTGACGAGCCACAACGATGCGCGCAGCAAGATCCGCACGCTCGAGCGCGATGAGCTCTTAGAGGAGCTCGTGCGCTCGTATCTGGAAAAGGGAAACAAGAAATGAAGCGTTACATGTCACTCGATATCGGCGACCGCACGATCGGCATCGCGGTCAGCGACCTCCTGGGGCTGACGGCGCAGGGCGTCGAGACGATCCGGCGCAAGTCGCTCGCGGACGACCTCAAGCGGCTCGGCGAGCTCATGCAGGCGTATGAGACGAAGTCGCTCGTCTCGGGGCTCCCGAAGAACATGGACGGCACGGAGGGCGACCGCTGCGCCATCGTCAAGGAGTTCATGGCGGAGGTCAAGAAGGCGTATCCCGACGTGGAGGTCTTCTTCTGGGATGAGCGCCTCTCGACGGTCGCGGCCACGCGCTCGCTCATAGAGGCAGATGTCTCGCGCCGCAAGCGCAAGAAGGTCATCGACAAGATGGCGGCTGTCTTCATCCTGCAGGGCTTTTTGGACAGCAAGCGTTGACAAGCCTTCCCGCGATACGTTAAAATGAAGGCAGTTATCTACAGTCGTTTATATTGGATAGGAATCAGAAAGAAGGGCGAGACCTATGGCAGATGATATGATGAATGAAGACGACATCGTCGTCGTCATGACGGACGAGGACGGCAACGAATACTACTACCGTGAAGAGATGATCATCCCGGTGGAGGAAGAGAAATACGCGCTGCTCGTCGGCATCCACGATGAAGATGAGGAGCACACGCATACATGTGGCTGCGGCTGCGAAGACGACGATGAAGACGTCATCATCGCGAAGATCGTCACGAACGACGACGGTGAGGATGAGTACGTCGAGCCGACGGACGAGGAGTTCGAGGCCGTCCAGCAGGCGTACAACGCACTGGTCGACGAAGCCGAAAAGGACTGAATGACGAAATGATTGCTGCTATCCATCTGGATGGCGGCTTTTTCATGTACGGAGAATTTTTATGCAGGATGGAAAGAAGAACGCGTCGGAGTCGCTGAACGAGCAGTCGGCAAAGGACACAGAGCAGTCGGGAGCATCCGAAGGTGCAGAATGTGCAAAAGGACCGAAAGAGCCGAAGAACTCGGAGGCTCAAGAGGCTGGCAAGCCGTCGGCAGAGTCCGCCAAGTCGGATGCGCAGCCGTCGGACAAGACGGTGAAAGAGGCGTCGGCTCAAGAAACGTCGGACAGGACTGTGTCGGACGGAGCCTCCGACGCCAAACCGGCGGCGAAAGCAGCTGACTCGACTGAATCGACTGAACCGGCGAAAGAGGCGGACTCGGAGAAGGAGCCAAAGCAGTCCTCATCGAAGCAGCCTGTCAAGTCTGCCGAGACAGAGACGGCAGACAAGGCAAAGTCGGAGGACAAGGCCAAGAAGCCCGCTCAGGGGGAAAAAGAAGATCAGGGAGATAAGGGCAAGGTGCTGGCGGAGCCCGCGCGATTCGAGAAGCTCCGCGCGGCGGTGCTCAATCTCGGCTGGAGGAAGTGGACGGCCATCGCGGTCGTCGCAGCCGTCCTGCTCGGCGCCGGTCTTTTCCTCGCCTTTGGCACCTCGCATACCATCGAGCGGTCGGACCGCGATGCCGGGGAGAACATCTACATGGTCGTCAAGCCGGGCACGACGGCGTCGGAGATTTCGGACCGCCTGATGCAGCTCGGTGTCATCGACAGCCGCCTGCGCTTCTGGTGGCTCATGAAGCTGCAGGGCGATGCGGGCAAGTTCAAGACGGGCACGTATGCGTTCACGCCGCATATGGACGAGCAGGCCGTGCTCGACAAGCTCGTCGCGGGCGACACGACGGTCGTCAAGTTCACGATACCGGAGGGCTTCGGCATCAAGGAGATCGCGAAGCGTCTCGCCGACGAAGGCCTCGTCGACGAGCAGGAGTTCCTCGCCGAGGCGAAGGACTTCGCGCCCTACGACTACATGAAGAAGCGTCCGAATGTGCGCTATGCGGCGGAGGGCTATCTCTTCCCGGATACGTACGTGATCCACAGCGATGTTTCCGCCGAAGGCATCATGAAGATGATGGCGGAGGACTTCGACACGCGCCTGACGCCGGCGCTGCGCCAGCAGGCCGCGGCAAAGGGCCTCTCCATCCACGACCTCATCACGCTGGCCTCGCTCGTCGAGAAGGAGGCGCGCTACGATGAGGACCGCCCAATCATCGCGCAGGTCTTCTTCAAGCGCCTGCAGATGGGCATGCCGCTGCAGTCGGACACGACGCTGCAGTACCTCATGGCCGGCCCGAAGGAGGACGTCTCGATCGAGGACACGAAGATCGACTCGCCCTACAACACCTACCAGCACGAGGGCCTGCCGCCCGGACCAATCGCGAGCCCGGGCATGAAGTCCATCCTCGCGGTGCTGAACCCAGCGAACACCGACTACCTCTACTTCGTCGCCGACCGCCAGGGCCACAACCATTACTCGCAGACGTATGACGAGCACCTCGCCATCGTCGAGCAGGTCCGCTGAGGCGCGTGAACAAGGCAGGTATATATGACAGATACAAGCGATACAAGTGAATTTGCAGCACTGCTGCGGGAGATGGAAGCGTATGCGGCCGAGCACCATGTCCCGATCATCAACGAGAACGGCCGCAAGGTCTTCCTCTCGGTCATCCGCGAACTGCGGCCGCACCGCGTGCTCGAGATCGGCACGGCCATCGGCTACTCGGCCCTGTTGCTCGCCGCCAATGGGGCCGAGGACGCGCGTGTCACGACGCTCGAGCTCTCGGAGGAGCGCGCCGCGCTCGCGCGTGCGTTCATCGCGCGCTCGCCCTACGCGGCCCGCATCGAACTCCTGCAGGGCGATGCGGGCGAGCTCCTGACGGAGCTCACGGGCAAGTATGACTTCGTCTTCATCGACGCGGCCAAGGGCCAGTACGTCGACTACTTCGAGAAGATACAGCCCTTGCTGACGGAGGATGCGGCCATCGTGGCCGACAACGTCCTGTTCCGCGGCTACGTCATGGGCACGGAGAAGGCGCCGCGCCGCTACCGCACGATCGTCAAGCGGCTGCGTCAGTACATCGAGCTCACGAGCCATGCAGCGGGCTACACGACGGAGATCTTTGCGCGCGGCGACGGGCTGGCCGTCTCACGCCGCCATGCCGCCTGCACAGATAAGAAATGAGAATCGGAGGAAATCCATGTTGAAGAAACCGGAACTCCTGGCCCCGGCCGGGACGCTCGAGAAGATGAAGATGGCGCTGCTCTACGGCGCCGATGCCGTTTACCTCGGCGGCAAGCTCTACGGGCTGCGCGCGCTTGGCGGCAATTTCACCAAGGAGGAACTGCGCGAGGCGGTCGAGTTCGCCCACAAGCTCCACAAGAAGGTCTATGTGACGGTCAACATCTTCCCGCACAACAGCGACCTCGCGGGTCTGCCGGACTACCTGCGCTACCTGCAGGAGATCGGCGTCGACGCACTGCTCGTCGCCGACCTCGGCATCTTCATGATGGCGAAGGAAATCATCCCCGCGATGGAGCTCCACGTGAGCACGCAGGCGAACAACACGAACTGGGCGACGGTCAATGCCTGGCAGAAGCTCGGCGCGAAGCGCGTCGTGCTCGCGCGCGAGATGTCCCTGAAGGAAGTCCGCGAGATCCGCGCGAAGACGCAGGCCGACCTCGAGATGTTCGTGCACGGCGCGATGTGCATCTCGTACTCGGGCCGCTGCCTGCTCTCGAACTACTTCACGGGACGCGACTCCAACCGCGGCAGCTGTGCGCAGTCGTGCCGCTGGAAGTACGCGCTCGTCGAGGAGACGCGGCCGGGCAAGTACTTCCCAATCGAGGAGGACGAGCGCGGCACCTACATCATGAACTCGAAGGACATGTGCCTCTTGCCGCACATCGCCGACGTCATCGAGAGCGGCGTCGAGAGCCTCAAGATCGAGGGCCGCATGAAGAGTGTCCACTATGTGGCGAGTGTCACCCGGGCCTACCGCCTCGCCATCGACGCCTACTTTGAGGATCCCGAGCACTTCCAGATCGAGCAACCGTGGCTCGACGAGCTCGAGAAGGTCTCGCACCGCCCGTACACGACGGGCTTCTACTACCACCAGCCCGACGCCGACGACCAGCTCTACGGCACCTCGTCGTACCAGCAGACGTCGGAGTTCATCGGACTCGTGCGCTCGTACGACCCGGATACGCAATACGCCACGGTTGAGCAGCGCAATAACATGAAACTCGGTCAAGAAATTGAAGTATTTCAGCCAAATGCCCCCTTGTATCGCCAGAAACTTTCTGATATGCTTGACGAAGAGGGCAATCCCATCGAGGTTGCACCTCATGCCCAGCAGATCATCAAGATCCGCATGGACAAGCCGGTTGAACCGTATACGATCCTGCGCCGCGATATCTGAGGCAGACCGTGATGCCGTGATACATGGTATAGCAGCATAGAGCAGCAGAGCCGCGCGCAGGGCAGAGGAAAGAAGGGCTTTCTATGGCAGAATCCACAGGAATCGTTCGTTACTTTGGCAGAGCCACTGGCCGTGTCCAGGGCGTCGGCTTCCGCATGTTCGTGCAGCAGCACGCCTCGGAGCTCGGCCTGACGGGCTGGATCCGCAACATGGAGGACGGCAGCGTCGAGATGGAGATCCAGGGCGACCCTGCAAAGGTCGACAAGCTCTCGGTGCTGATCCGCGAGGGCAACTACTTCATCAAGGTCAAAGAGCTGAGGTTCGAGCCGATCGAGGCCGTGTCCGATGAGACGCGCTTTGTCGTCCGTTACTGAGCAGCTGTATGGCCCGCATAGAGGGCCATCTGGCAGGATTTGAGGCGGGAAAAGTCGGCGCAGCCGTCTTTTGACCCGCTTTATTTTTTTTATAGAAATATGTTTTAAATGGAGGGATTTTTATGCCACGTATCCTTGTACTGCATGGGCCGAACCTCAATCTGCTCGGCACGCGCGAGCCGGAGATTTACGGCTATACGACGCTCGACGACATCAACACGATGATCGCGGCGCGCGCCGCTGAGGCGGGCATCGAGACGGCGTTCTACCAGTCGAACCACGAGGGCGACCTCGTCGACGCCATCCAGCAGGCCAACCACAAGTTCGACTTCATCATCTTCAATGCGGCGGCCTTCACGCATTACAGCATCGCCATTCGCGACGCCATCGCGGCGATCGACGTGCCGGTCATCGAGGTGCACCTCTCGAACATCCATCAGCGCGAGGAGTTCCGCCACACGTCGGTGCTCGCGCCGGTGGCGATGGGCCAGATCTGCGGCCTCGGCGTCGAGAGCTACCTCGCCGCGCTCGAGGCCATCATCTACAAACTCAACCGGGCGGAGTGAGCGTATATTCCATAGATTCCATAGGGGGATGATCCTTTGAATGCCAACCGTTTGACCGCACTGCGCGCTCTTCTGCAGCAGAAGGGGCTCGACGCAGTCGTCGTGACTAAATACGTGAACCTTCATTACTTCAGCGGCTT
>ENA-ORSS01002105-ORSS01002105.1-human-gut-metagenome-genome-assembly--contig:-NODE-2105-length-18696-cov-9.438818_pt1 | contig 18696 bp, 15 predicted proteins | sample MGYA00241899_ERZ509162 | MGnify/ENA primary metagenome ERZ509162 (study PRJEB26280, sample SAMEA2338641) | human gut metagenome | biome: human gut; feature: human-associated habitat; material: faeces... | reverse complement strand
CAGCCCTCCGTGACACTGTCGCCGAGAAATGCAAGCGTCAGGGTATGGAGACTGACCAGCTGATACGACGCAAAGCTGACGACCGGCTTGCCGTCAATGTGGACGGAGCGGATTGCCGGCCCCTCAAGGCGCTGGATGCCGCCTGCGGCGAGTTTCAGGAAAACGAAGTCCTGCGCGTCGATCCGGATTTGGCGGCCTTCGACGGATAATTCCGTAAAAAGCGGGTTGCCGCTCGGCGCAGCTGCGTCCGGCGCGGTGAAGATCATGCTGCCGTCCTGCAGCACGCGCTCGCACAGCGTCATGATTTCGGCCACGCCGGCCTTATCGTCCGCCCCCAGCACGGTGGTGCCGTCGGTGACGATGAGCTCTTCGCCCACATGGCTTTCAAGGCCGGGGCAGAGCGCCTCGGTGAGGGAGACAGTGTCGTTGAGCTTCAGCTCGCCGCCCTCGTAGCGCACGAGGCGGGGCTTGACGTTTTCGCCCGAAGCGTCGGGAGCGGTGTCCATGTGCGCGATGAGCGCGATGACGGGCGCGTCCACGCCCTCGCTCGCGGGGAGCGTTGCAAGCACATTGCCGCAGTCGTCCATGTGGACGTCCTCGAGCTTCAGCGCTTCAAGCTCCTGCATCAGCGCGCGGCCGAGGTCCTTCTGCCTCTCCGTAGAGGGCGAGGTGCCGGTAAATTCATCCGAGGTGGTGTAATAGGTCACATAGCGCAGAAAACGCGATTTGGCAGATTCCATTTTGGGGTACCTCCTTGCAGTCATGCTGCGTGATATTTCACGCTCAGTGTACCACAAAAGGGGGCGAGCTGTAAAGCCGCGGCGCACCGATCCGCGCAAAAGTGAAACGGTGCAAAAGATTCTTTTGCTTGACAAAGGGCGGCAGTTGATAATATAGTGTGATACATATTAAATAAGAAACCGGGAGGGAAGAGGAAAAATGAACGTGGAAACCATCACGAGCCGGCAGAATCCGCTGATGACGCACCTGCGCAAGCTCGCTTCCTCCCGGTCTTACCGCAAAAAGAGCGGCGAATATCTCTGCGACGGGACAAAGCTCTTGGACGAAGCGCTCAAGTGGGGCGCGCCGGTCCAAACGGCGGTGTTCTCCGACGGTGTGGAGATTCCAACGCTTCCCGATACCGTGCGCGCCGTGTGCGTGAGCGAAGACCTGATGCGCTCGGTGAGCCCGATGGAGACGCCGCAGGGCGCACTGTTTACGGTCGCGCTTCCCGAGACGAAGCTGCCCGAAACGCTTGCGGGTAAGCACTATCTCGTGCTGGACGGCGTGCAGGACCCCGGGAACGTGGGGACCATCCTGCGCACGGCGGACGCGTTTGAGTGCGACGGCGTGTTCTTAGTCAACGCCTGCGCCGACCTCTTCAATCCCAAGACGGCGCGCGCCACGATGGGCGCGATCTTCCGCCGCGAGGCGTACAGCGTCACGCCGGAGGAGCTTTTCGCGCTGCTCAGTAAAAGCGGCGTCCCGCTCTACGGCACGGCGCTGCGCGAGGACACCGTGCCGCTGTCTGACGCGAACCTGTCCAAAGCCGCTGTCGCCATCGGCAGCGAGGGGCGCGGACTGTCGCAGCAAATGCTGGATGAGTGCGCCAAAACGCTCAAAATTCCCATGAGCCCGCGCTGCGAGTCGCTCAACGCGGCCATCGCGGCGACGGTCGTTCTGTGGGAGATGTATCGCTGAAACAAACAAGGAGGTGCTCTTCATGGCGGGCCTTAAATACTGGGTGTGGCTCTCGGAGGTCAAGGGACTGACAAACCGCTCAAAGCTTCTGCTGCTCGACTATTTCGGCACGCCGGAGAACGTCTACTATGCCGACGAGGACGAGTACCGCCTCGTCGAGGGCATCGAGCCGCGGCAGATCGCACTGCTCGCGGAAAAATCGTTGGAAAACGCCGACCGTATCCTCGGCGCGTGTTCGCGGCTGGGGCTGCGGCTTCTCACGATGCAGGACGCGGACTATCCGATGCGCCTGCGCAATATCTTTGAGCCGCCGTGCCTGCTTTATGTCAAAGGCCAGCTCCCCGTTATCGACGAGGAGGTCGCTGTCGCCATGGTCGGCACGCGCAAGGCCTCGCCCTACGGCATCGAAGCGGCGGAGAAGATCGCCTACGGCCTGTGCAAGCAGGGCGCGGTCGTGATCTCCGGCGCGGCGGCGGGCGTGGACAGCGCATCTCACCGCGGCGCGCTGCGCGCGGGCGGAAAGACCATCGCCGTGCTCGGCAACGGGCTGGACATTGTCTATCCCGCGGAGAATGAATGGCTGTACCGCGATATCGCGGCCTCGGGCGCGCTCATCAGCGAGTATCCGCCCGGGACGGCGGCCGAGGCGTGGCATTTTCCCGTGCGAAACCGCATCATCAGCGGCTTGAGCCTCGCGACCATCGTGGTCGAAGCGCCGGAAAAGAGCGGCGCGCTCATCACGGCGAATACCGCGCTTGAGCAGGGACGCGATGTTTTCGCCGTTCCCGGTCCGATCGACGCGCCACTCAGCCGCGGCTGCAACCGTTTGATCGCGGACGGCGCGGCGGGCCTCATCACCGACAGCTGGGATGTGCTGCGCGAGTACGAGGCCATCTATCCGCATAAAATACTCGGCGAGCGCGTGGAGCTTCCGCGTACACTCGGCTATCAGGCGCGCGAGGAGCAAGCGCGCGCCAAGCAGGCCGCGGCGGAGGAAATACTGTCGCTGCCGACACTGAATTTGAAAACCAACGACGCGGGGCTGACCGACGACCAGATCGCCATTCTGCGCACGCTCAAAGACGGCGCGCTGCAGGTGGATGACCTGATCGAAAAGACGCAGATCCCCACGCGCCGTGTTCTTTCCGCGCTGACGATGATGGAGCTTGAGGGCTACGTCGAGCAGGGCAGCGGCAAGCATTTTTCTTTGACCGTCACACTACTGGAGGAATAACATTCATGGCAAAAAAGCATCTGGTGATCGTCGAGTCTCCGGCAAAGGCGAAAACCATTGGAAAATATCTCGGCAAAGACTACGAGGTCAAGGCCAGCATGGGCCATTTGCGCGACCTGCCGAAAAGCAAGCTGGGCGTTGATATCGAGCACGACTTCGAGCCTGTCTATCAGCCCATCCGCGGAAAAGAGGAGCTCATCAGCGAGCTCAAAAAGGCCGCCAAGAGCAGCGACACCGTGTATCTTGCAACGGACCCGGACCGCGAGGGCGAAGCCATCTCGTGGCACTTAAAAGCGCTTTTGAATCTGGGCGATGAAAAGGCCAAGCGCGTGACCTTCAACGAGATCACAAAAAAGGTCGTCTCCGAGAGCATCAAGGAGCCGCGCGCCATCGACCAGGACCTGGTCGACGCGCAGCAGGCGCGCCGCGTGCTCGACCGCATCGTGGGCTATCAGCTGAGCCCGCTTCTGTGGAAGAAGGTCCGCCGCGGCCTCTCCGCGGGCCGCGTGCAGTCCGTCGCTGTGCGCATGGTCGACGACCGCGAAAAGGAAATTCAGGCCTTCGAGGCGCAGGAATACTGGACACTTGACGCCGACCTCACCGACGAGGCGACGCACAAGACCTTTGAGGCGCACTATTACGGCAAGGACGGTAAAAAGGTTGAGCCGGCCTCCGGCGAGCAGGTGGACGGCATCATTGCCGACATCGGCGACAAGTCCTTTACTGTGACGAACATCAAGCGCACGGACAAGCAGCGCTCCCCGTCGCTGCCGTTCACCACTTCCACCTTACAGCAGGAGGCCTCGCGCAAGCTCAACATGACGCCGCGCCGCACCATGGCCATCGCCCAGCAGCTCTATGAGGGCGTGGACATCACGGGCGAGGGCACGGTGGGTCTCATCACCTACATGCGTACCGACTCGCTGCGCATCTCCGAAGAGGCCATCGCCGCAGCGAAGACGTTTATTCTGGGCCGCTACGGGCAGAGCTACTATCCCAAGACTGCCCGCCACTACAAGGCCAAGGCCGGCGCGCAGGACGCGCACGAGGCCATCCGCCCGTCGAACGTCGCGCTGTATCCGGAGATGGTCGAGCACGACCTGACCAAGGAGCAGTTCCGGCTCTACAAGCTCATCTGGAGCCGCTTCATCGCCTCCCAGATGGCAAACGCCCTGTACGACGTGACGGCCATCGAGGCTGCCTGCGGCAGGCACGTTTTCCGCGCCACGCACCAGAGCATGAAATTCTCCGGCTTTACCGCCATCTATGAGGAAGGCCGCGACGATGAGCAGGAAAAGCTCGACTCGCCGCTGCCGGATCTGACCCCCGGCGAAGCGCTCACGGCCGCAGGCTTCGACAAGCAGCAGCACTTTACCCAGCCGCCTGCCCGCTATACCGAAGCTTCGCTCGTGCGTGCGATGGAGGAGAAGGGCGTCGGCCGTCCGTCGACCTACGCCGCCATCATCGCCACCATCCAGGACCGCGAATACGTCGTCAAGACCGATAAAAAGCTCTCGCCGACCAAGCTCGGCGAGGTCGTCAACGGCTTGATGATGGACCGGTTTCCCAATATCATCAGCGTGGAATTCACCGCCGACATGGAAAAGCAGCTCGACCAGGTCGAGGCCGGTCAGCGCCGCTGGAAAAACGTGCTGGAGGAGTTCTATACCGATTTTCATCAGGAGATGCTCGACGCCGAGGAGGCGCTCAAGGATACCCGGCTCAAGGTGCCCGATGAGGTCTCCGAGGAAAAGTGCGAGATCTGCGGCCGCAATCTGGTCGTGAAGACGAGCCGGTTCGGCAAATTCCTCGCCTGTCCCGGCTATCCGGAGTGCAAGTTCACGAAGGCCATCACGGAAAAAATGCCGGGCCGCTGCCCGAAGTGCGGCAGCGCCATCCTCAAGCGCAAGAGCAAGCGCGGCTATGCCTATTACGCCTGTGAGCGCGGCGCGGCCTGCGGCTTCATGACCTGGGATGTGCCGACGGATCAGGACTGCCCGGTCTGCGGCCAGACGATGTTCAAGCGCTCCGGCAAGGGCGCGATGAAGCCGTTCTGCGCCAACCCCGAATGTTCCAACTTCCTGCCGGAGGATAAGCGCGGCTACCGCCGCCGCTCCACCGCCTCCGGCGAGGCGGCGACCGCGGAATCCAACGCCGAGGCCGCGGCGGAAGCCGCCCAGAAGCAGGCCGAGGAAAAGAAGGCCGCGAAGAAGCCCGCCGCGAAAAAGACAGACGAAAAACCGGCGGCCAAAAAGACGGCCGCGAAGAAACCGGCCGCAAAGAAAACGACCGCAAAGAGATCTACAGCGAAGAAGACCACCAAAAAGGAGGAACCGGAAGACAATCTTCCGTTCTGAGCAGAGATAGAGAGGAAGCTTGCATGCTGGAAGTAAACGTGATCGGCGCAGGTCTCGCGGGCTGTGAGGCTGCATGGCAGCTGGCGCAGCGCGGCATCCATGTGACGCTGACGGAGATGAAGCCGAAGAAGATGACCCCTGCGCACCACTGCGCGGATTTTGCCGAGCTCGTATGCTCCAACTCCCTGCGCGGCGACCGGCTGGAAAACGCGGTCGGCCTGCTCAAGGAGGAGCTGCGCCGCCTTGGCAGTCTGATCCTCGCCTGCGCGGAGGCGAACCGCGTGGAGGCGGGCGGCGCACTGGCGGTCGACCGCTACGGGTTTTCCGGCATGGTGACGGAAAAGATCCGTTCGCATCCCAATATCACCGTTGTGGAAGCCGAGGCGACGGAGGTGCCCGCCGGTCCGGTCATCGTTGCGACCGGCCCTCTGACCTCCGATGCGATGAGCGCCGCCATCCAGCGCTACTTCGGCGGCCAGGAATACATGAGCTTCTTTGACGCCGCCGCGCCGCTTGTCACCTTTTCCTCCATCGACATGGAAAAAGCCTGGTTCGCTTCCCGCTATGACCGTGGAGATGCGGATTATGTAAACTGCTCGATGGAAAAGGACGAATACCTCGCCTTTGTCGAGGCCCTGCGGACGGCGGAGGAGGCACCGGTCCACGGCTTTGAGGACAAGCATGTCTTTGAAGGCTGCATGCCCGTGGAGGTCATGGCCCGCCGCGGCGTGGATACGCTGCGCTACGGCCCGCTGAAGCCCGTCGGCCTGAAGGACCCGAAGACAGGCCGCGAGCCCTATGCCGTCGTCCAGCTGCGAAAGGACAATGCGGCAGGCTCGGTCTATAACATCGTCGGCTTCCAGACCCACCTGAAATTCCCGGAGCAGAAGCGGGTGTTTTCCATGATCCCCGCGCTGCACGACGCGGAGTTCGTCCGCTACGGCGTGATGCACCGCAATACCTTCCTCGACTCCCCGCGCCTGCTCGACCGCTATTACGCCGACCGGCGCGACCCGCTGGTCGCCTTTGCCGGGCAGATGACGGGCGTCGAGGGCTATGTCGAGTCGACGGCCTCCGGCTTCCTGGCCGGCTGCAGCATGGCGGCGAAGCTCAAGGGCGAGCCGCTCCCGGATTTCCCGCGCGAGACGGCCATCGGAGCGCTGGCGGCCTATATTTCGGATGAAAGCGTGACCGTGTTCCAGCCGATGAACGTCAACTTCGGCATTCTGACGCCGCTGGACCGCCGCGTCAAGGGCAAGGCCAACAAGAATCTCGCCATCGCACAGCGTTCGCTTGCGATCATCGATCAAATGACAGGGCAGGAGGGAACCGAATGAGAATACTCGTAGACGCCATGGGCGGCGACAACGCCCCGGATCAGATCGCGCTCGGTGCGATCCAGGCCGCGAAGGACTTTGGCTGCGAGGCCGTACTGGTCGGCCGCGGCGAGGCCATTTTGCAGGCGCTCAAGGACCAGGGGATCGAGACGCTTCCCAAGGGCGTGGAGATCGCCAACGCCGACGACGTCGTCGATATGCACGACGACCCGGCGACGGTCGTGAAAAAGAAAAAGGATTCCTCCATGGTCGTCGGACTGACCATGCTCAAAGAGGGCGGCGGCGACGCGTTCGTCTCCGCCGGCTCGACGGGCGCACTGCTCTCTGCGGCGACGCTGATCGTCCGGCGTGTCAAGGGCATCCGCCGCGCGGCCATGGGCCCGCAGATCCCGACGAAGACCGGCCGGGAGTGCGTCCTCATCGACTGCGGTGCAACGGCGGACTGCACGCCGGAGTTTCTGCTGCAGTTTGCCTTCATGGGCTCGTATTACGCGGAAAAGGTCCTCGGGATCGAAAACCCGCGCGTGGCGCTTCTCAACATCGGCGCAGAGGACTCCAAGGGCGGCGAGCTGCAGAAGGCCGTTTACCCGCTGCTGAAGCAGGCGGGCGAGGCCGGGAAGATCAACTTCACCGGCAACATCGAAGCGCGTGACGTGCCGCTGGGCGGCGCGGACGTGGTCGTTTCCGACGGCTTCTCCGGCAATATCCTGCTCAAGGGGATCGAGGGCACGGCGCTTTTCATGGCCTCCATGATGAAGGACATGTTCAAGAAAAATCTGCTGACCAAGCTGGCCGCGCTTTTGTGCATGGACGGCGTCAAGGCGTTCAAGAAGAAAATGGACTACCGCGAGACCGGCGGCACCGCGCTGATCGGCCTCAACAAGCCTGTCATCAAGGCGCACGGCTCGTCCGACGCGCTGGCCATCCGCAACGCCATCCGGCAGGCCATCGGCGCCGTCGAGGCGGATGTCGCCGGGACACTGGCAGCAAATATCGACCATATGGTCGTTCCAAAGGAGTATCAACATGCTGAGTGAACTGGAAGCCGGGCTGGGCTACACGTTCCGGGACAAGAGCATTCTCGAAAACGCGCTGACGCACAGCTCCTATGCCAATGAAAACCGGGAGCGCGGCCTGCACGACAACGAACGTCTGGAGTTTCTGGGCGATTCCATCCTGGGCTTTGTCGTGGCGGACTATCTGTACCGCAGCTTTCCGGACAAGCCCGAGGGCGAGCTGACCCGTATCCGCGCGGATCTGGTCTGCGAAAAGAATCTGGCCCGCGCGGCTGCAACCATCCGTCTGGGCAGCTTCCTGCTGCTCGGCCACGGCGAGGAGCACGGCGGCGGCCGCAAGCGCGACTCCATCGTCTCCGACGCTATGGAGTCCGTCATCGCGGCAAGCTATATGGACGGCGGCTTCTCCGCAGCCAAGGAGATCATCGACCGCCTGATCCTCTGCGATGTCCCGGCCGGAAAGCCGCATAATTTTGACTACAAGACCGCCCTGCAGGAGCTGGTGCAGCGCAAGAAGGATCAGGTCCTGCGCTACGAGCTCATCGGCGAGTCCGGCCCCGACCACGACAAGAAATTTGATGTCGAGGTCCTGCTCAACGGCAAGCCCTGCGGTAAGGGCACCGGCAGCAGCAAAAAACGCGCCGAGCAGGCCGCCGCCGCGGCCGCCATCGACGCGCTGTTCCCGGGAGAACTGTAAAGAAACAAAACCGCTGCATAAGCAGCGGTTTTATTTTGCAAAAAACAGTTCAAGGCCTGTCAAAGAATCGTGATCTGGCACATCCGCATGGCCTGCAGGGCGGTCTCGTGGCTCTGCGGGGTGACGCCGGCGCAGCAGTCCGCGCGCACGGACAGCGGGACCTCCGGCAGCGCACCCTTGGTCATCATCGCGTTCGTGATGACGCAGATGTCGGTGCACAGGCCGATGAATTCCACGCCCTCGAGCGCCGGGAGCGACCGCAGATATTCGATCAGGGCAGGGGAACCGAAGCCGGGCTTGTCAAAGACCGGAGCGTCTTCAACGGCAAGCGCCGCGTCGATCTGCCAGCCGTCCGTGCCCTCCAGACAGTGCGGCACCGGCAGCTTCCGCCCTTCCTGCGTCGACAGATAGTCCGCGTGATGCGTGTCGCGCGTAAAGACGACCGTTTCGCCGTCCGCCCGCGCCTGCGCGAGCCGTGCCGCGACCTTCGGGACGATGGCAACGGCCTCTTTCGTGCCCAGCGCGCCGTCGATAAAATCCTTCTGCATGTCGATAATGGCAAGTACCTTCATATCCGTGCCTCCTTTTTTCTGAGTATAGCACAGATGCGCGCCGATTGCACAAAAAAATCTTGACAAAGAAAACCGGCTGCACTATACTCTAACTACTTCAAAAAATTTAATTAAAAATTTTTATGTAATCAAAGGAGGACACGCATGCTTGGCGAGACGTTTGCGCAGCTGTTCCGGAAATACCGCCTGTTCTGCTACCGGAAGCTGTTTGCCGCCGTGCGGGAAAAGCCCGGCAGTCTCAGCGCGACAGAGGCGTTTTCCGCGGACATCATCCACCTGCTTGGCAGCCCGACCGTGTCCCAGTTTGCCGAGACCATCGGCATTTCCCAGCCGAACGCGACCTATAAGGTCAACCAGCTGACGGCGAAGGGCTATCTGGAAAAGCACGTGCAGGCCCGCGACCGGCGCGAGGTCGTGCTGACAACGTCGGAAAAATTCACCGGTTATTTTGACGAGGACAAGGAAGACGCGCTGCAGCAGAAGATCCGCACGGCCGCCGCGCAGTTCACCCCCGCGGAGCTTGACAGCGCGGAGCGTGTGCTGCTGGCGCTGGAAGCGCTTCTGTAACGAAGGAGGAAGCTATGGATATTTTCGAAAAATGTTATCAGCGGTACATTCAGGACGAGGTGCGGGAGCAGGGCGTGTATCCCTATTTCCACGCGCTGGAATCGCGGCAGGACACCGAGGTCATCATGGAGGGCAAGCGCCGCATCATGCTGGGCTCGAACAACTATCTGGGCCTCACGACGAATTCATCCGTGATCGAGGCGGGCGTACAGGCCTACCGGACGCTCGGCTCCGGCTGCTCCGGCTCCCGCTTTCTCAACGGGACGCTGAAGCTCCATCTGGAGCTGGAGGACGAGCTGGCGAAGTTCCTGCGCAAGGACGCCGTCGTGACCTTCTCGACGGGCTTTCAGTCGAACCTCGGCATCATCAGCTCGATCGTCGGTCTGCATGACTACGTCATCATGGACCGCGAGAACCACGCCAGCCTCTATGACGGCTGCAAGCTCTCCTACGGCAAGATGCTCCGCTACCAGCATAACGACATGGCGGACCTGGAAAAGAAGCTGCAGAAGGTGCCCGACACCGCCGGCTGCCTCATCGTGACCGACGGCGTGTTCTCCATGGGCGGCGATATTGCCAACCTGCCGGAGATCTGCGCGCTGGCACAGAAGTACGGCGCGCGCGTCATGGTGGACGACGCCCACGGCCTCGGCGTTATCGGCGAGGGCGGCCGCGGCACGGCAAGCTATTACGGCCTGGAGGATCAGGTCGATATCTACATGGGCACGTTCTCCAAGTCTCTTGCCTCGCTCGGCGGCTATATGGCGGCCAGCAGCCGCGTGGCAGACTTCGTGCGTCACAGCTCGCGTCCGTTCATCTTCTCCGCCTCCATTCCGCCCGCAAACACGGCGGCGGCCCTTGCGGCCCTGCGCGAGCTCGAGGTGCATCCCGAGCTCGTCACGACGCTGCAGGAGAACGCAAAGTACATGCGCGGCCTTCTGAACGAGCGGAACATCAAGATGCGCCCGTCCAACGGCGACTGCATCCCCATCATTCCCATCTACACCTATGAGCCGCTTCCGACGCTCACGATCGCGAAGGAGCTCTATGAGGGCGGCGTGTATGTCAATTCGTCTCTGCCGCCCGCGGCGGCGCCCCATGAGTGCCTGCTCCGCACGAGCCTGATGGCCACGCACACGCATGCGCTCATCGACGAGGCCGTCGGCGTGATCGCGGAGGTTTTGAGGAGGTATGCGCTGTGAGCCAGGTATGTGTGATCACCGGAGGGACCTCCGGCATCGGCCGCTGCACGGCGCAGGCGATGCTCGCCAGGGGCTATACGGTCTATGAGCTTTCCCGCCGGGCCGAGGGCGTGGCCGGGATGCAGCACATCGTGGCCGACGTCACGAAGGAGGAGACGCTCGCCGCCGCAGTCGCGCAGATCCTGCAGCGGGAGGACCATATCGACGTGCTGATCAACAACGCCGGCTTCGGCATCTCCGGCGCGGTGGAATTCACCGGCACCGAGGAGGCGCAGCGTCAGCTGGACGTGAACTTCTTCGGCATGGTCCGCATGAACCGGCAGGTGCTGCCCGTCATGCGGAAGCAGGGCTATGGCCGGATCGTGAATCTCAGCTCTGTGGCCGGCGCAATCCCGATCCCGTTCCAGACCTACTACTCGGCCAGCAAGGCCGCCATCAACTCCTATACGATGGCGCTCGCCAACGAGGTAAAGCCCTTTGGCATTCAGGTCTGCTGCGTGCAGCCGGGCGATATCCGCACGGGCTTCACCGCCGCGCGGGAAAAGAACCAGCTGGGCGACGATATCTACGGCGGCCGCATCGCGCGGTCCGTGTCCGGGATGGAGCGCGACGAGCAGGCCGGCATGGCGCCGGAGCAGGCGGGCGCGTTCATCGCGCGCGTCGCCACCCGCAAGGGCGTGCGCCCCGTCAATACCATCGGTCTGCAGTACAAATTCTTCTGCTTCCTGGCAAAGGTCCTCCCCGCCAGATGGCTCAACGCCCTGGTTGGCCTCATCTACGCAAAATAAAAAACCGCCGGACGCGTTTTCGCGTCCGGCGATAGTTTTTTACGATCAATCGAGACCGAAATTCTTTTTGAAGACCTTCCGCAGCAGCCAGCTGTTTGCGAAGGCGACCAGCGCGCCGCCGATTAGGACCCAGAAGATCGCTGTCCGGAAGAAGAAGCTGGTGGCAAACAGGAAGAGCGCCACGGGCAGGAGGTTGAGCGCCGCCATCACCAGGGAGTAGGGGAGCGAGCCGATGGCAAGCAGACAGGCGTTTTTCAGCGTATTTTTGATGCTGTTGTCAAACTGCGCGAGCAGGGGATAGACGTAGGCGAGCACCAGCGCCAAAATGAGCGACGGGCAGCAGAACACCAGCCCCAGCCACATCGACTGCCCGACCGCGCCGGAAAGATACATCCAGAACTCATAGACGACCAGCAGAACCGGGATCAGCAGGATCAGGAAGATCAGCACCGCCTGCTTGAGGTTCAGGCGGAACGCGTCCCAGAACATGCGCACGACGCCGCTGCCTTCGCCGCGCACCATATTGAGCGTGACGCGGTACATGGCGGTCGTCGACGCGCCGATGGTCACGACGGGGATGCAGAACACGATCCAGAGCAGATTCAGGATGATCAGATCCGCGAGCCGCGACATAAACGACCAGAATGGGGAATCATAATTGAACAGTTTCATCGGTGGACCTCGGTTTCGGAAGAAATTTCTGTATTATTATATCGGCTGCACAGGCAAAACGCAAGCATGGCTTCAGAAGGAAGCAAAATAGACAAAAACACAGAATAAAAATTGGGCAAAACGCTGAAAATCATTTCAGACCATTTTTTGATTGCTCAAAGCGACAAAATGTAGTATAATATGGTCAAAGGAAATGGAAACGTTTCCAAAATTCAAAAACATTACTACAGGAGGAATACCATGAAAAAGATCATCGCAATGCTTCTCGCTCTCGTGATGGTTCTGGGTCTGGCTGCCTGCGCTTCCAAGACCGAGCCCGCACAGACCGAAGAGCCCGCTGCGACCGAGACCACCCCGGCTGCAGAAGAAACCACCGAAGAAACCACCGAAGAACCCGCTGAGACGACGGAAGAGCCCGCCACGACCGAAGCGACCGGCTCCGTCTACTACCTGAACTTCAAGCCCGAGGCTGACGAAGCCTGGCAGAAGCTCGCCGCCACCTACACCGAGCAGACCGGTGTTCCCGTCAAGGTCGTCACCGCTGCTTCCGGCACCTACGACACCACCCTCGCCGCCGAGCTGGACAAGAGCTCCGCTCCGACCCTCTTCCAGTGCGGCAACCAGGGCGCCATCAACTCCTACGGCGACTACTGCTATCCGCTGGACGGCACCGCCATCATGGACCAGATGACCACCGACGCTTTCAACCTCAAGGGTGAAGACGGCCAGACGCTGTCTATCGGCTACTGCTACGAAGCATTCGGCATCATCGTCAACAAGGCTCTGCTTGAGAAGGCCGGCCACTCCATCGACGAGATCACCGACTTCGCTTCCCTGAAGGCTGTCGCTGACGACATCCACGCTCGTGCTGAAGAGCTCGGCTTCGACGCATTCTCCTCCGCCGGCCTCGAAGGCTCCTCCAGCTGGCGCTTCTCCGGCCACCTGGCCAACATGCCACTGTACTACGAGTTCCGTGACGACGGCGTGACCGCACAGCCCGCCACCATCACCGGCGCTTACCTCGAGAACTTCAAGAACATCTGGGATCTCTACACCACTGATTCCGCTACCACCGGCGCTGCTCTGGCCACCGCTACCGGCGACGAGTCCGAGGCTGAATTCGGCGAGGGCAAGGCTGCGTTCTATCAGAACGGCACCTGGGAATACTCCAACCTGACCGGCACGTTCGGCATGGATCCCGCTGATCTGGCTATGATCCCCATCTACTGCGGCGTTGACGGCGAAGAAAAGGCCGGCCTGTGCGCAGGCACCGAGAACTGCTGGGCCATCAACAACGAATCCTCTGAAGAAGATATTCAGGCTACCATCGACTTCCTCGTCTGGGTCGTTACCTCTGATGAAGGCACCACGATGCTGGCAGAAGAGTTTGGTCCCTGCCCGTTCAAGGACGCCAAGGATCCGGAGAATGTCTTCTTCCAGGATGCCAACAAGTACACTGCTGAAGGCAACTACGTTGTTACCTGGGCATTCAACTGGACTCCCGCTGTTGACGACTGGCGTGCAGCTGTTGTCGACGCTCTGACCCAGTACACTGCCGGCACCGGCGACTGGTCCGCTGTCGAGACTGCATTCGTGCAGGGCTGGGCAACCCAGTATGCGAAGGAAAACGCGTAACACCAAATAGGAACTGAAGAAGGGGGCTCACGCCCCCTTCTTTATGAGAGAAGCCGTTTTCAAAACTTCTCAGACGGACGCCCGTAGCGGCGGACGCCGGTCTGAGAAATTTTAACACGAAGGAGAAGCGTGATGAAAAAAAGAAAACATGACGACGCGTCGCTGTCATGTAGCCTGATCCGCCGGCCGATCCAGCGCTGGGGCTGGCTGTTCCTGCTGCCGACGTTCGCCGCGTTCTGCGTGGGCTTCCTGTATCCGTTTGCCAAGGGCCTGTTTTTGTCTTTCTGCAAGTTCAAGACGACCAGCAAATGGACTTGGGTGGGCCTGAAGAACTACCAGACCATTTTCCAGGACGATGGTTTCCTGCACGCGTTCTGGTACACGGCGCTGTTCGCGCTCGTGTCGCTGCTCATCATCAATGTGCTGGCATTCGCCGTCGCCTATGTCCTGACGAAGGGCATCAAGGGCTCGAATATCTTCCGGACGGTCTTCTTTATGCCGAACCTGATCGGCGGCATCGTCCTTGGCTATATCTGGCTCATGATCTTCGACGGCATCCTCAGCCACTTTGATACCGCTGTGGTGCTCGAAACAAAATACGGCTTCTGGGGCCTCATCATACTGATGTGCTGGCAGCAGATCGGCTATATGATGATCATCTATATTGCGGGTCTGCAGGCCATCCCGGAGGATATGCTCGAGGCCGCAAAGATCGACGGCGCTTCCGGCTGGAAGACCCTCTGGCATATCACCATCCCGAACGTCATGCCGTCCATCACCATCTGCACCTTCCTTTCACTCACCAACGGCTTCAAGCTCTATGACCAGAACCTGGCCCTGACGGGCGGTTCGCCGTTCAAGACGCTGGCCGACGGCAGTGTCATCAAGACGACGGAAATGCTGGCGCTCAACATCGTCAACTCCAATACCTCCAACTCCAAGGGTCCCGGCCAGGCCAAGGCCGTCGTGTTCTTCGTGCTGGTCGCCATCATCAGCATCGCCCAGCTCGTCGCCACCAGAAAGAAGGAGGTCGATCAGTAATGAAAAACAACGGCTTCCAGAAAGACCGCCGCTCCCATACCGTGCTGACGGTCGTCTTCACGATCATCGCCATCGCGTATCTCTACCCGATCTTCATCGTTCTGGTGAACTCCTTGAAATCGAACGCCGCCATCAACCTCGATACCTTCGCATTCCCGGCGTCCGATACCTTCATGGGCCTGCAGAACTATATCAAGGGTATGACCTTCGGCAACTACCCGTTCTACCGTTCGGTCGAATACAGCCTGATGATCACGCTACTGTCCTCGGCCCTGATCCTCATCTGTACGTCCATGGCCGCCTGGTATATCTCCCGTGTCGACAGCCTGATCTGCCGCGTGGTGTACTACCTGTGCGTGTTCTCGATGGTCGTCCCGTTCCAGATGGTCATGTTCACGCTGGCCAAGACCGCCGATACCCTGAAGCTCAACCGGCCGTGGACCATCCCCATCATCTATCTCGGCTTCGGCGCGGGCCTTGCCGTGTTCATGTTCGCGGGCTTCGTCAAGTCCATCCCGCGCTCCATCGAGGAGGCCGCGGTCATCGACGGCTGCAACCCAGTGCAGACCTTCTTCCAGGTCGTCCTGCCCATGATGAAGCCGACCTTCATCTCCGTCGGCGTTCTGGAGATCATGTGGGTCTGGAACGACTACCTGCTGCCGTATCTGGTGCTGGATATCAATGAATTCCGCACCATTCCGATCCACATTCAGTACCTCAAGGGCAGCTACGGCTCGGTCGATATGGGCGCGACGATGGCGCTGATCCTGTTGTCCATCGTCCCGGTCGTTATCTTCTACCTCTGCTGCCAGAAGTATATCATCAAGGGCGTCGCCGCAGGCGCCGTCAAGGGGTAAAAACAAAAAATTGTTTGCTTTCTGTGGATTTTTGTGAAAACCTGTATTATGGTGATACAGACATGGAATCATCCAAGAGGGAGTAAACAGCTATGACGATCAAAGATCTGGCAAGACTGAGCGGCTATTCGCTCGGGACCGTTTCGCGCGTGCTCAACAACCAGCCGAACGTTTCCGACAAGGCGCGCACGGCGATCCTTGCCATTGCAGAAGAAAATGGGTTCGTGCTCAATGAAAGCGCACAGCTGCTCAAGCAGCAGCGCTCCAACGCGGTGCTCATCATCGTCAAGGGCACGGCAAACGAGATGTTTGCGAGCATGGTCGAGCAGCTGCAGTCCCTGTTTTCCCGCACGACGCATCCGCTGATCGTGGATTTCATCGATGAGGATGAAAACGAGGTGCTGCGCGCCGTCAAGCTCTGCCGCGAGCGCAAGCCCGTGGGCGTGATGTTCCTGGGCGGCACGAACCGCTACTTCTGCGGCGACTTTGAAAAGATCCACGTGCCCGCCGTTGTCGTGACCAACGACGCGAGCGAGCTGCCGTTTGAAAATCTCTCCAGCGTCACGACGAACGACCGTCAGGGCGCAGCCTGCGCGGTGGATTACCTGATCCGCTGCGGTCACTGCCAGATCGCGGTGCTCGGCGGCGACCGGTCCTTGTCCGATACGTCGGCCCAGCGCTATGAGGGCTGCGTGGAGGCGTTTGAGAAAAACGGCATGCACTTCGACGAGCAGACCTTCTACCATACCGGCCGCTACAGCTACGAAGACGGCTATGCCGGCATGCAGGCGGTCCTGCGGCAGACGCCGCAGGTCACGGCCGTGTTTGCCATGGCAGATGTCATCGCCATCGGCGCGATCCGCGCGCTCGTGGACGCGGGCAAGCGCGTGCCGGATGATATCTCCATCATCGGCTACGATGGACTGAAGATCGGCAGCTTCTATACGCCGAAGCTTTCGACGGTCTGCCAGTCCGTGGAGCTTCTTGCCCGGCGCAGCTTCATGGTTTTGATGGACTGCACCGAGCATGGCGGCCCTGCCCGCCACCTGACCGTACCGTTTACGCTCTCCAACCGGGAGAGCGTCAGAAAACTGGAAAGCGACTGAGCAGCCGCATCGCCGCTGCTTCGGCGCGTTCCGACGAGAGCGAATAGAATAAAGAGTGAGACTATGAAACGAAGCAGTGGTATCCTGATGCACATCACCTCTCTGCCGTCGCCCTACGGCATCGGCAGCATGGGGAAAAGTGCCTTTGACTTTATTGATTTTCTCAAAAAAGCCGGGCAGACCTACTGGCAGATCCTGCCGATCAACCCGCCCGGCTACGGAGATTCGCCGTATCAGGCTTTCTCCACCTTCGCGGGCAATCCGTACCTCATCGACCTCGAACAGCTCGTTCAGAACGGCTGGCTGAAGCAGGAGGAGCTGGATCGCGTCAGCTGGGGCAGCAGGGAAGACCAGGTGGATTTCTCCACCATGTATGACCAGCGCCTGCATGTGCTGCATCTGGCCTGGAGCCGCTTCCACAAGGCCCCGGCGGACGGCTACGCCGAATATCTCGAGCAGCAGAAGTCGTGGCTCGATGAGTACGTGCTCTTTATGGCCGTCAAAGCATATTATAACGACGGCCCGTGGACACAGTGGCCGCTCGATATCCGGATGCACCAGCCGGAGGCCATGGCGCGCTACCGTGAGCAGCTGCGCGACGAGATCGATTTCCAGAGTTTCCTGCAGTTCTGCTTCCACACCCAGTGGCAGCGTCTGCGCGCCTATGCGCACGAAAACGGCATCCAGATCATCGGCGATATCCCCATCTACGTCCCGCTGGACTCCGCCGACGTCTGGTCGCACCCCGAGAACTTCCAGCTGACCCGCACGCGCCGTCCGCGTGTCGTCGCGGGCTGCCCGCCCGATGGGTTCAACGCCAACGGCCAGTACTGGGGCAACCCCATCTACGACTGGGAGCGCATGGAGCAGGATGGCTTCTCCTGGTGGATGCGCCGTCTGCGCGCGGCGGGAGAGAACTTCGACGTCGTCCGCATCGACCATTTCCGCGGCATCGAGAGCTACTGGGCCATCCCGGCCGTCAACCGCACCGCCCGCAAGGGCGAGTGGATCCAGGGCCCCGGCATGAAGCTCGTCCGCGCGATCCGCGAAAACTGCCCGGATACCGATTTCATCGCGGAGGACCTTGGCTTCCTGACGCCCGAGGTGCAGAAGCTGGTCAAGGAATCCGGCTTCCCCGGCATGAAGGTGCTCGAATTCGCCTTTGACCCGCGTGAGCCCAGTAATTATCTGCCGGACCGCTATCCGGAAAACTGCATCTGCTACACCGGCACGCACGACAATGAGACGCTCATCCAGTGGTGCGAGGACCTGGACGCCGAATGTGACGCCTATGCGCGCGAGTATCTCGGCATCAGCGCGGCGGACGATCTGGCGGACGCCATCATTGAGGCCGGTATGCAGTCCAGGGCGCAGCTGTTCATCATGCAGATGCAGGACTACCTGCGTCTCGGCAAAGAGGCCCGCATGAACGAGCCCGGCAGGCTCCTGCCCTCTAACTGGCGCTGGCGGATGCTGCCCGGTGCAGCCAACGACGCGCTGGCTGCAAAAATTGCAGGTTTGACAGCGCACGCAAATCGTGTATAATACCTATGAACATTCTGGCGCCCACCCGTCCTTGCCGGAAGGGTGGGCGCTCTTTTGTGAAACCGCCGGACGCTTTGTCCGGCCGCAGCCCAGGAAGGAGTTATCCTATGAGTGATTTTTCGGAACGAATCGTAAAGCAGACCGAAGCGCTGCTGCATTTCCAGCACGACGAGACGCTGCAGGAGACCACGCCGGAGCGTCTGCATGAGGCGCTGGGCCAGGTCATCATGATGGAGATCAGCGACAACTGGACCAAGACCAAGCGCCGTCAGGCGCCGGGCCGCCGCGCGTTCTATTTCTCCGCGGAGTATCTGGTCGGCCGTCTGGTCTACAGCAACCTCTTCAACCTCGGCATTCTGCGCGGGATGA
>ENA-ORSS01002093-ORSS01002093.1-human-gut-metagenome-genome-assembly--contig:-NODE-2093-length-18763-cov-2.547627_pt1 | contig 18763 bp, 10 predicted proteins | sample MGYA00241899_ERZ509162 | MGnify/ENA primary metagenome ERZ509162 (study PRJEB26280, sample SAMEA2338641) | human gut metagenome | biome: human gut; feature: human-associated habitat; material: faeces... | reverse complement strand
ATCGTTCTTATATTATTCAGTTCAGGTTTGGAACTACAAATATACAACAATAAAAGGCGTTTGTCAAGTGATTAACGGATTTCCATCGGTCCTGTCATTCAGCAACTACTTCTATAACTCTGCTGTTCAGACGCTGACCTGTAAATATATTCAGTCCTACCGTCATCAGATATTCACCAGAGAATAACTCACCGTTTCCTTGCAGAGAAGAGTTAGTACCCGGCATCAGATTGATTTCCTTCACCCGGTACTGCCGACCGGCGTCCAGTCCTTGCAGACGGACAGGCAACAGTTTCTCGCCATAACGGGAATAAATATCGAATGCAAAGACAACAGCTCCCTTCTTATCTTTCCCCACATATTGTGTGGAAGTATGATTTCCGCTATAAGGAGATACCAGCCGATACATGTCTCCTTCGAGCACTACCGGTTTAAGATGATTGTAGTTGGTGACCGCATCACGGCAGAACTTCTTCTCATTATCATTGAGGTCCGACAATTTGATATCAAAACCAAGTTTGCCCATCATTGCTACGTCTGTACGGAATTTGATACTTGCATCATGATTCCATGTAGTGACATGTGCACAAAGAGTTTTTGCCGGGAAAAGCTGAGAGTATCCCCATTGGATAAACAGACGTTCGATAGGGTCCGTGTTATCACTCGGCCAGAACTCAGTGAAGTATCTGAGCGCTTCATAGTCGATACGCCCGCTACCGCCCGAACAAAGCATCATCGGCAGATCAGGGTACTTCGTTTTAATACGTTCCAGTACATTATACAGACCGCGAACATAGTCGATGTACAAGTGCGACTGCTTCTCCTTCAGATAAGAAGAGTAGATATTAGTGATCGGGCTATTGCAATCCCATTTGAAGTAAGCGATTCCGGGATTTTCGGTTTTCAGCCGGTCTACCACGTTGAAGACATAATCCTGTACTTCGGGGTTACTCAGGTCGAGTACCAGCTGATTCCGGAAGTAATACTCGTCGCGGTTCGGGAAACGGATGACCCAGTCTTTGTGTTTTTCATATAATTCACTCTTCGGGCTAACCATTTCGGGTTCTATCCACAAGCCGAATTTTATTCCTTTGGCGTTAGCTTCTTCGACCAGTTTGGCAATACCGTTCGGTAATTTGTCCTTAGTTTCTTCCCAGTCGCCTAGTCCTTGATGGTCACCGCTACGGGGATATTTGTTGGCGAACCATCCGTCGTCGAGCAGGAACATATCGACTCCCAGTTTCTGAGCCTCACCGAACAGATCGATCAACTTGTCTTCGTTGAAGTCGAAATAAGTCGCTTCCCAGTTATTCAAAAGGGTCATCCGGTCGGCAAGACCGTCTTTAATCTGGTATTTCCGGGCCCAGTTGTGGAAATTCCGGGTGGCTTCACCGGTACCCGCAGTACTGTAAGTGAAAATAAATTCCGGTGTACTGAATACGGTTTTGGGTTTCAGAGAGTATTCGGAAGCATGGGGGTTTATGCCGGAGATAATCCGTAAACCGTTCAGGTTATCGACTTCGAAAGTGAAACGGAAATTTCCGGTCCAGCCGATGGTCCCCATCAGGATATCGCCTTCATTTTCCCGTGCCGGTTGATTCAGCGAGAGAAAAAAGAAAGGAGAGCAAAACATATTGGCGCGGACGCCCAGTTTGGTATCGATGATTTTTTTGCCGAAATCCAGCTGGCGTTCGGTCATATTCGCTTCGTGCGCCCATTCTCCGCTGAATTCGGTCAGCCAATAGTGATCGGCATTCAGGTGGAGTAGTGAGGAAGCATAGTTATACAGCGTGATCGGTTTCTTTTCCTGATGTTTGATCTCTGTCCGCTCTTTGATGATGTTTTCCTTGGCAAAAGTGGTGAAGAATAATTTCACTTCTACCGGATATTTATCGTCTTGCAGGGTGATCACGGTCTCTGTCACGTTATCGTCGATTTTCCGGTTTTCATGAGATACATATTTCAGTAATAAAGAAGGATTGCCGTCGTTGTGTAATACCCGGATCGCCGGTTCGAAATAATCCTCCAGACCATGGGTCAGATATACTTCTTTCCCTTGTTTCAGAAAGGCGATATCGGCTTCGCTTTGCAGACGTTCGCCGAGGTAAGACTGATAGAGCCGACCGTTATCTCCGATTTTCAGGATCAGATCGATGTCGTTGGTCCCGATACGGATCGGTTTCGAATCAGCTGCTTGTAAGCTGAAAATTCCTGTCAAAAGCAGCAGGGTAAATGAAATAATTTGCTTTGTCATAAATGAAAATTGAATTTATTGTTGTTTTGATCGATGATTTCTAATTTATTGCTGCAGCTTGGTTGAATTGCTGGATGGCTTTCCACAATACTCCGGCAGAACCTTTAAAGTTTCCGGAGTTGGGTTTGCCTTCCGGGGTATACCATTCGAAGAAACCGTTGTTGGCAATCACCCGGTCGAGCATGGGTGAAATGGCCTCGTAGGCTTCGTGGTAAAAACCGTTGGCGATCAATTGTTGGATCGTGCGTCCTCCGAACCAGGTCCAGTCGCCTCCGTTTTGATAATAATAAGCTGATAACCAGGAGTTTTTGAAATATCCGGTAGGATAGGGCGGATATATGGTCAGGCCGATGGATTGAGCATTTGCCGCTTTTACATTGGCCTGCATTTGCCGGTATACCGTTTGGATTTCTTCCGGACTGAGTAATCCGGCTTCGATGGCAATGGTCGTACCTCCGTGATAATGAAGGGCATTTTCGTCGAAGTCGGCCGGGAAAGGTGAACCGTCGAGATAAATATGAGGGATAAATTTCTGCCGTTCCGGATCCCATAGCTGTTTGCGGGTATTCTGAACGAAGGTTTCTTTGATTTTTTGCCAGTGAGCCTGGTTTTGTTCGGTCAGACTGAGATAATCGTTGAGAGCAATAATAAACATGGCATTATCGTAAATGTCGATAGCCAGATGGGAGTTTTGGTCCAGTTCTACTCCCCACTCATGTTCGGGTTGTACATCTCCCCAGTCGGCGGTGGTGGCTCCCCACAACAGACCGTATTTTTCGTTGTAGCGATGTTGCATTAAGTAATTGAGGGCATCTTCCATCCGGGTCGTTACGGTTTTCCCGTCGATGACTTCGTTCAGGAAAGAACGGTCGTTCGTAACACGGATATATTTGGCGATAGCTTGTATCAGGGAAGATTCCTGATCGGTTTCTACCGTATTTTTATGGGCTCCGAATTCAGGGGCCAGATCACTGTAAATGTAATTATACGAAATACGTGCTTTTTCTTTGGGGACATAGCCGTCTACGATATTTCCGTCTTGTCCCTGGAATTTGAAGAAGGTGAGTAGGGCTTCCCGTATTTTTGCGGTGTCACTGACTTTACAGGCTAATTCTATGAAAGTATTCAGATCACGGATCCAGATTTCATTGTAAGAGTCTCCGGCATTCAGCCCGTTTTGAATCAATTCTTCCGCTTTGGCACTGACGATTTTCAGGCGCTCGTCCGAACGGATCTGTTTTGCCAACTCCTTGTCCATCTTGGCTGTCGCACAGGCTCCGAAACCTAAAATAACGGAGAGTACTACCGTGTAAAAAGTTACTGTTTTCATAGATCATCTGTTTTTAAGTATTCCCACCTCAATGACTGAGGTGGGAAAAAAAAGCAAATATAAAAGAATTGTTAAGAATTTTATTCTTGGGGGAAACCGAAAAGCTCTAATTCTGTAAAATGAGTGAATTGTTCACCAGACCATGTTTCTGTCACTTGGATTCTTACATAACGATAAACTTTGGGATTTGAAACCTGAAACGGATGTCCTGCTTTTGCTTGGTTGGCTGCTTCTGTTTCATCAGTAGGTTTTATAATTTCAAAGTCCCCGATGACTTCCCAACCTTCATTGCTACCCGCCGCATTAGGTGTCTCATTGGTCCCTAATAGAGTGAATTTACGTGGGTTTCCTGTCGTATAAGCTCTGTTTTCAGTGATTCTTTGGAAAATGCGGATATCGCTGATTTCAAAAGGTTTGTTTAACTCAAAAGTCATAGAATGAGGCCAAGTGTTATCAAACCAGGTATGCCAGCCGTTATCTTCTTCTGTATTTCTGTTGTAAAGATGATCGGGGGTCCATCCAAATTCATCTTTCGTATTGGAAGGTGAATCGAACACTTTCATTCCTGCCAGGAATCTACCGGTTTGGAGTATGGACGGGAATTGTCCCTTCGCCGGCAAAGATTCGACACTGTCTACTGCTGTTGCATCCGGTCGGTAAACAGTCGTATAGGTGAATTCACTGCCCGGTTCAGCATCGGTGATTATTGCCGGTCCGGTAGCAGGGAAATACCGGACTTGCTCATCTCCGTTTAGGTCGGTATAAGTAACATTGATGCCTTGGGCTTCGGTTGCTCCTTTGGTATAGATGGAGAAACCGTCCAAAGTATCGATTTTGTCGATCGCTTTTCTGACCAGGTAATCACCGTAAAAACGTCCGTACACTTTACCGCTGGTTTCTGTCGGCAAAGATTTGTTGCCATCTTTGTCGAAAGTGTAGATCGTATAATTGTATTCGGCTTCTTCCAGATTGTTGATCGGAACAGAAAAATGACGGCTTCCGTCTTCCGGTAATTCGAATACCACGGTATCCTGATTGAGATTATAGACGATAATTCCGTGATCAATACGAGGTGCTGAATAATAGATGTCGATTACTTGTCTTTGATAACCTGACAGAGCAAAAACCGAGTCGATTTTAGCTGCATAGATTTTTTCACCCCAGTCCAGGTATTTTTCCTGCGTGTCGTTCATTTTTGTACATGAACTCAGAGCTATGAGGAGAGCGAGACAACCGGTTAGATAACTATTTTTTGTTTTCATAGCATTCTTGTTTACTTACAATTTGATTTTTCATTCCCAAAAAGGTTATTCTTCTTCGTCTGTCGGTGCATCCGGGTCGAAATCTTCAGGAATTCCATACATTTCTATTCTTTTGATATGGAATGAATCCTCGGAATCCCAGGATTTGGTTACTTTCAGTCGCCAGTATTTATAATAACCGACATCTTCCGGTAACAACTGCTCTTCTCCTAAGACTGCTCTTTCACGGTCTTCTGAAGAGAGCTGGCCAAGAGGAAGGCCGGAGGGTTTAATCGATTCGAAAGTTCCCAGACAGGTCCAGCCATCATAACTGCCGTCGGGATTCGGGGTTTCGTTTGTACCCCATAATTCGTATTCCTTCGGGTTTGCCTGGTTATAAGGATAATTGTCTTCGGATCTTTGGAAAATCTTAAATCGCCGTAATTGATAGGCTTTACCACATTTAAAAGTAATTTGATGAGGTAGTTTACCACTACTGTTTGTTGTATGGAAACCTCCGTCATTCCGTGAGGCATCGAAGAGATATTCCGGACGGAAGCCGTAATCCTGCCATTCCGGTTTTCCGTCTCCTTGCATCGTATACATGGCGAGATCGGTAATTTGTTCTTCGTAGAAAGGAGTGACGGTGACAAAGGAGGTATCTGTATAGTTCATCCATTGATCCCGCATGAAGATCCCGAATTTGGTTTCTTTGGCCTTTTGTTTACGTACTCCATAATTTCCTGCGGTCTGGCTACTATAAATAGTTTCCACTGGGACATACTCTTTTTTATCCCATCGAATGACTGAAATGGCCAGATTCAGATTATGCTCATTTTCCCAGTTCAATTGAATACCGGATAAAGCCGGTTCGACTGAAAGAGATTTGAATACGGTTTTGATAGGAGGTGTCTTCGGATGTATGGTCACCTGAACGGCTTCCGACATATTTCCACTTCGGTCGACCGCTACCACTTCAACGTCCCGGGCAAGTGTATCCCCCAGGCCTACGATGGTCAAAGTATCGGTATATACCGAAGCCTTATTTTGAGCGATGACGTCTTTGTTTCGTTGGTAAGTCGCTTTGATATAGAGTAAATCTTCGTCCTCCGGAAGATCGTAGGTGATAAGAGCACTACCCTCCAGGTTGATGACTTTGGCGTTTTTAATCGGACCGGGTGCAACATGATCGGTTGCTGTTTGTCCCATAAAAGGATCTGTACAGGAAGCGATGGCAAATCCTAAAATGAATGTATTGAAAATATGACGTTTCATGTTTCTGCTTTTATTTATTAAATATAAGATATTACCAGCCATAGTTTTGTTCCAGACTTGGATTGTTGATCAATTCCTGGGTACTGTAGGGCCATAAATAATCTTTTTTGTTGAAGGAACGTTTCTCGATCAAAGTAATGTTATAGAAATCTTCCATGGTGGTTCCTTTAATGTTCCATCCCCGGATTGGACGGTTGAAATAGTCGGAAGCTTCTTTCCATCTCCGGATATCCCAGAAACGTTGTCCTTCCATGGCCAGTTCGATCATTCTTTCCTGATGGATAATTTCCCGCATTCCAGTCTGGGAAGTCGGCTTGCTACTATTGACCGAGTGTTGAGCCCAGGATTCTACGACTCCTTTCAGATGAGCCCGTTCTCTGATTCGATCGACATAGAGATAGACAGAATCGTCCGGAGCTCCCAATACTTCGTTGCGGGCTTCTGCATACAATAAATAAAGATCGGCCAACCGGATGGCAGGGAAAGGCACTTGTTCGTAAGTAAAATTATTCTTATCGGCAATAGTGCGGTAGTCATGTAATTTTTTACAGAAATAACCGGTTGCTGAATAGAAATGCTGTTTTATACCACAAGCTTCACCTTTCCGCATAGGAGTATAATACAGACTGTTATAATCGTTTACGTTGGTTCTTCCGTTTCCGAACCACATTCCCCGGTCAAATCCGATGGAAGCATAAAACCGGGGTTCACGATCGAAATGTAAACGTGCCGTATATTCGCCTTCTCTGATCTGCCATTTTTCATTGCTAGTGGCTTGTCTTACTTCGTAACGGTTGTCATAAGCGAATTCAGGATCTTCATCGATAGGTACTCCATTTTTGGTATAATAAGTCTCTACTACATCCAGGGTCGGTACGAACATACTGCGGGCACTGTAACTTCCGTCCAGATCGGTGTTTAACTGCGGCATCGTCAGAGAAGCCATCCAGTAGGGATCGGCATTCGTGGCTCCCCAGATGGTCTCAGAATTCCATTTATCGAATAGAATCATTCGTAACTCCAGTTCCTGACGCATTTCGTCGTTCAGGGTTACAGGATCGACAGCCATATGATAAAGTGCACAACCTGCAGCTTCTGCGGATTGAATAGCTTCGCTACAGGCATTTTTAGCCTTTTCCCATTTTTTAGGATCGACGGTTTGCGGGAAAAGAGTCCGCCCTTTATTGTCGATGATATTGGCATAATCCGTATTCCCGTTGAAAAGAGGACTGGCTGCCGTTACCCATAGTTTTGCCCGGACAGCCAAAGCGATAGGACGGGTGATTCTTCCAAGCTCGGTTGTGGGTTTTTCAATAACATCAGGTAGGTTTTTGGCTGCTAATACCAATAAACTATCTATATAATTGACACATACATCTACAGGTTCACGATACTGGCGCATAGCTTCCGGATCTACTGAAACTTCCAGATTCTTATCTGCAATGACGATGGCTCCATACATTCTGAAAAGACAAAAATGATAGTAAGCTTTCAAGAAATTTACTTCGGCTGTCCAGCGGACAGACTCTTCCAAGGTCAGGTCATAAGGTTCGTGGATTTTCTCCAGGAAAGTATTGCAATCCCGGATTCCAGTATAAAAATCTTTGTATTTGTTGTATAGCATGTTGCCATTATCAGTGCTTTGTTTCCCGGTAATCAATCCGATTAAATCCCGGGTCATTTGGTCCGGTCCCTGGTAAGCATACATTTCGTCGCTTCCTAACATGGCCGGGTCTTCCCAAGGTTGGGCCGGGCGGGGGAGACGGGAATAGCAGGTAAAAAGTGATTTCTCTGCTGCAGCCCTATCCTGAAAAGCATGGTCGATCGTTGGCAGGTTATCCGGGATAACATCCAGATAGTCACAGCTTGAAACTCCGGCGATAAGGGTCAGAGCAACGACTGTTTGTTTGAGTTGATTCAATATATTGTATTTCATAATGACTAAGCTTGTAAATTAAAAATCCAATTGAACACCGACATTATAGACTCTTTGTATCGGATAACCGAGACCGTTGCCGCCCATTTCTACATCCCATAATTTAAATTTGCTGAAGGTCAGTAGATTGGTACCGCTTAAATATACCCGGAGATTAGAAAGGTATAGTTTCCGGCAGACTTCTTTCGGCAAAGAATAACCGATTTCAGCCGATTTTAAGCGTAAGAAAGCGCCATTACGCATCCACCAGGTCGATTTCTGTGAATTGTTTTCTTCGATTTGAGTTGAGAGACGGGGCCAGAAGGCATAAGGATCCTGATTTTCTTCTGTCCAGTGGTCGTCGGCAATCGCTTGCATTAAAGCTGTCTGGCCTCCGACAAAAGGATGTAATGTAGAAACTCCCGAGCCGTAATCTGTTCCCCCGGTGTGAAAAACAAAACTGGAATGTGCCGATCCCTGGAAAAAACAGGAAATATCGAATCCCTTATAACCGGCACTGAAACCAAAGCCATAAATGATTTCAGGAACACTAGGCCAACCTATGGTTACCCAATCCTGGGAATCGACTTTACCGTCTCCGTTAATATCTTTATATTTGATATCTCCTGGTAAGATAGATTGTGCACCGTAAACTTGGGTGGGAGAATTATTAATATCATATTCGTCGATGAATAAACGTTCTGCCAGATATCCCCAATGAGCATTGATTTTTTCACCTTTGTGGTTCAACCAGGGAGTCTCAGGGCGTGGAGCTTCTTCGTAGTAGGAATATTCATTCGTTGCATAGGTAAAGGTTCCGGTTCCTTGTAGCCACATGCCGTTGTTGAAATTCTTGGTATATTTCAATTCTAGCTCACTACCCCAACTTTTAGCTTCTCCGACATTGGCTTTCGGTGTAGCCTGAAGTCCCATCGATTCCGGAATCATAGCCCGGTCCATCAGAATATTCGTCCGTTTTTCCCGGAACCATTCCGCTTGGATATCCAGATCATTGAATAAGTTTATTTCTACGGCGAAGTTGGTTTTGTAAGAGACTTCCCAGGAGATTTCTTCATTGGCATAACGGCTTATGGAATAACCCGGGCGGTTATAGCCGAAACTACTACCGAAAGTGGCTCCTCTGTCACTATTATTCAGGTTTACATTGGATAAATAGTAGAAACGGTCGTCATCACTTCCGATGGCATCGTTACCCACCAAGCCATAACTTCCTCTTACTTTCAGTTTAGGCATGATACGCTGCATACTTTCCGGCCAGAAAGCTTCGTTCGAGATCATCCAGCCCAATCCGATTGAGGGGAAGAACCCCCAGCGTTCTTTTTTTGCAAAACGTTCGGAGCCGTTCAGACCGAAGTTGAATTCCATAAAATAACGGCTGTCGTATCCGTAAGTGAAACGTCCTGCCAACCCCATATTCCGGTGAGGTAAAGATTTTTGTAAATCGCTCTCGTTACCACTGCGTTTATTCTGCATGGTATACACCAATAAACCACCGACGTCGTGTTTCTCATCGAATGTCCGGTTGTAGTTGGCTGCAGCCTCCATATAAATACTGGAACTTACCGTTTTATAAGAAGGATCGTACCCCAATGCCATACTTCCTTCGTTCAAGGATTTCAATGTATAGATGTCGTTCTCTTTGTCGTATACATCGATCATATAATAATAGGGGGTATATTGCCGTTTATTTTCAAAATAGGAATAACGTTGTGTATTGAACATGGCTCTCAGTTCGAGTCCTTTGGTGAAGAAATCCAGCTTTTGTTTGAGCTCGAACTGTGCCATCATGGTTGAGTTGGCGTATTCTTTATACCCTTTGACCATATTGGCATAAGGGTTGAGGTAGGTGCCGCCGGTATAGTTACCGAAAAGGATCTGTTTGGCTCTTTGATTGGCTTTGTCCGGGAGATATTCGGCCGGGAAAAGTACCGGATTGGCATTCATGGTTTCCAGGTATACCCGTTGGCCACCTTCCAGAGGACCGGTGTAATCATCGAATTGCCCGGATAAACGTACGATCACTTCTGTCGTCGGAGTGACGTTAATGTTGATATTCGAACGTAAAGCATAGTTCGCTAAACTGATGTTGCTGTTAAAGTTGTTTTTTCCGTTTTCTCTCAAAATACCGTTATCTTTATTGTATGTACCGGAAATATAATAACGGGCCACTTTACCACCCCCGCTTAAATTGAAATTCAACCGTTCGTTGACTGCAAAATTTTTGAATAGGATGTCCTGCCAGTCGACAGCCGGGTAAACCATGGGATTTTTGCCTGCCAGGGTATTGGCGATTTTTTCTTCCGAATAGGGGAGCGGATTTTCAGGTGTGCGGGCTAAAGTGGCTTCGTTGTGCATACGCATGTAGGTAACCGGGTCGGCCAGTTTTACCTGACGGGTCGGTTGGGATAAAGAGGTTTCGAAGCGGATAGACAATTTGGCTTTACCTTCTGCACCTTCTTTGGTGGTTACTAAAATCACACCGTTTGCACCTCTTGATCCGTAGAGCGCGGCTGCTGTAGCATCCTTCATGATAGAGAAAGAAGCGATGTCGTCGGGTTGCAGACGGGCCAGATCGGTGGCCGATACTTCCAGGTTATCGATCAGGATCAACGGGTCTTTTTTGGCTGAAGAACCGAAAGTTCCGATACCACGGATGAAGAATTGAGCATTGTCGGCCCCCGGTTCACCACTGGTCTGGTAAGAAATCATACCGGCCACCCGTCCTGCCAGTGCGGTAGTCAGGTTACTGGAGGGGACTTTCAGATCTTTTGGGGTTACTGTGGTGATCGCACCGACTACACTTTCTTTTTTCTGTTTGGCAAAAGCTACAACGGTAACACCGTCCAGTTCGTTTGCCTTGGGTAACAATACAATACTTAAGGTCGTTTTATCACCGATTGGAATCGTTTTCGTCTCGAGCCCAATGAACGAGATTACCAATTTATCACTCGGTAGGACGGTGATTTCAAATTTTCCCAGCTCGTCGGTGACAACACCCCGGGTGGAATTTTGTACCAGGATGGTTGCTCCCGGAATAGGTTGATTGGTTTCATCTACTACGGTTCCTTTTACTGTTTTTAGGTCGGTAGCAGATTGTTGGGCAAATGAGGTCGTGGTCAGGCCAATTGCCAACAAAAACATGAATATCTTCCCTAACTGGTAAAGTCTTCGGGGAGATGCTTTCTTTAGTGTGTTTCCTGACATGTTCTTGAATTTGAGTTGTTATTTGTTTATTGTTAATGTTGTTTCCCCAAAAAAAGGAACGTTTTTTTAGGAAAGAATTAATGAATTTTTGTATTGATCGAAAAATCTTTCCTGAGAACCAAAAATTAAATCAAAATCATTGCTTGTTTGGATTTAAGTGATTTATTATTAAATAATTATTAGATTATTAATTTCTATTTCCGATAGGGAGTTGTTTTTTATTTATGGTTTGAAATGTTTTAAATGTTTCCGAATCATTTGACTTTTTTAATGTTCGTTATATTAGTTGTGATTTTTTTTAGCCTACACCTGCTCTATTTGTTTATATGTTCAAATGTTTAAATATTTTTTCACCAATAATTCTCGTTAAACAGTCCTTTTTCATTCTAATCATATTTCCGCGTCAAAGATATCGTTTGCGGAATGATTGAAAAATGTATAATTTTATTATAATGATGTATAATCTTACGCTGTTTTAGTAAAACAAATTTCGCACTCTTATAATTGTTTCGTATTTGAAACTATGTTTCGTATTTGAAAAATATGGTGGCAAAAATAATTGAATTTTAATAACGCACAAAAAAAAACGAAAAATGTTTTGGTTTTTTTATGAGTTAAAATTATTCCAAAGGAACTATTCGTATAGCTACTCCTCCTCCTGATGCTAATTTTATATTAAGTTTTGAATTGTTGTCTATTTCTTGATTTACAAACACATACTGGTCAGCATATATATTTGCATCGTATCCGTCTTTATAAATTTCAGCTTTATATTTTTTTCCGGGAGTTAAAAAAGAAAAATCGATTTCCATTTCCCGGGCTGTCCAATCGGTCATACCTCCTACATACCAATCGTTGCCTTTACGTTTTGCCATCAAAGCGTACTCGCCGACTTTAGCTTGTAAAACCCGGGTTTCATCGAAAGTGGTCGGTACTGCCGACAGGAACCGTAAAATATCGGGATATTTCCTGTATTCCGCAGGGGAATCACAAAGCATTGCAAAATATTGGTCGAAGATGACGAACATGGCCAATTCGTGACAACGGCTTCCCTGAGAGAACGGAAGTCCCGGATCTACCGGTTTGAACATCTGGCGTGAACGGTTACGCATAGACCCCGGAGTATAGTCCAGACTGCCTCCTAACATCCGGATAAAGGGGAAAGTAAGATGATGGCGTGGATTGGCTGTCAGATCCCATTTCGAACATTCGGCTCCCCGGACGGCTTCATAGTTGACAATGTTGGGATAAGCCCTTTGAAGTCCGGTGGGTTTACTACAGCCGTGCAGATTGACCATTAACCGATAATCGGCAGCTTTCCGGGCAATTTCTTCATACCAGCCCATGGCAATCTGATCGTCGCGGTCGAAAAAATCGACTTTAAGTCCTGCAATTCCCCAGTCGGATAAGGTTTTCATATATTTATCGATATCGCTGATCAGGGTATGGGCCACACACCATAAAAATACCCCTACATTTTTGGATTTTCCATAAGATACCAACTCTTGGATATCGATTTGAGGATTGACTTTGGTCAGATCGAAAAGGTCCGACCAGCCGGCATCCAACATCAGATATTCGAGCTGATTTTCTGCTGCGAAATCTATATAATGTTTATAGAGGGCTGTATTTCGGTTATTCATGCCCGAGGGGAGGTCGCTTCCCGGAAGCATTGCATCGTGCCACCATTCCCAGGCTGCTTTACCCGGTTTTATCCAGTCGGTATCGGTAATACGCTGAGGGGTGGCTAGCTTGTACACAAGTTCGTTATTCAACAGCGTTTTGTCATCGTCTGTGGCCATAATGATCCGCCAGGGAAATTCACGTTTACCGGAAGTCCGGGCTATATAATTTTGGCGGGTTTGCACGACGGCGACAAAATTACACCAGCTCCCCATGGCTACACTGTCGGGATAAGCGGCGAATGTTCCCTGAAAATGGCCTTTGTTCTTGGTCAGGTACATACCCGGATAATCCCGGACATCCGATTCGGCAATCACTGTACGGATACCTGCCGGATGGGTAAAAAGAACGGGAGTAATGGCTCGTTTCTGATCGGCAATGCCCGACGAAGACGCATAGTCTATATAAGAGACCTCCCAGACACTCAGTGACAAAGCTTCCGGAAAAACAACTCCTGATTGTTCGTCTATCCGGAAGATTGCTTTTTCATTTTTAACGATGACCTCGGAATCGATGTCGGTAACAAAACGGTAGGCGACACCTTCATCGTAAGCCCGGATAATCAATGCGTAATCTCCTTCAAAATCCAGCCGGAGTTCGTGGTACCGCTCGGATAACGTTTTGTTTTTTCCATATAATGGGGTGATTTGCTGATTTACCTGTCGGATTTGACTGTGTTTTAGTCGGGGAGTAATACCCAATACCCGGTCGGAGAGTTCCAAAGCTATCGGAGAGTTCTGAATAATTTCATGTCCTTTGTAAGTTACCCGGTAAGTTAAAGAGTCTTTATACGACAAAATAAACTTAAAGCGGGAATCGGGTGAACTGATCGTCTTTTTTTGTGTATATCCTTGATGGCTTATAAGACAACAACTTAAAAATAAGAAAATAAAATATTTCAGTCTGTTTTTCGGCATAGTACTTGTTTTTATGAATTATTGTGAGCAAATTTACTCCCCGGCCCTCAATGATAAAATGTATTATTTTATGGTAATGATGTAAAATCTTACGGTGAAAAGAAAGTAATTATGGCTTTGAGAAAGAAAGATGGCTTTAAGGGCCAGCGTTTAATAGTTATTCCTGAAAGTATCCGGAGGATATTGATAGAAAATCCGATTACAAATTCTCTTTATCTTTCGGATATCGGATATTATCCCAAAGCTTCTATGCACTATTGTGAACGGCGGAGAGGGACACCCGAAGATATACTGATTTATTGTGTCGATGGTGAAGGCTGGATCGAGGCTGACAATCGTTCTTTTCATTTGACTGCGAATCAGTTTTTCATCATTCCGGCTGGAATGCCTCATAAATATGGAGCGGATAATGCCAATCCCTGGAGTATCTATTGGTTGCATTTTTGCGGCCAAAAGTCCGGTGTATTTTCTTCGATGTATCTTCGTGTCGGTGATATTACGACGGTAGCCAATAACCGGATCGAAGACCGCCTGGCTATTTTCGAAGAAATATACCAGAATCTCAATATGGGATATAGTATCGAAAATCTGGAGTATGTCAGCATGTGTCTCTGGCATTTGTTGGCTTCTTTCAGATACATCAACCAGTTTCGGGAAATTAAAAATACGGCTAACCGGAATATAGTCCAGCAAGCCATTGTCTATATGAGAGACCATGTTCACGAAAAGTTGAGCCTCGAAGAGTTGTGCGGGGAAATGAAGTATTCCTCTTCCCAGTTTTCTATGCTTTTTACCCGGACAACCGGACATTCGCCGATGGATTATTTCAATCAACTCAAAGTACAACGGGCCTGCCAGTACCTCGACCTGACCAATTTAAAAATCAAAGAAATCTCTTTTATGTTGGGATTCAGGGATCAGTTTTATTTTTCTAGGGTTTTTAAAAAATATATGGAAATGACCCCCGTAGATTATAAAAAGCGGGCAGATATCGAATGAGTTTTTTTTCGAATTTTGATAAAAATAAAAAAAAAGCTCTATATTTGCGCTGTTTTATATATGAAACTTGGTTTCGTATTTGAAACAATAAGCAGTGAGGTGATCATATAGAGTTTTGTATTTTACCCTGATATTTTTTTCTTTTTTTTGATAAAAATGGGAAAAATTCTATATTTGTGATGTTTTATATTTGAAACTAAGTTTCGTATTTGAATCAAAAAAAGAAAAGACTATGGAGACAGAAACCAGTAATAAATATAGTGTCCTCATGTTGGAAAAGGGGATGGGGGTTCTGGAATTGTTGGCCGATTATCATAGTGGTTTGACGATACAGGAGATGTGTTCGCATTTAAGCTATCCGAAAACGACCATTTACCGGCTGGCCAATACTTTGTTGGAAATGGGCTATTTGGGGAAAGATGAAGATACCAATCATTTTTTCTTGTCGCGTAAATTGTTCCGTTTGGGATTGGCGGCTTTGGGAGAATCCAATATTCTGGAAAGGGCTATCGAACCGATGCGGCGGTTGAGAGACGAGGTGAAAGAATCGGTTATGATAGGTACATTGGTTGGAAACGAGGCCATTTTGTTGGACCAGGTATTGGGGTCTCATGATTTCACTTTTATCCTGAAATCCGGTACGCATTTGTGTCTTCATGCTTCTGCGCCCGGTAAAGTGTTGCTGGCTTATCAGACGGATAAAGTGAGGGATGAATTGATCGCTTCAATGGAAATGACGAGATTTAATGAAAATACGATTACAGATAAAAAACGGTATTTGCAGGAAGTGTTGAAAGTGAAAGAAAGAGGGTATGGGGTAGATTTGGAAGAAGAGATTATCGGGGTAAATTGTATCGGAGCACCGATCTTCAACCAATACGGTGAGGTGATTGCCTGTGTGTGGATGTCCGGTCCGAAAGGACGTATGCCTTTGGAACGTTTCCCTGAATTGGCGGAACAGGTTTGTAAATGTGCCCGTTCGATTTCGGAAAAAATGGGATACCGGATTAATTGTCTTCAATTTATAGAAAATTAAAAGTATGTGGAAATTTTTGATTTTGGTGGTAGGTGTGTTATTCCCCTGGTGGAGTGATGCTCAGGAAAGTAAAGAGCCTTGGTTTATAACGGATGTGGCTGTCGGCGATGCGGGACAGGTGATCCTGTCGTGCCGGGGAGATAAAAGTCTGAAGATTACAGATCCTCAGGGCCGGCAAGTGGTGAAGACTATTCCTTTACAACAGACACCGACGGGAGTGATCGCTAAGGAAGGAAAGGCTTATGTTAGTTGTTTCGATACCAGGGGCGAAATCGTTACCGTAGATTTGAAGGAAGGAAAAATAGTAAATACCGTGCCGGTGGGAGCTGGTGCAGAAGCTCCTGCCTGGAGTAAGGAAGAGGATAAAATTTTTGTATGCAATCGTTTTGCCGGTACGGTCAGTGAGGTGGATGTGAAGAATGGTAAAGTGACCCGGGAAGTAAAAGTCTTGCGTGAACCCAGCAAAGTAGTAGTCAGTCCGGATGGTAAATATTTGTTCGTAGCCAATGCTTTGCCTGCCCAACGGGCCGATGTGGACTATGTCGCTTGTTGTGTGTCGGTCATCGACCTGGCTTCTTTTCAGAAAGTGAAGGATATTCGTTTGGAAAACGGTAGCAATGCTTTGAGAGGGGCGACACTTTCTCCGGATGGTAAATATTTGTTTGTGTCCCATAATTTAGGACGTTTCACTGTGCCTACTTCGCAATTGCAACAGGGATGGATGAATACCAATGCCATGAGTGTGGTGGATGTCGCTTCACTCGAATTCAAGGGGGCTGTTTTGTTGGATGAACCCGAACGGGGAGCCGCCGGCGTGTGGGGAGTGGAGTGTACTCCGGGGTATCTCATTGTCAGCCATTCGGGTACTCATGAGATCAGCGTGATCGATTACCCCGAATTGATCAAAAAGTTCGAAGCTTATCCCGATAAGATGGCTTTGAATTACGATCTGCACTTTTTGTATGGTATCCGGGAAAGAATAGCCTTGAAAGGGAATGGCCCCCGTAATTTTATCGTACGGGATCAGGAAGTGATCGTCCCGATGTTTTTTTCCGATGATTTGAATCGGTATGATTTGAATACCAAACAATTGAGTGAAGTGGCTCTGAATCCTGGCAGACAAGAGACGATGGCTCAAAAAGGCGAACGTATCTTCAATGACGCTGCTTTTTGTTTTCAGAATTGGCAGTCCTGTAATGGATGTCATCCCGGAGATGCACGTACAGATGGAATGAATTGGGATTTAATGAATGACGGAGTCGGTAATTCTAAAAATTGTAAGAGTCTGTTGTTGTCGTTGGAGACTCCTCCCTGTATGATTTCCGGAATCCGGGCAAATGCGCATGTCGCCAACCGGGCCGGTTTTAAATATATCCAGTTTATGGAATTGAAAGAAGAAGATGCTGCCTGTGTAGATGCTTATGTCGCTTCGTTGAAACCGGTGCCCAGTCCTTATCTGGTGGATGGTGAATTATCTGAAAAAGCCAAAAAGGGCCGGAAGGTTTTCGAGCGCTTGAAATGTGATGCTTGTCATTCGGGCCCTTATTATACAGACATGAAGATGCACCGTATCGGTGAGGACATCGAATTTGAGCAAGGATGGGATACGCCGACTCTGATCGAAGTGTGGCGGACGGCTCCTTATCTGTTCGACGGTAGGGCTGCAACGATGGAAGAAGTGTTCGGGGTGTATAAACACGGTATAGACAAAAAATTATCGAAGACAGATTTAGACGCATTAGTTGAATATGTTAATTCATTATAGATGGATTATTGCAGAATGATATACGAGATTTTTAAGACGGATCAGGGTGTGTGGGCTGAAATGATCGGTCGTTTGTTGGACCGATGTGCGGATAAAGTGCCGGTCGTGCGCCTGATTTGTTATGCTGCTCCTGCCGATAATCGGGAATATTTACAGTGGAAAAGGGAGTTGCAACAACTGGTCGACGAGCGATTCCCGGCCCCGCGTCCGGTAGTTTCCCTGGTGGCTCAGCGTCCCTTGGATACCGGCTTGGTGATGGAGGTACATGGTTTGGAACCGGATTTTCAGGGCAAAGTGACTGAGGTCGCTATGGAGGGAGAAGGGTATTACCTGAGGATTGAAAAAGAAGGTTTCCGGGAAGTACTTTTAGGCGGAGTATGTGGTGAAGACCCTGATATGCCGGTCACACAACAAGCCGAACAGGCTTTCGGAAAGGCAGAAAAAGTGTTGTTACAGGAAGGTATGCATTGGGGAGATGTGGTCCGCCAATGGAATTACCTGGAATGGATTACCGGTTATTCGGATGGGAATCAGCGTTATCAGGATTTTAACGATGTCCGTTCGCGGTTTTATGCTTCTTCGGTTTGGCCTGCCGGATATCCGGCAGCTACAGGTATCGGGACTCAGCACGGAGGTGTTATGATCGATCTGAATGCTATAGTGGCCGATCCCCGAAAGTTACAGATCGTCCCTTTGGACAATGATTTACAGGTGGCTGCTCACAGTTATTCCGACAAGGTTTTGTTCAGCCGATCGGAACAGAAGACAACACCTAAGTTCGAGCGTGCTAAAGTGGTATCAGACGGTGAACACGGACTGGTGTATATTTCGGGAACGGCCGCTATCCGGGGAGAGAATAGCCTGCAGGATATGGGAGTACTGGTTCAGACCGGGACAACGATGGAGAATATAGAACATTTGATTGCTCCGGAGAATCTGCAAAAAGCAAAGGTTAATCCGGTGAAAAAAAATGAAATGAAATTATTGAGGGTATATCTCAAACATCCGGAGGCTATCGATCCGGTAAAGATCTATATGGATCGGTTATTCACCTCCATTCCTGTGGCTTATCTGCTGGCGGATGTGTGCCGGGATGAATTACTGGTCGAAATAGAAGGGATCG
>ENA-ORSS01002087-ORSS01002087.1-human-gut-metagenome-genome-assembly--contig:-NODE-2087-length-18796-cov-3.797023_pt1 | contig 18796 bp, 13 predicted proteins | sample MGYA00241899_ERZ509162 | MGnify/ENA primary metagenome ERZ509162 (study PRJEB26280, sample SAMEA2338641) | human gut metagenome | biome: human gut; feature: human-associated habitat; material: faeces... | reverse complement strand
TTGTATGCCGAAAAGTTTTTCGGCATACGAAAGGTGCTCGCTCTGCGAGGCCGGGTGGCGTTCCCGAGTCACGCCACTTAAACTACCAGACTGATGACAACCACGAAAAAGAGGATCGGACGCCCGACAACAACAGACCCCAGGGTTCACAGGTATAATTTCAAACTCACGACGGACGAGAATATCCGCTTTAAGCAGATGCTTTGTAAAGCAGGACTGGAGCATAACCGCAGCCGGTTTATCGTCAAACGCCTCTTCGCCGAGGAGTTCGTAGTCGTCAGACACGACCCTTCGACGGTGCAATTCGTCACACGGCTGAACGATTTTTACTTCCAGTTTCAGAAACTCGCCAACAACTACAATCAGATTGTAAAGGTCATCAATGCGCACTTTTCCAACGTTGCGATTCCGCATCAGATCGCCCTGTTGGAACAACGGACACGCGAATTGAAAACCCTGAGCATCGAAATTCTCAACCTCGCAAAACAGGCTAAGGAATGGTTGCGAATATAAGATCGGGCTCCTCGCCCGGAGGGGCCTTGTACTACAACAAGGAGAAAGTGGATAAGAATGAGGCAGAAGTGCTCCTTTGGCAGAAGATGTTGGAGCCGTTCGACAAATATGGACGGATGGATGTCGATGCCTGCATGGAGAGCTTCATACCGTATCTCGAAGCTAACAGAAGGATGACCAATACGGTCTTCCATGCCTCGCTGAACCCTTCGCCGGAAGATAAACTGACCGACGGACAGCTCCGGGACATCGCGCAGGAATACATGGAACTATGGGTTACGGCAACCAGCCCTACATTGTCTTCAAACATAAGAACATTGACCGGAAACATTTGCATCTCGTATCATTACGGATTGATGAGAACGGCCGTAAAATCAAAGATTCATACTATCTTTTCTGTCCGACGGATTTGTAACCAGACTACAAATACGCAAATCGAATTAGATCAATTTGTAACAAGGCTTATCACATCTGTAACAATCGTTATCGAATCGTTACATACAACAGACTATTTTTGTTATACCAAATAAATCAACTAATCTGATATGAAAAACAAGTTACTACTATTCGGGTATGTCTTTGCCGCCTCGTTCGGGGCATTTGTAGTCGGGCTTAATTTGGGAGGAATTTCCGGGGCGCTTGAATTCATTACCGCCGAGTTCGGGCTTTCGGCCATGGCCATGGGACTCGTGACAAGCGCTATTATGATTGGCTGCCTGATAGGAGCATTGCTGGGAGGGCGTTACAGCGATAAATACGGCCGCAGAAACATGATGATCATATCTGCCGTCATGTTGATACTGTCGGCCGTCGGATGTGCCATGGCAAGCAATGCCGCATGGCTGATTGCAGCCCGGTTCCTGGGCGGCTGCGGTATGGGAGTCCTCTCGGCCGTAATACCTATTTATATATCCGAAATATCCCCTGCCAAATGGCGCGGCGCGTTCGTTTCGTTTTACCAGTTATTCATCGTTATCGGCATTCTTGCTGCCTATTGCGCCGATTTCGGGATGATTTCGTGGGGAAACAACTGGCGTTGGATGCTCGGATTGCCGTTGTTGTTCGCAGCGGGCAATCTGCTGATGCTGTTGTTTCTGCCCGAAAGTCCGCGTTGGCTGATCAGACAGGGGGAATATGAGGCTGCCCGAAAAGCCATCGCCCGCATGGGGATTTCTTCCGAAGATGCGGCAGTCATGCTTGAAACGCCGAAAGTTTCGCAGAAAGGCGGGCCCAAATTATCCGAATTATTCCGCGGATCGATGGCATACATCGTCCTGCTGGGTTCGTTGCTCGCCGTATTCCAGCAAATCACCGGAATCAACGTTATCATCAATTACGCCCCTGAAATATTGCGGCAGACCGGTATCGGCGGAGATACGGCGCTTATGCAAGCCATCTATGTCGGAATAGTGAACTTTCTGTTCACGATAGTCGCCGTATGGCTGGTGGACCGTCTGGGCCGCAAGAAACTGCTTTTGTGGGGGTGTGCCGGATTGGTCGCATCGCTGGCGTACCTGACCTATGCCTTCGCTCAGCCGCAGCCTGACAGTATCGGGATTCTGATCGCCCTGCTTGTTTACATCGCGTTCTTTGCGGTGTCGCTTTCCCCGCTTATGTTCGTTGTTACAGCCGAAATATATCCCTCGGCCATCCGGGGCACGGCCATGGCGCTTTCAACGGGGATCAGCTGGGCCTGCGCATTTCTGGTCGTGCAGTTCTTTCCCGTCATGTTGGAGAGTTTCGGTGCGGCAATCGTTTTTGCCGGATTCGGACTCCTTTGCTTGGCTGCCTGGCTGTTTATCTGCATCTGGATTCCCGAAACCAAAGGACGTTCGCTCGAAGAAATTGAAAAACAACTGCTAAAAAAAGAGTAAGATGTATTCCAAACCCCTTGTTATCGGTATCGGCGAATTTCTGTGGGATGTCTTGCCTACTGGCCGCAAAGCCGGAGGAGCCCCCGTGAATTTTGCCTATCACGCCTCGCAGAACGGTGTCGAAGGCTGGGCAGTCAGCGCTGTCGGCAATGACGATGCCGGACGCGATCTGTTGGCGATCACCGACAGTTATGGCATTCGTACGCTTGTCGCCACAGTGAATAAACCGACCGGAACCGTCGATGTCGCGCTTTGCGACGGCCAGCCTTCCTACACGATTCACGAACATGTCGCATGGGACTATATTCCGCTCACGGAAGAGATGCTGTCTCTGGCGCACCGAGCCGGTGCCATCTGTTTCGGCACGCTGGCACAGCGCTGTGAAGTTTCACATCGGACCACCTGCGCCATGGTCGAAGCCGTCCCGGCCGAAGCCTATCGTATATACGATATTAACCTGCGTCAGCATTTCTATTCGAAAGAGTTGATCGACCGGTCGCTCCGTATGGCGAACGTGCTGAAAATAAACGATGACGAACTCGTCCGGTTACAGAAGATGTTCGCGCTTCCGGAAGATACGGACGTTGCATGCCGCAAGTTGGCGGAACAATATGCACTTCGTATGGTCGTGCTTACCGGAGGGGATCGTTTCAGCTCCATCTATACAAGCGACCGCACCTCCGTGCTGCCGACTCCTCGGGTAAAGGTCGTCGATACCGTTGGTGCGGGCGATGCCTTCTCGGGAAGCCTGATCGGAGCATTGCTTACAGGCCGGACGATCGAGGAAGCGCACCGGACGGCCGTTGAAACCGCGGCTTATGTCTGCACCTGCGCAGGCGCATGGCCTCCACCCCGAAAATAACCCGACCTAAAACCCCAATTTACCATGAAACGACTGACTACGATCTTAATGGTGCTCAGCACCATAGGCTGCGGAACGCACGGCAGTCCCTCGGACGCCGCTTCACAGGTGACGATGGCGTCACTGTTGGATGAAATGATTTCATACGACGCAGTGACCGGTTATCCGGCCGTGAATTACCGTGCGGCTCAGGTCAGCAGTTACGACCGCCGTACCGTTGCCCCTCATGAACCCGGCTGGTTCGCCAACGACGACGGAGCCGGATTCGAGCGGCTCGACACGATTCGCGGCCGTGTCGAAAAGGTGCTCTTCGATGAAAAGGGGCCCGGGGCCATAACGCGCATCTGGATGACGACCAACGATAAACGGGGAACGCTGCGATTCTATTTCGACGGAGCGGACACGCCAGAAATCGAGATTCCGGCTTATGACATGGCTCGCTTTCCGGCAACTGTCGGTACGGCCTTTTCGCTGACACATACGCATTATGAAGACGAACTTTCCAAAACCGGCGGCAACACGTTCTTTCTGCCCCTGCCCTATGCCCGATCCTGCCGTATCACACTCGAAGAGCCCGACTACACGGTCAAAATACCCCGATACTATCATATCGGATACAGAACCTACGCCAATGGAACGAATGTTCGGACTTTCTCGTTGAGAGAAGTGCGCAAGTTTGCGGATAGGATTGCGGAAGTGAACCGCAAACTGCTATCACCCGAAACGTATACCGACGGAACGGAGTGTACCCGGACAGTCACCCCGATGTCGAACGGCACCACGTCGCTGCACCTGCCCGACGGAAACAAGGCGATCCGATCGTTGACCATAACGCTCTCGGAATTCGATCCGGCAGATCTTGCCGAGATCATGCAGCAGACCTGGCTGCGTATCGATTTCGACGGCACACGCTGTGTGTGGTGTCCTTTGGACTGTTTCTTCGGAGCCGGCACCGGTGCACCGGTTTCATCGAACTGGTACGTCTCATCCGACGGCAAAGGCTCCTTTACGAGTCGTTGGGTGATGCCTTATGCGGAACATGCGGACCTGCGTATCGAAAAAAAGACCGATATTCCCTTTACAGCCGTAATCACGGGCTATGTCGATGATTTCGACCGTACAGCGCAGACACTCTATTTCCATGCGACTTACCACGATGAAACGGGTATTCCGGTCAACAATGATTATAATTCGCCGGACAATCTCGACTGGAATTTTACGACCATAACCGGTCGCGGGGTCTATTGCGGCGATGTGCTGTCGCTTTACAACCACTGTCCCGACTGGTACGGTGAGGGCGACGAAAAAATCTGGATCGACAACGATACGTTCCCGTCGTTCATGGGTACTGGAACGGAAGACTATTACAACTGTTCTTGGGCGCCTGTAGTGCCGTTCGCAACGCCGTTCGGCGGCGCTCCCCGGGCCGATGAAACATCGTCGCACGGACACAATACCTTCGTCCGAACCCGCAATCTGGATGTAATGCCTTTCGGGCAACGGTTGCGATTCGACCTGGAAATGCTGAGCTGGAATCCCGGTGCAGTCGATTACCGGGCAGCAGCTTTCTGGTACGGGACGGCAGCGTCTGCGGCAACGGAGAAAAATTAACCTAAATACCATCAATTATGAAACAACTCTATTTCATGTTATGCATGGCTCTGATGCTGCTGTCCGGCATGCCGGCATCGGCTCAAAAGAGTTACGGCATTTCCGGAAAGGTGACCGATCAGACCGGAAACGGAATTGCCGGGGCATCGGTCATCGTCAAGGGAACTACGACCGGCACCTCGACCGGCAGCGACGGCAGTTACTCGCTGAACGTAAAGGATGGGAATGCAACCCTCGTGTGTTCCTTTATCGGCATGAAGAGTGCCGAGGCCGCTGTAAATGGCCGGACAGAAGTGAATTTCACACTCGAAGCCGATGCCATCGGCCTCGAGGAAGTGATTGCGATCGGTTACGGCTCGATCCGCAAAGAGGAGATCACCAGTTCGATCACCCGAGTGTCATCCGATGAATTTTTACAAGGAAGCGTCAGCAATCCGCTTCAACTGCTTCAGGGAAAAGTCGCCGGTCTGGGTATTTCCAAAACATCGGGCAATCCCAGCGGCGAGCTGAGCATCATGTTGCGCGGTATTTCGACGCTGGCAGCCTCTTCGGCTCCGCTCATCGTGATCGACGGGGTGGCCGGAGGGGCCCTCAACGCCATTTCACCGGAAGACATTGAATCCATCGATGTCTTGAAGGATGGTTCGGCCGCTGCCATCTACGGTACGCGCGGAACGAACGGTGTGATTATCATCAATACCAAACGGCCGCAGTCGGGACGCGTATCGTTGGAATACAAAGGTTATGTCACCATCGACCGAATGCTCGACGAGACCTCCGACTATCCGGATGCCACGGAACTCCGCAGTCTGAAATCCCGGCTTGCGAAAGAGGATTCCCGCTTCGACCTGATCAACGATTTCAAGGGCGACACGGACTGGGTCCGGGAGATTACCCGCACGCCCGTCAGTCAGACGCACTATGTTTCGCTGCAAGGCGGAAATGCCCGGACGAATTACCTCGCTTCGGTAACCTACAACGACAAACAAGGTATCTACAAGGGCTCTTTCGACGAGTCGTTGACCGCCAAACTCAGCATCAACCACGCAATGTTCGACGACCGGTTCAAGATCGCCCTGAATGTCAGCAATAAAATCGTAACGCAGGGTATCGTTCCGGACGATCTCTATATGCAGGCGCTCAGCCGGAACCCGACCATCCCGGTCTACAACGCCGACGGCTCCTATTATGAAAACAGCAACGGTGCCAACCCGGTAGGCTTACTGAAAGAACAGAGCACCGAAAACAAGTACGACCAGCTGATGATGTCGGGACGGATTTCGGTCGAACCGGTCAAGGACCTGACGATCAGTGCAACGGGTATCTACATGGGCGACTTCAACGATTACGCTTACAGCACGACCCAAAAGCATTATTCATCGACGATGGGCAGCACGCAGGGACAGGCGCGACTCTCCGGGGGCCACGGCGAGGACAAGACACTCGAATTGCAGGCCGACTATTCGCGCAAATTCGGCCGCCATACGCTGCAGGCAACCGTCGGATACAGTTATAATGACTATATCCACCAATCTTCCGAAATGTATGCCTACGATTTCCCGATCGACGGATTCGGCGCATGGAATATCGGTTCGGCGAATTCGACGCTCGATGGCACCTCGAAGCTGACCAGCTACAAGTACCGGGTCAAGCTGATCGGCTTCTACGGCCGTGTGAACTATAATTTCGACAATAAATACCTTTTTATGGCGAGCCTGCGCCATGAAGGAAGCGATAAGTTCGGAAAGAACAACCGTTGGGGTACTTTCCCGGCCGTAAGTGCCGGATGGCGGATCACACAGGAAAAGTTCATGCGGGATGTACACTGGGTTTCCGATCTCAAATTACGGATCGGATACGGCATAACTGGCACCGCACCCTCGTCTGCCTACCAATATGTACCGTTATACAACTTCAGTACGGCGTACATGGGATATGACGGAGGTAAATGGGTAAACGGCATCGTCCCGACGAACAACGCGAACGATGATCTGAAATGGGAACGGAAGAAGGAACTTAACGTCGGTCTGGATTTCGCTCTTTTCGACAGTCGGTTCCGGGGCAGTATCGATTTTTACAACCGGCGCACCGATGACCTGCTCTACACCTACACGGTTCCGACACCGCCCAATATTACCAATTCGATTCTGGCTAACGTGGGTTCGATGCGCAACCAAGGTGTCGAGGTGATGCTTTCAGGCGACCTGATCTCCCGCAAAGACATGGCATTGACCCTCAGCGGAAACTTCTCCTACAACAAAAACAAACTGATTTCGCTCTCCAACGACAGGTATACAATGGAATATCTGACACTCGGCTCGACCGGAGAACCCATGCAAACCTATACGCACCGGCTTGAAGACGGTTGGGCCGTCGGCAACTTTTACGGGTGGCGTGTCGATGGGCTGAAGAACAGTACGACATGGAATGTTGTCGGAGCCGAGAACTCGGACCCGAGCGAAGACAATAAGACCATTATCGGTAACGGTATGCCTAAAATGTTCGCCGCCTTGCAGGCCAACTACCGATGGAAAGGTCTAGACGTATCGGTGTCGTTCCGGGGTGCTTTCGGCTTCGATATTCTGAATGCCTACCGGATGAAATATGAAACACTCGCTTGGCTGTCGAGTTTCAACGTGCCGAAATCGGCTTATCAGAAGATCGGCGAGTATTACAATTTCGCGCCGTCGATCTATTCGGACCGTTATATCGAGCCGGGCGATTATGTCAAACTCGACAATCTGACCATCGGTTACACATTCGATCTTTCGCAGCGCAACAAGGTGATACGCAGCATCCGAGTCTTCTGTACGGGCATGAACCTGCTTACGATCAGCGGCTATTCCGGCCTGGACCCCGAAGTGGCGATCGTCGGCCTCACACCCGGCGTGGACCCGATCAACAAATATCCTAACCTGCGTTCATACATCATCGGTGCATCGTTCAACTTCTAATGATCAAAACCATGAAACGAAAAATAATACGTCTGTCCGGAGCATGCGCACTCCTGCTGGCTTCATGCACGAATCTCGATCCGGATATTTACAGCGATATGACAATCGACAAGATTTTGGACGACAGCGAACAGAGTTCGGCCTACCTGCTGACGCCCATGTACGGGCAGATGCGCTGGTTCAACGAGGACCGCAGCATCTGGGACCTGACCGAACTCGGAACCGATGCCTGGGTCATTCCGACCAATTCGGACGGAGGCTGGTATGACGGCGGTATCTGGCTGCGGCTGGACAATCACGAATGGAAATCGACCGATCCCCATTTCAGCACTTGTTGGAGCCACTTGTGGTATGGCATTACGACCTGCTGCAACCGGGTGCTGCATCAGTTCGAAGTGGCCGGACTGGAGCTCGACGAGCAAACGCTGGCTGAAGTTCGTGCCGTGCGTGCATTCTATTATTATTACCTGCTGTCTCTTTTCGGGAATGTGCCGATCATGGAGACCTACGACGTGCCGAAAGATTATATGCCCACGACGTGCGACCGGAAAGAGGTGTATGACTTCGTCGTACGGGAACTGCGCGAGAGCATGGACAAACTGCCCGAAGAACAGCGGTACAGCCGTTTCAACAAGTGGGCAGCCAAGCATCTGCTGGCAAAGGTGTATCTGAATGCCGAATCGTGGCTCGGCAGTGAATATGCCGCCAAGCGCGACAGTACGCTCATCCTCTGCAACGAGATAATCGGGTCTACGAAATACCAGCTCGACGACAGCTTTTCCAATATTTTCAGTCTGCAAAGCGAAACGTCGCCCGAAATCATTTTCGCAGTGCCGTACGACGAAACGACGGGATCGCCGATTTTCCACTGCATCTATGCCAAAACCCAGCACTGGGCCTGCAAGCCGATCTACAACGCGGGATCGGGCGGTTACAATGGATTGCGCGCCGTGCCTTCGTACGTAAAAGAGACATTCGATGCCACCGATCCCGATCATTACAATGACAAACGTTACAGGCAGAGTTACTGCATGGGACAGCAGTACGACTATCTTACCAAGCAGCCGCTCTATTTTACCGACAGTGTGACACCCTTCAATTATGTCAACGAAATCGCCTCGATCGACGCCGCCCGTGAATTCGACGGCTACCGCTTCGGAAAGTACGAGATCAAGATCGGCCAGAAGTGGGAGACCGATCAGGACTGGGTCGTGTTCCGCCTCGGAGAGACCCTGATGATGAAGGCCGAATGTCTGCTTCGCAGCGGAGATGCACAGGGAGCCGCCGACATCGTGAACGAGGTGCGCAGACGCAGTTTCGACCCATCTCTGCCCCAATCCGTGCGCGAACTGACAGCCGAACAGTTGTCCGCCTCGACTGTCGTTGACGGCGTATCCGTGCCTTACGGTGAATTTCTGAAAGAGCTCGGGCGCGAGTTCACGGGCGAAGGGATGCGGCGCGAACAGCTGATCCGATGGGATCTCTATGTAAACGGAAGCTGGACATTCCACACGCCCAAACAGAAGAAATATCTCGAATTGTATCCGATACCCTCTTCCGAACTGCTTTCCAACATTAACCTTCGCCAAAATGATGGATATTCTTATTAAAACAGACAGATGCCCCGTATCCGGGATCAGAAGCATGTTGTTCCTGATTGCCGTCCTATTTCTGCTGCCGGATTGCTCGTCGGCATCCGATACGGAGATTCCCGATCCGGAACCACCGGGACCTGAATCTGTCGAAACTGGGACGCTGCTGCCGGATAACATAACGCTCGTGGCGCGCGTCACCGGACGTTCGGAAAGCGGAGAGACGATTCCCAATCCCAACCGAACGGACGCCCGGTTCAATATAGGACGTACCGATTACAGCAATATGTGGGATGCCGGCAACGGGACGGTCATGTGTGTATTCGGCGACAATTTCGACTACGGAGGCGGTAACTGGAAATCGAACGCCATCGCACTCTCTTCGGATCGTGACTTGACGGACGGACTTTATTATTCGGGGATGCTGATGGACGGCAATGCCGTAAAGGAGATCGTCGTCTCCCGGGCCAAAACCGGGCAGTATCCCGATGGTTCGGAATACGAAGTGACCTGCATTCCTACGGGAGGCATTGCGGTCGGCACCCGTCAGTATCTGAACTACATGAGCGTCCATGACTGGACTCCTACGGGTGATAACGATTATTGGTCGGTGAATTACAGCGAAATCGTTTACTCGGATAATTATGGGGCCGCATGGACCCGTTCGGGCGTCAAATGGAATGCCGACAGCAATTTCACGCAGATCGCCTATCTGAAGGAAAACGGGCTGGTATATATGTACGGCACACATTCGGGACGTTACGGCAACGTCTATCTGGCGCGTGTCAGCGAAATGAAGCTCCTCGACAAATCGGCCTACGAATACTGGACGGGCGGCGGCTGGGAGCGCGACGAACAGGCGGCAGAGCCCGTCGCACGGGGAACGGCGTCTGAAATGACCGTTGCCTACAACAGCCGTTACAAACGGTATATGATGATGTATCTGTCGGTCAATCAGCGGGCCATCGTTTACCGGGACGCACCCTCTCCCGAAGGAGACTGGTCGGGCGAGAAGATCATCATGTACGAGGATGGCAATGCACTTTATGCTCCCTACATTCACCCGTGGTTCAACGAAGACGACGAATTGTGGTTTGTCATCTCTCATGCCGTGCCTACATGGAATGTTTTCCTGATGCGTGCCGACCTCGATTGGGATCAGGCGGGGATCAATCTGCTCGCAGAAGGAGGTTTCGAAGAACACCCGACTCAGGCGTTGAGTTACAAGACGATGTGGCATATGAATGCGGCAGCCCTCACTTCGCGCGATGCGCACAGCGGCAAGATCGCCTGCCGTTTCTCGAATACGAATTCCGGCGAGTGGCAGGACGTATGCACTCAGACGGTTTCCTTGCAACAGAACGCCGATTACACGGTCGAGTGCTGGGTAAAATCCGAAGAGGCGCTTCCCGAGGGTGCCTACGTCGGGGTCCGCTTGCCCGACGGCACGATCCACGACATAACAGGCACAGCCCGGGCCGGCGAATGGACACGCTTCGGTTGTGAATTCAATGCCGGTCAGGCTGTAAGTGCCGATATCTTTTTCGGAGTTTGGGGCGCTCCCGGAATGACGCTCACCGTGGACGATATTTGTCTGAAACCCGTAAAAACAGAATAACCTACAACCAAAAAACAAAAAACCATGAAAAACCGTTATTTCGCAATGTTACTTTTGCTGTCCGCTGCATGCGCCGCCGGATGCGCCGACGATAAAGAGGAGGGCGGCAGCGACATCAAACTCAATCCCGATCCGACGCAGCTTTCGAACATCACCCTGATGAAAGCCACGTTCGCGGCGGACGAGTTCAATATGATTTCCGAACCTGGCTTCGAGCTTTTCCCCGATGAAGCGATCGACTACCGTTCGCTCTGGTATTTCGAAGGAGCGTACAAGGAGCCTTCGCTGGTGTCGAAGCACACGCAGGCACACAACGGTCAGGTCGCCCTGAAACTCGAAAATCCCAACGACGGCAACTGGTGCGATGCCTGCCTGCAATCGATCGCACTCAAAAAGGGAAAGGATTACACTTTCTCCTGCTTCGGACAGGCTTCGTGGACCGGAATGAATGCCTTTACGGGCGTCCGGCTGGAAGGCGGCCCGATTTACGACGGACAGGCAGGCGATTGGAATCCCGACGTGTGGACCGAATTCACCAAGGAGTTCAATTCCGGCGACTATACGCAGGGCAATGTGTTTTGCGGAGCGTGGGGCTATCCCGGAGTATGGGTCGCACTGGACGATTTCAGACTCGTTCCGACCGGCACCACCCAGACCTCGACCAAATTGGACGCCTGCCTGGCGACGGGAACCGTTTCGAACGCTTCGTTTACGGATATTTCGTTTGCGGGTAAAGCCGTCATCTGGGCCGGACCGAACAATACGGTTTCCATGGCGCTGGCCGATGTTTCGGCCGGAGGCAAGCATTATGCAAACGCATTCGCATTGTCGAACGACATGAATCCCGATGATGGATTCTATATCGCACAGGTTTCGCCCGGCAGCGACGGTATCGTTCCCATTCTCGAACCGTCGGGAGACGGTGAAACCGCCTGTGTTCCGACGGCCGGCGTGACCGTCAACGGCAAACAGTATATCCATTATTATTCGTTCAAGTCGCTCGATCCCGAAGACAGCGACGCATGGACGGCAAACTTTTCCGGGTTGTTGTCATCGGCAGACGGCGGTAAAAGCTGGACCCGTGAGATCCGCGGCCGTTGGAGCGGAGCCGGGCATTTTGTGCAGGCGGCATTCTATTTGAGCGACAGGTATCTTTACATGTTCGGTTCGGACGCAGGCCGTTCCACGCCCAAGATATACGTCGCGCGTATCAAAAGCGACGGTGATATTGCAACAGCGGCCAACTGGACCTATTGGGACGGCACCGACTGGGTGGCGGGAGATCCCGAATCGGCGGCGGCGATCACCTATGGCAACGCTTCCGAAATGTGCGTAACCTATAATGCGGCTCACAAACGCTATATTATGGTTTACCGTTCGGGAACGACGGGCGGTCTGGTCTACCGCGATGCCGGTTCTCCCGAAGGCGACTGGTCGGGTGAAAAACTGCTGGCGCTCGACAATGCCAATCAAGGCGGTTGGTTCTCGCCATCCGTTTATCCCTACTCGTCGGGCGACAATATGTATTTTATCGTTTCGCAACTGTAACTCCCTCTGACATCCGACGGAACCTGGCCGTGCCATGCACGGCCGGGTATCCGTTTTTAAGATCCGACTTTATGCACAAGATCATTTTACCGCTGATAAGTTGTATTCTGTTCGCCTGCTCGCCGCACGGCGGGGAAAACCTGCTCGCCGACGGCGGATTCGAAGAGTCTGCGAAGATGTGGGACATCGGAAAGTCCGAATTGACATCCGAGGCACATGCGGGAAAATTCGCCTGCGCCCTGTATGTCGAAACGCCCCGTTATATACCCGTCTGGTCCGACATCTGCATACAGAAAATAAAAGTGATGCCCGGAAAGGAATACCGGCTTTCCGCATTCGCCCGCATGTCACTGCCTCCGCTGACAAACGGCGTGTATATCGGCGTGCGCCGACCCGACGGCAGTGTCTTGAAAGACAGGCTGTTTCTTCTGTTCGGCAGAGATTGGACCCGAATGGCGCTGGATTTCGATTCCGGCGAGGAGCAGGAACTCATTGTTTTCTGCGGCGTCTGGACAGACCGTAATTCAACCTATTTTGTCGATGATTTCAGCCTGAATATGATAAAATAATTATAAATTCGCGTATTATGCCGCATCGCTCAATCCGTCTATTTTTACTGCTTGCCATATGCATGGTGACGAACGGCTGCCGTCGTGAATCGATCTCGGAGCCTAAGCGTCATTATGTGATCGGATTCTCCCAATGCACCAACGACCTGTGGCGTCAGATCATGATGATCCAAATGCAAGCCGAAGCGGCCAAATATCCGGAATTGAGCATTGTGGTCAGCAATGCGCATAACAATACGCAGTTGCAGATCGATCAGATCCGGGAATTCATCGAGGCGAAGGTCGATCTGCTCATCATCTCGCCTAACGAATCGGAGCCGGTGACACCGATCGCCGTCGAAGCCTTCGACATGGGAATTCCGACGATCATTTGGGACCGTAAAATACATTCGGACCATTATACGACCTGTATCAGCGCCGATAATTACGACATAGGCCGTGACGTAGGACGCTATATCAATACCCTATTGCCCGAGGGGTCCACGATTCTCGAAATCACCGGCTTGATGAGCTCCTCACCCGCGGTGGAACGACACAAGGGATTCCTTGCCGAAGCGAGTGAAAGCTATTCGGTGCATACGATCTCCGGGGATTGGAAACCCGAAGTGGCAAAAGAGCGCATAGAGGCGATCGGACAATACCGGAATATCGACCTGATTTTCGCCCATAACGACGATATGGCGCTGGCGGCCTACAATGCGATCAATGAAGCCGATTCGCTCAGTGCGCAGCGGATAAAATTCATCGGAATAGATGCGCTCGTCGGAGTAGATGCGGTTCTCGACGGCAGACTGCAAGCCTCATTCCTCTATCCCACGGGAGGAGACAAGGTCATGGCGATCGCCCGGCGTATCCTTCTTGGCAAACGGGTAGAGAAGAGCTACCAACTGCAATCGGCACTCGTCGATTCTCACAATGCCTACACGCTCAAGGCGCAGCAGGAACAGATAGTCAGTTATCAGGAACAGATCAACAAACAGAAAACGGTCCTTGAACAATATGACCGGAGCGTTGACAATCTGAAATATTCATTGTGGGCCGTCATAATGATCGCCCTTATTGCGGGAGGAATGGGTATTTATGCCATCCGATTGAATCTGCGTCTCCGACGCCGCAACGAAATTCTGACCGCAAAAAACACAGAAATCGAAATTGCCACCTGTGAGTTGATGGACAAACATGCCCAGATAGAGAATGTAACGGCTCACAAATTACAGTTCTTTACGAACATCACCCACGAGATACGCACTCCGCTGACGTTGATTCTCAATCCGCTCGACAGCATCGTCAAGCGGGAAAAGGACCCCGAAATTCAACGTAATATCTGGACGATTCAGCGTAACGCGCGCCATCTGCTGAATGTCGTGAATCAGATTCTCGATTTCCGGAAGATCGAAAATAATAAAATGATGCTTACGCTGAAACAAGTGGATATCGTGCAGTTTACCCAAGAGATACTCAGTTATTTCGAGACTTATGCCGAAACGGAAAAGATCGTCTATAAATTCCGTACGGACACGCCGCATCAGCAGTTGTGGATCGATACCGATAAAATCGAACAGGTGTTGCTCAACCTGCTTTCCAATGCTTTCAAATATTCGCCCAAATACGGTACGATCCTGGTGTCGGTGACAGATAACGGTCCGAGCGTGCTGATCGAAGTCGAGGATAACGGGAAAGGTATAGACAAAGAGAGCCTTCCCCGGATTTTCGATCGTTTTTATGCGCTCAAAAACACGTCGAATTACAGTACGGGGATCGGATTGCACCTGACTCGGGAATATGTCGAGCTGCATCATGGACACATAACGGCGGACAGTCTTCCGGGGGCCTATACCGTTTTCCGGGTCGAATTGTTCAAGGGAAAATCGCACTTCGGAGAAAATGCCGCTTTCGACGAAACTCTTTCGACGAATTATCTTGCGGACGAGGTGATCGACGACAATAAGGTCGATGCGCTATTAGCCAAGAAATACGACGAAACGATCGTCATTGCCGAAGATGATCCCGAGATACTCGCCTATCTTAAGGACGAACTTTCAACGAACTTCCGCGTTATTGCCGTCAATAACGGTTACGATGCCGTTAAAGCCGTGATGGATAATGAAGTGTCGCTGATTCTGAGCGATGTGCTGATGCCCGCGCTCAACGGATTCCAGTTGTGCAGCAACATAAAATCGAATATAGCGACCTGTCATATTCCGATCGTGCTGCTTACGGCTCTTTCGGATGACAACCAACGGATTTACGGAATTGCAGAAGGAGCCGATGAATATATTCACAAGCCGTTCAATATGCAGTATGTCCGTCTGAAAATTATCCGGATCATCGAAGAGCGGAGGCGCCTTGCCGATACGTTCGCCCAAAAATTCGGCCGTCTGACGAGGCACGAAGCCGCAAACCTCCCTTGCGTGGACGATGTGTTCCGGGATAAGCTCTTCGATCTGATCGAGGCGCAGCATAGCGACAGCAATTTCAAAATCGAACTGATGAGCGATATGTTAGGCATGTCGAGAATATTGCTTTATCGGAAAATCACAAGTATTTTCGGAATGTCCCCGTCGGATTTACTGCGCAATTTCCGGTTGCAGAAGGCTGTTCAGCTGTTAACAGATCAACGGCGTAATGTAAGCGAAGTCGCATATACAGTAGGATTCTCGTCCCCCGCTTATTTTGCAAAATGCTTCAAAAGCGTATATAACATGACACCGACGGAATATATGTATCGAACGCGAGAATAGATTATGTTTTAGAAACCTATTTGAACCAACTGTGACTTGGACTATGAAATCCTTGAATTAGAACTCATATCTGGATATTCAAAATGTCGATTGTTAGATAGAAATATGAATGCGACTTGTTGTGTTGTATAACCAAGTTGGGAAGATAACGTTTTCGACATAGTTATTGGTAAATCAATTCGGGTATTTTGCAATAGGACTTGGAGGAATAGTACCTATTGGGATTTTTTGTATGTTTTCGTATCTTTGTTGTGGTTATTTGAAACAAGGAAATTCAGTGCAATCAACTGAAAAGAAACCGTTGCCATCTCGTTACCTATTCTCCCATATAAAAGATGTAACGACCCGATAAATCGAATCGTTACAGTTTTTTAATCCCGTTCCGCGAAGGTCCGGGCTCTTTCGCAGCGGAGATTCTCCGCCTCTTCCGAATTATTTCTTCAGTGCCTTCAGGTTCACGTCCTTGGCGGCCTTCTTGGCCAGCTCGGGATTCTTCGACGTAGCGCTCTTGAGCTGAGCCTCGGCGCTCTTCATGTCGCCTTCCTTCACGGCGATCACGGCGCGCAGGTAGTCGGCGTCGGCCGAATTGTCCTTGGCGATGGCCTTCTTGGCGCCGGCCAGGTCGTTCGACTGTACCAGTGCGATGGCGGCGTTGTAACCCTCGAGGTTCCGGGCAGCGGTCTTGTAGTCGCCCTCGGCGGCAGCCATGGCGGCCTTTGCCTGAGCGTCGGCGGCTGCGGCGTACTTCTTGGCCTCAGCGGTGTTGTTGTTGGCGAGGTTGGCCAGCAGGAGGTTCTTGTTCAGCTCCTTCGACGAATCCATCTTGGCGGCCTTCTCGAACGACTTCAGGGCGGCAGCCTTGTCGCCGACCTTCGTCTGGGCCACGCCGAGGTTGTTGTAAACGCGGGCGTCGTTGTACTTCTTCGAAGCGGCGGTCAGGATGGCTACCTGCTCCTTCGGGCAGTCGGTCAGCTCCTGAGCGGCGAAGAGGTACTCCTCGACGGTCAGCTCTCCGCCGTTGCGGTAAGCGGCCATGATCTCGGCGTCGGTCTTGCCCTGCAGGTCGGTGGTGTTCACGATCTGCGAGCGGCGCAGCTCGGGCAGGATCTCCTCCTTCAGCTCGTTGAATACGGCCGACATGTTCTTGATTTCGCTCTCACGCTCGGCGGGCGAGTTGTAGAGGCTCAGCACCTGGAGAATGAGGTTCTTGTCCTTGATGTTCGACTTCTCGACCAGCTCCTTGAAACCGTCCCAGTCCTCGCCGTAGGCTGCGGCGTCGATATCGAGGCCCGAATCCTTGAGCAGCTTGGCGATCACCTTGTGACCCGATTCGCTGCGGGCTTTCGACAGCTTGTCGTTGAACTTCTCGGGACCGTCGGGCGAAGCGTAACCCTTCACGGCGATGTTCTGCGTAGCACGGTCGTTCTGCAGTTTGGCATCTACGTCAGCCTTGAACGCGTCGAGGTTGGCTTTCTTCTCGTTCTTCTTGGTTACGACCGAAGAGTTGATCGCATAGAGCAGATCGGTCTTGTCGACGACGGTGGTCACCTTCTTGTAGTTGTTGGCCATCTGATCCATCAGGTCGCCGTACTTGAGGTCCTTTTGCAGGGTGTTCAGCTGCGTTTCCAGCTGACGGGAACACGCGCGTTTGAACATCAGCGGCCACCTTCCTTTTTGCCAAAATTGATGCGGGGGTCAATGAGCACCATGAGCAGGTCGCCCAGAATCAGGCCGATGATGCCCACGCAGGCGTAGAGCAGAACGATGCCCTGCACCATCGTGTTGTCGTGGCGCTGGACACAGGTGACCAGCAGGCCGCCCATGCCCGGAATGCTGTAGAGGCTCTCGATGTAGATGGCGCCGACCACAGTGTTCAGGAAGGCGGAGGGAATATACTGCACCAGCGGCACCATTGCGTTGCGGAAGATGTGGCGCAGGGCGATGTTGTTCTCACTCACGCCCTTGGCACGGGCAAGGCGGACATAGTCCTTATTGCTCTCGTCCACCATGTACCGGCGCAGCCACATGGCGTAGAACGCCACGTTGCCCAGACTCATGGAGCAGACGGGCAGCACCCAGTATTTCCAGTTGGAGGCGTCGAAGAGCAGGCCCACGTTCAGCGCGGTGGTCACGTTTTTGGCGAAAAACAGCTCCTCAAAGGCGATCTCCTCCGGCTGAAAGCGTTGGAGCAGCGCCCGCATGTCCTCGCCGATCTGCTTCAGCCGCTCCGGGAAGCGCTGATCGGGCGTAGTCAGAATACAACCGTACTCGATCAGGCGCTGCCGTCCGGGCTGCGCGTCGATCACGCCCCAGCCCAGCGTGGCCAAACCGGGGTCGATGCCTAATATTACCATATTTTTCCGTCCTTCCCAATAAAAAAACCAAAATTCTCCTGAAAAAAGCCTTGCATTTCTTTTCAGGGTTTGTTATAATCTGTTTTGTTGCGTGGGGCATTAGCACAGTTGGTAGCGCGCGACATTCGCATTGTCGAGGTCAGGGGTTCGACTCCCCTATGCTCCACCAGTAGGAACCGTTCAAACGGTTCTTTTTTGTTGCCAGAAAAAGAGTATAACGGTATTTTTTCGGGTTGTCAATCAAAAAAAGCCTGTCCCCACAGCCTTTTCAAAGCGGAGACAGGCTTTTTCCGTTACTTTCCAACCCGGAAATCTTCAAATATCGCTTCCCCGACCCCGGACAACGCCAGCCCGTACATACCATGGGTGTATGGCACTTCCGCTTCGGCGATTTTCTGTCCGTCGATGAACAATTCCGTCTTTGCGCCCCGAGCAACAGCTTTCAGCTGATACGGCTGACCGGCTTTCCAGTCGAAGTCTGCCTCTGCCAGCGGCCGATAGCCCTCCGGGCCGCCCAGCCAGATGTCCGTCTCCGGACACAGAAGGGAAAACTCCTCCGC
>ENA-ORSS01002074-ORSS01002074.1-human-gut-metagenome-genome-assembly--contig:-NODE-2074-length-18829-cov-3.562001_pt1 | contig 18829 bp, 16 predicted proteins | sample MGYA00241899_ERZ509162 | MGnify/ENA primary metagenome ERZ509162 (study PRJEB26280, sample SAMEA2338641) | human gut metagenome | biome: human gut; feature: human-associated habitat; material: faeces... | reverse complement strand
GCAAGATTGACTTGCCCGAATAACCGCCCGACCTATCCGACACAATGGCCAAGTGCCGGATAGGAACGGCAAAATTTTTTATACTTCTATTGCTTCTTTATAGCACACAAGCAAATGCTGCAGGATTAAAGCATCCTTAATACCGGCAAGAGCACGCACAGCACCAAATAAAGCACAGCTACTTAATGGTTTCATTATTTTCTCTGCCTCCATACTCTGCTATACAGTTCGCGTGATGCTTTACTGTCTTTATCAGCTTCGCGCATCGGATAAAATACCGGGTCATAGGCCAGTTTGCTCAGCAAAAGATTGCTGCCTGTTCGCTGCGGTTGTTGCAGCATCTGCCAAACCTCTTCCATAATATCCACAAAGCCCTGATAAGACCACACCGAGCGGTCAAACAAATTATAAAGCACGGGAACATCCAAAGCAGCATAGCGCGGATGACCGTTGCAGATAACAAAATCACAGCTCTGCGCAGCCTCACGCAAGGCATCCTCCGAAGGCTCTAGTAAAATTTCCGCATCACAGCCATACTCAGCCTTAGCAAGCTCTATCCTGTCCTTAAATCTCTGCATCATTGCATCATCCAGACCTGTTTCTGCCTGGTAGGAAGGATTCATGATAATACATATTTTCGTAATCGGCAGACCATAATCCTGCTGATAAACGCGCAGCGCATCCGGCAAATAGGCAATACCATGCGCAATCAGGCAAAACTTATACTTGGCAAAGTCTGCACCCAGCTCCTGATAACGGGCGGCAACCCGTTCATATTCTTCCTGCAGCACGCGTTCAACAGCATTCTCGCAACCAAGCATTTTGCCAATCTGTCTGTACAAATCACTGATTCCTTCAATACCATGCCACTCCTGCATATCGGCAACATGCAGAAACGGCGTACCAAAGCGCTGCTCCATTGCCAGCGCCCATTTTTTGCGACGTACTATATTCAGCGCTGCCCGCGGAGCCTTTTTGATTGTCTGCAAATCAGCGGCAGGCAGATAGGCATTGACGGTAATCCCCATTTTCTGCAGCATCTCACTCATGCCTTGCAACTTATCCTCACCGTTATAGCCCCAGGCAAAGGTTTCGATATTTACGCTCCGCGGCTGTACTCTTTGAGGCTCCATCACCTGCTCAACTAAAGCGTCCATCACCTCTACATAACCGCAGCCCTGATAGACAGCACTAGAAGAAAACTTTTGCTTCTGCTTTTGGCAAGCCTTTTCACGCAAAACCTTGCGGCCATTGCTCTTGTCCATATGCGAAAAAACCTGCGACGTAATCGGCACGAGCTTCGCTTTAAACTGCGGCTGCAGGCTGCAGGCCAGGCCTGCCAAATCATCATTAATAATATCCGATACTACGGAAGGCAACAGAAAAATAATCTCCGGCTTTTGCTCACGCTCCACCTTTTGCAGTAAAGCCGTAAGCTTTTTCTCACCGCCGAAAATTACATCATTGTTGCGCAAATCCGCACATTCCAGCTCATAAACCGGGCTTTGGCCGCTACGCACATGACAACGATAATGAAAGCCGCAGCCGCGCGGACTGTATAAGACAACGGCGGCATTTTTGATTTCGCTGATGCAGGCAAGGTTACCCGACACCTTGCCGTTGACGGCGTAGCGATGCAAATAGCTTGAAGGGTTCATGCCAAAAAGCATGTTATCCTGATAATAATGATTCATACTCATCAACTCCAATATATGACCTGCTTATTTTCTGCAGGCATTAGATTAACTTTGCTCAAACACAATTTAGTAAAAACATCCTACTCACGTTTTTTCCGGCAAGAAAAAACGAAAAAATTCAAAGTAAAACCTTGAAGCCTCCGGTGTTATGTGTTTCCAGAACACATTCATCTAATCATGATTTGTATAATCTAGATTAGATGAATTACTTTAACTTCCCCTGCTCTATATGTAAAACTCTGTCGCAAAGCCATTCCGCAAGCTGTTTATCATGCGTAATAAACAAATAAGCCAGCTGCTTTTCCCTGCGTATATCACGCAACAAATGTAAAATCTGAGCCTGTACGGAAATATCCAACATAGATGTCGGTTCATCCAAAACAAGCAGCATCGGCTCTAACAACAGTGCTCTTACTAGGCAGATACGCTGAATTTCGCCGCCGCTCACCTGATGCGGATAGCGCTGCAGAAGCTCTGCATTGAGCTTTACCAAATCCAGCATCTCTTTGATTTTTTCTTCATCATAAGGCAGATTAAAAACAATAAATGCTTCCCGCAGACTAGAACCTAATGTCTGACGCGGATCAAGAAAGCTTTCCGGACGCTGTGAAATAAACTGCACATTGCGTCTGAAAATGCTTAAATCTTTACCAGTTGCCTGAGTAATATTTTGCCCCTGAAAATATATTTTACCGGAATCACAAGAAAGCAGGCGCAGCAAAATACGCGCCAGCGTGCTTTTGCCGCTGCCACTGCCACCCATCAGCGCCACTGCTTCACCAGCCTTAATCTCTAGTGAAACATCATGCAGAAGCTCAAAGGTTTTGCCACTGCTGCGATCAATAAAGCTTTTGGAAATATTTTCAGCCTTCAGCATACAAAAAGCACCTCACTTCCGCATTTCCTACCTGCTGCATAGCAGGCTTTTCTTCCTTGCAACGCGTTGTGCAATAAGGGCAGCGTGCCGCAAACTTACAGCCGGTAAAGCTTTCTCCCGGCACAGGTGCCTTGCCGGGAATAACCTGTAAGCCGTTCTTGGGTAAAGCCTGCAAAAATCCTTTAGTATACGGATGCAGCGGTTTGTGCCAAATATCCGCATTATGCTCTAAAACCTGTCCTGCATACATCACCAGCACATCATCACACACCTCTTGGGCCAAGGCTATATCATGCGTAATTATCAGCATACTTAAATGCAAATCCTGCTTGATTGTCAGCAAATTTTTGCGTACAATGGCGCCAACCTGTTCATCAAGGCCTTTGGTAGGTTCATCCGCCAAAATCCATTCAGGCTTACTGCTGACAGCCATAGCGCACAATACACGCTGCAGCATACCGCCGGAAAGCTCATGCGGATATGCAGCCAAAACGCGCTCGTCCTCCTGCAGGCCGAATAAACGCAGGCACTGTTTTTTATAGCTATTGTCACTATCCGCAATATTATGAACAGCCAAAATATCCTGCATCTGCTTGCCTATTTTACGCACAGGATTCAGCGACTCACTGGGATTTTGCGGAATAATACCAAAAGCAGATAATATTTTTTCCACCTGCTCGCCATTATAAAGCACTCTGCCCTTTTTAATGACTCCAGATGGCAATATGTTTAAGATTGCCTGCCCCAGTACAGATTTACCGCAACCGCTTTCACCGATAATCGCAGTAAAATTACCTCCTGGCAAACTCAGACTTACATCATCTACAGCATAAAATACGCCTTGCGGCAGCTTAAAGCCTACAGATACATTTTCTAACACCAGATTTTTTACCATTTGCGTACCTCATCAAGCTGTGTATCTAAGCTGTCACGCAGATGCTCACCGATAATATTAAGAGAATAAATCAGCAAAAATACAAACAGACCGGGAATTATAATCAAATGCGGTGAGCTGCGATAATACATAATAGCATCGTTAATCATTACACTCCAGTCAGGAGTCGGCGGCTGTACACCTAAGCCCAAAAAGCTCAGGCCGGCAATCGCCAGTATGCCTCGGCCAAGGCGAATGGTTACCAGCACAAGCAGCTTGTTCGCAATGTTGGGCAGTAAATGACGGACAATAATTCGCAAATCACTGCAGCCAAGACAGCGAAGGCCTTCGATAAACGGCTCTCCCATCAGCTGCAAAACTTCTGCACGCACAATGCGCGAAAAGCCGGCCCAAGATGTCACAACCAACGCCAGTACAAGGCTATAAATACTCGGACCGAGAATACCAGCCAAGGCTATCATAAAACAGCTTCCCGGTATACCTTGGAAAATATTGCTCAAAACGGTAAAGAACATGTCTAATTTACCACCGTAAAAACCGCACAACAGACCAACACCAACACCTAAAATCAACGCCAAAACCGACGAAATCAAGGTGAGCAGCATTGATGCCCGTCCGCCGTAAAGAATACGGCTGAACATATCACGGCCTAAAGCATCCGTGCCGAAGAAATGCTGCCAGCAGGGACTTTGCAGACGGTTAGCCATATCCGGCTCAAAGGGATTATGCGTTGCCAGAAGCGGAGCCAAAATACTGCCGAGAATGATAAACGCAAGTACAAAAATAGCGAAATTAAGCTGTATTTTTTTAGTCATGTGCTTCAGCGCCTCCTCTCAGCTTCGGATTCAGATAAAACATCAGTAAATCAACCGCTAAGGTTATCAATACCAACAGCCAGCCTGTAAAAAGCACATAGGCCTGCAATACAGGGTAATCGCGGAAGCGAATCGCTTCCAAGGCCATGCTGCTGATGCCCGGCAAAGCAAAAATACTTTCCGCAATAACCGAACCGCCCAAAATGCCTGCCAGATAATTACCCAGCAAAGCAATTACAGGCAGCATACCATTAGGAAACGCATAGCAAAAAAGCAGCTTTATTTTGCTGATTCCGCGTACACGCGCTACGAGAAAATACTGCGAAGCAAATTCCGTCAACAGCGAGCTGCGCATATAGCGGCACACTGTTGCTGAGGTAGAGAAGGAAACCGCCAACGCCGGCATAATAAAGTAACGCAGGCTTTCACTGCCGCTTGTCGGCAGCAAACGCAGCGTTTCGCTGAACAATAAAATCATCAGCAACGCCAACCAAAAGCCGGGTAAAGCTAAAAGTATATTAGTCAAAAAATGTACCGCATCATCCAGCCAGCTGTTTTGGTAAACAGCGCATAAAGTGCCCAATGCAATGCCAACAACCGCAGCAATGGCCAAAGCCAGCAGCGCCAGCTCCACCGTCACCGGCAGGCGCAGCAAAAGCTCATGCAAAATATCCTTGCCGCTAATGTAGCTGCTGCCGAAATTACCATGCAGCACCTGCACAAACCAGCTGAAATACTGCACATATATAGGTCTGTTCAAGCCAAGCTCTTCACGCATCATTGCTATCTGCGCATCCGTAGGTGCATCCAGACCATCCTGATTCAAGGCAAATTCAGCCGGGTCTCCGGGTGATAACAGTCCTAAAATGAACGCCAGCAAGCTGATGCCAATCATTACCGGCACAGCCAATAAAATTCTTTTATAGCAGTATCTAATCATTTTCTTCCGCCAATTCTACCTTACTCAAATCTACACCATAGATTAAAGGTTTATAATTTTTTAACCGCTTATTGTAGGCAACGATGTTCATATCGTTGAAAAGAGGGATTACTGGCTGCTCATATACCACGATTTCTTGAACTCTGTCAAAAACACGTTGCCTTTCAGCCTCATCAGTTATATGCTTAACCTTATTCATTAATTCTGTAACTTCTGGATTATTATACCCAGAACTGTTGCTAACATTTAAAGCGCCATCAGGCATAATAAAAGTATATAATGCACTAAATGGATCACCGTTAGCTAATCCCTTTTGAATGCGAACAATATTAAAGTCTCCTTTGCGCATCATTTTTGATAACGTAGCATACTCTATTGCTTGAATTTTTACATCTAAGCCAATATCTTGTAACCAATAAGCGATTAACTCAGCTTCTCCTTTTTGCAATGGTTCATTACCATTGATACAGTATGTAATTTCACAGCGCTTATTTCCTAACACCTCGTGTGCCAGGCGTTTCGCTTCCTGCAAATCATATTCTACAGGAAAAGCTTTATAGCCAGGACTAGTATAATTTAAGATATTGGCTGTCGGTTCAGCATAGTCCAAATACATATTATGTACTAAATTTTTCCTGTCAATTGCTAAGCTTACAGCCCTACGCATCCTTACATCATTAAAAGGAAATTTATTACCGTTTACACATAAATAACGAATCATCGTTGATTTATTTTTATCTACAGCAAAACGAGGATCTTTTTGTATCTCATCAGCAAGAAACGGAGGTATGGCATTAATATCGACAACTCCATCAATTTCTCCAGATTTTAATGCCGCATAGCGCGTATCTGTATTAGGAATATTACGCACAATAAATTTTTTAATTTTACCTTTTATGCCCCAATAATTATCATTACGTTCCAGCACTACGTACTTGTTTAATACATTTTCAGTAATCTTATATGGTCCAGTACCAATAGCAACACTCTTGAAATTACCATCATCAGCAAAACACTCTGGAGCATACATAGGACTACCAAAATCAGTCATCTTATATAATTCATTAATATTCGCTTCTTTAAAAAGCAGACGAATAGTATACTCATCTAATTTTTCATATTTCAATAAAGTAGGATAATACATTTCCATATTCAGGCCATAAAAAGAAGACCGCTTATAACCTTTCTTCATACGGTCAAAATTAGCAATCACAGAATCCGCATTAAATTTTGTACCGTTGTGAAAGTAGACATCTTGTCGTAGATGAAAAATCCACTCTTTGCCACCATCACGCATTTCCCAATTTATTGCTAAGCATGGTGCCGGTTTATTATCATCATCTTTAGTAATCAAAGGCTCCCAAACATCCAAAATACGACTGCAGTAAAGTCCATCTTTATTACCAGGTGCAAGATGGCGATAGGCAGCTAAAACTACTGTGTTCTTATCATGTTTTTCGCTATTAATTTTTTGCTCTTCCTGTCTTCCGCAACCGATTGTAAAAATCGTTACCACTAGAAGAATAAGGCTTAAAATATTTTTCATTATTACTTACCGCTTATTAAGATAGAATAAAAGAGGGTAGTATAAAACCACCCTCTTAAGTTAACAAATCTTAGATATCAAACTGTGCAGACAGCATAAAGGTTCTCGGCATAGACAAACCAAAAGTTGTAGAACTTCCTCTACCCATCCAGTAATCCTTGTCAGCAACATTGTAGCACATTGCACTCAGTTTTACAGGAACAGTGTTAATTTTAGTCTTATAATTGAAACCTAAATCAAAGGTTACATAGGACGGAATTTCAGTCTTGCCGCTGCTGGATCCAGAATCAATATATGCCTTATCAACCCAGTTAGCACGACCAACAACGCCCCAATCTTCATCAGGTTTATATTCCAGACCTAATACGCCACTCCATTTAGCAACACCATTAACAAACCAGCCGTCTTTAGAACCATTATTGGTTTGTTCACGCTGCGCATCAAGATACATAAAACCACCAGTAGCAGTCCATTTGTCAGCAAGTTTACCATTAATAGTCAACTCAACGCCTTTATAGCGGTTTTTACCATCATCAACTTTGGTATAAGATTTCCCGCCATTGAAAATATCATATCTGTTAGCTTCGTCAATATCAAAATAACTTAAAGTCGTCATTACGCCAGCATTTTGGTATTTAACACCAATTTCATTTTGCTTGCTCTTTACAGGTTCCATAATTTGATTTTCATTTGTATAGTATACATCTTTTGTATTAAGAACCTTAAGTCCACGAGAAAAGCTTTCAGTATGACCAACATACATAGCCAAATTTTCTACAGGTTTATAGGTAAAGCCATATGTCGGTAAAATATTATCATTTGTATAAGTATAATTTGGCGCACCATTCTTATACATTTCCATGTGTTCATGTTTTTTAGAAGCTGCTAAAAGCAAAGAAGCTTTACCATATTCTAAAGTGTCAGCAACAGTAATACCTACATTTGTCTCTTCCCAAGACGGTTTTGCTGCTCCAGAATTCTTCTTAATAGAATTCCAGTCATTAGCAAACCACCAGTTATTCAAGTTACCGCTAAGTCCGGTACCTGCATCAGTACTAGCAGTAGCAGACCAATATTTAGCCCAAGAGCGGTCAACCGCAAAAGAAACATTGTGTTTTACTTCACCAGTTTCAAATTTACCCTTTATACCAATTTGAGCATAAACATTCTTCGCAATCTCATTCATCTGAGAATAAACATTTTTTACAAATTCTCCACCATTTTTAAATTTAATGGACGCACTTTGATTATCTTTATTACCAAAACGATTAGATTGACCATAATTAGCAAACCAAGACCAATTATCATCCATTTTTTGGTCATGATTCAAAGCCATAATCCAACCATACATTCTCTTAGTTGTACCATCAAAGTCATAATTATTTTTAGAATCAGGAGCATCAGGCAATACACTATTATTATAAGTCTTATCTAAAGAAAACCATCTTTGTGCACCATTAATACGTCTATCATAATGCCCTGCAAATAAATTGGTTTCACTCTTTTCGCCACGATGATCAAAGTTAATGAAAATATTCTTTTCATTATTCTCTGCACCAGGCAGTGAAAGTTTGCCATCCATGTATTCCGCATTCACGCGCAAACCCCACTCATTATCCTTACCAAAACGACGTCCAACTTCAATAATTTCGCTAGTGTTGCCTCTTCCGCTATAAGTCTGTGTATAACGTGTAATAGGAGTATCAGTTGCGCGTTTCGTAACAATATTAATAGTACCAGGCGCAGGAGTTGCACCACTATTTGTGCCATTGTTAGACATACTTACACCATTCACACCAGCATTAGGACCAGATGTAATATCAATTCTATCAATTACATGAGACGGCGGTGTAGTGAACTGAGAGTATAAGCTAGGAACACCATTTAACATCATATGGTTGCCGTTCATGTTAATACCACGCATACTAAAATCACTATACATAGGAGAACTAGTGCTACTACGAATAGAAGGATTAGCAGTTAAAATATTTGCCAATGGTTGACTAGGATCATCAAAAAGGGCTACAGCTTTTTCCGTCATACTCATTTCAGAATAAGGAATATCCAAAACACTTTTATCGCCCAAGATACCCAATTTAGCAGTTTTTCTAACCAAACCACCCGGCAACACATCCCTACTGCCTTCAACAACAACCTCATCCAAATTACCATGCAAGTCTGCAGCACTAGCAGACATTACAAAGCCTACGCTGGCAACAGCGCACAGCACTGACATAACCAGCGCTTTTTTGTTTTTCATCATACTCATACACCTCATAAAAAATTTATTTTTTAACCATTGCCACCGAGCTGTCCGAGTTTCGCGTGCGACTCCGGCTAAAAGCATATTTTATCAAGGGCGTTACATATTCCGGCAAGAAAAAACGCCCTTCTGCACTATGACAGAAGGACGCACTTGTCCTTTACCATTCTCCTGTCACTCGCAGCATACTTTGGTCTTTACTTTCTCAGGCAATTCTTCTGGCTCAGTTTCATCACAAATCCAGCCTTCCCAGTTTCCCAGTGGCATTGTTTGGATTTGCTCCACTTTACAGCTGCGTGACAGCGCAGGCTTCGCACCTGCTTACTTATTAAGTCTTTCGACACCCGATAGGTCTATAATATTCAAATATATGTACTTATGATATATGTTTCCATTTTTACACGCAAATTATAACATAAGCTTATCTTGACGTCAAGCACGGCAAATCACTCACTGTTTCATATAGTATTTCTTGTACAAACAAATACGTAAACAACTAAGGAGCCGCATAATTCACACTTTTAGTTATAGACTGTAGTAAATCTTATAAATCCCATCTAAGCGGTACATTCATACTTAAACTTTTTCACGAACTAATCTTATATGCTTACAACCATCCACTATATTGATGGCTGTTTGCACATTATAGACAGCCTTAATATTATCCACAGTTAAAACATCTTCTGATTTACCGTAAGCAAAAACCTTCCCACCTTTTAGCATCAGCAGTTTGTCGCAAAACATGCTAGCCAAATTTAAATCATGTATTGTCATAAGAACAGCTAGGTTTTGTTTCTTTCCCATTTCTTTTATTATCTCAAGAATGAATAGCTGGTTATATAAGTCAAGACTACTCGTAGGTTCATCCAAAATAATTATTTGGGGATTCTGCGCCATCGCCCTAGCTATCAAAACCCTCTGCCTTTCGCCACCACTTAACTCATTTACTTTTCTAAACGCATAATTATCTAGATCAAATTGTTGCAAGACATCAAGCACAATCTGTTTATCATGCTGTGAAAAAGAAAAGCCTGCATATGGTATGCGTCCTTGCATTACAAAATCTATAACAGTTACAGGCGAAAGATTGTTGGCGTATTGAGGAACATAAGCAATAATTTTAGCAATTTCATTTTGTTTAAGTTGCTTTATATCATCTTTGCCAAAACCAATATCGCCAGCAAGTGGGGTTAAAATATTATTTATACATTTAAGTAGTGTCGTCTTACCGGTGCCGTTAGTTCCTAAAACACCTAAAATTTCACCTTGCTCTACAGCAAAGGAAATATTCTTTAAAATAGTATTTTCTTGGCTATAGGAAAAGTTCAAATTATCAATCTTCAACTCCATAATGCACCTACTCTAAACTACGTCGTTTCATTAATATCAAATGGATAAATAACGGTACACCTAAAAAGGATATTACTATACCAACAGGTATATTCACCGGATACAAAATAAATTTTCCTATCATATCAGAGAAAAGTAATAAAACTCCACCAAGAACCGAAGCAAATGGCAGATAATAGAAATGGTTATCGCCAATCAAAACTCTTGCTATATGCGGTGCAATCAATCCAACAAAACCAATTACACCAGTAAAGCTGATTATTGTAGCTGTGAGTAATATGGACGTCATTCCACAAATGACTCTTGCTTTATTAATGTTTATACCTAAGCTTTTGGCCATTTCATCATTATTCGTTGCCATAACATTCAACTTAAGACTATATAACATTAATACAACAAATCCTAAACAAATAACACCTGCTGTAATCAAAACGCTATCCCATGTTGCTCTATTAAAAGAACCAAACGTCCATTGCACTACAGCCTCTAACTTATGCTCCTTTGCAAAGAATTCTATGGTTGCTGTCATTGCACTAAAAAGATAATTAAGTGATATACCAACAAGAACGATGGAACTAGGATTTAAACCAATGTAACGTGATATTCCATAAACTATACAACCACAAATGCACGAAGCCATAAACGCACAACTAATCATTCCCACTTCACTTTGGAAGAATAAACCAACACCAAATACTATGCTCATCGACGCACCAAAAGCAGCTGCTGAGGAAATTCCTAATGTAAACGGACTTACAAGATAATTTCTCGTTAACGATTGCATTACTGCGCCAGATACAGCCAAGCCAATACCTGCTAACATCGCTAAAGCAATACGTGGCAATCTCAAAAGCATAATCATCTTGTTGCTTGCTGCATCAGCGCCATTATCCAGTGTTCCGCAAAAAGCTTTACTTATAGCAACAAACGTCTGCATTGCACTAATATTTTTCATTCCTAATGTTGTAAAAACATAGGCAGATACAAGCATAATAATTATTGCTGATGCAATAATCAATAATTTTTTCTTGTTTGTATTCTCATATTCCTTTTCTAAATCTTTCATATCACTCATCCAATTTAAACGCAGGATAAGTATGTCCCGCAACATAATCTAAATGCTGATATTTTGTCAGCCAATCATTGAAAACATTTTCCGGATGTAAATCAGGTAAATATTCTGGATACAAAAACTTTGCGATATACATGGTGCCAACTAATTTGGAAGCACCACCATGCACATAATGTGATAATAGTAAGATTTTTTTATTCTTTACTGCATCAATTTGATCCCACCCAGGACGAGATGCAATTTCCTCATAAATCTGTTTATGCTCAGTTTCTTTAGGAGGTACATAAGAAGAATAAACATTAGTATCTGATACCTTAACTATATACTGCGGATTCTTCTCAACAACAGCTTCTATATCTACAGTATTAGTATTAGTTTTAGCTCCACTAAACACATTATCAGCATGCGCAAGTTTTACCATCTCATAAAAATAATCCCCAGGTACAGTAGTTCTCCCTGCTGTTCTGTATTCATAATAAACGCTTCGTTTAGGTACATTTTGTAGTTGTTTATTTATATAAGCCAGCTTAGACAAAAAGTAATCAGAAAACTCCTTAGCATTTTTTTCTTTACCAAAAATCTGTCCCAAAAGCTTGACATTTTCTGCAAATTTATCTGTATAGTAAGCATCAACGTTAATAACCTCTATACCAAACGGTTTGAGCTTTTTTTCAGCATCCTGCCAGTTGTAATTACTCGTCATAATAACTGCTTCTGGTTTTAACTCGATAATTTTCTCATAGTTAAGGTCGCTTCCCTTACTTTGACCAATTAGCATCTCTTTAGTAAAACGATGTTTAAACCCTTCCTGATCCTGGTAAATATAGTAATCTACACCAACCACTTGATCCATAGCACCAATTGCATTAATAAGCTCTGCATTATAAGCATTCATGATAACTGCTCTGCTTACAGGTTTTTTGAGGCTAATTTTTCTGCCAACACTATCAGTAACCGTAAGACTTTCTTTTGTAGAATCTATTGTGGAAGCCTTATCACTTTTACCACAACCAATTATAATACAAGTGCAAATTATTACTAAACTTAATAATAACAAGGGAAATTTTCTAAGCATATATTCCTCCATCTATGGAAATATGGCTGCCACTAAACAGCAGCAGCCATATTTAAAAAGTTTAAATTGTTGACTTAAATATCAAATTGTGCAGACAAGAACAGGGTTCTCGGATTACCAAGGATACCATAATTATAGGTAGGACGAGCCAGCCAATAATCTTTGTTGAAAGCATTAAACAAAGTTGCACTAAAGGTAACCGGAGTGCTATTTACTTTTGTCTTATAGGTTGCACCAAAGTCAAATGTAGTAAAGCTCGGAACGGTAAGTTCTTTGTTAGCGTTAGTATACAACGGCGCAGAACCAGTGTAAATCATACGAGCCCAAATTGACATATCATCTTGAGGAGCATAGGCAATATTAGCAACACCACTAAATTTAGCAGTACCCTTAATTTGTTTACCATTAAGGTAATTATTATTAGTTTTGCTATATTCACTATCCAGATACATCAAACCACCCATTGCAGACCATTTATCAGCAAATTTACCACTATAAGACAATTCAATGCCACGGAAAGTATTTTCGCCATTTAATGTAAGATAAGTTTCACTACCAACTGTAGATTCCATTTTAGAAGCTTGCTTCATATCAAAGCAGGACAAAGAAGCAACAGAACTGCCATTTGTATATTTCACACCAACTTCATTAGATTTCGTTTTAGCAGGATCAAGAATGGTACCTTGGTTAGCATAATTACCTACAACAGTTCCTTGTTGGAAACTTTCTGTATGGTTAGCAAAAATAGCAAAATTATTATCGGGACGATAAACTACACCATATAACGGGGAGGTAGCGCTTGATTGAGTATTTTTGCCAGCAGCAGTAGTATCGCTGGCAGTGTGTCTATGCAAGCCTAAGGTTACAGAAGCCTTGCCAATTTCTGATGTATTAACAGCGGTCCAGCCATAATATTGCTGAGTGCTGCCGGGTAATGCTTTTCCTTTATTAGTACTGATAAAATCAAAGGTACTACCAGTATACAAATTACCAGTTACGGTACCGCGAGGCTCATTGGTAGAACCCCATTGACCTCTATACCAGTTTTTATCCCAAGATAAAGCAAATTCATTCTTTACATCACCAACAGTCCAGTTTTGTTTTACGCCTAATTGGAAATAACCATTTTTTACACAATAAGGCTCATTCTGAATTTTACTGGTGTAATTACCTGCATTATCGATAACATTAAAACGAGAAGATGCTGTAACAAGATAATCATAACCGTTATTATAGCCATAACCACCATTTAAGAACACCTTTGTATCTTCGCCTAATTTCTGCTCATGATTCAAAGTAAAGAAAGTTGTTTCCATACCTAAATTAGAGCCTTTGAACGCATAGTTATTAGATGCTTTAGGTGCACTAGGTAATTTAGTAATGGCACCGTTGCTAAAATCAAAATAACGCAGGGAATTTTCAACCTTTGTATCACGATAGCCTAAAAGCAAGTTGGTATCTGAAACTTTAGTATGTGCATCAAAGTTGATAGCAAAAGTTTTTTGCTTTACATTTTCATCATCAATAGCAGTTTCACCATTAACATGGGAAGCATTGATACGTACACCAAATTGCTTGTCATTACCAAAACGACGGGATACATCTAAATAATTACCCCAAGAGCTTGCACCTGCAAAGGTGGTTGTATAACGAGTAATATCTTGTTCACCAGCACGTTTAGATTTTAAGTTAATGCTACCGCCCGCAGATTCCTTTGCAGCAGTACCGTAAACACCAACAGAAGCACCAGAAATAACTTCTACTCCTTCAAACATATTCATTGGCAAATTATTTTGGGAAAATAAACCAGGAATACCATTTACACGCATTTGATAAGCGTTAGCAGCCTGTCCACGAATAGAAAAATCGTTATAAATAGTACTGCTACTTGTTCTTATAGAAGGAACGTTTACTAATATTGAAGTAGACGCTTGGCTAGGATCTGCACCAAAGCGTTCAACAGCTTCTTCAGCAACGTTAACTTGTTGGAACGGAACGTCCATAACATCCTTATCACCGATAATACCAACACTACCAGTTTTACTTACCATCCCCCCCCGGAAGAACATCTGCACTTCCTTCAACAACAACCTCATCCAGATTGCCATGAGCAACATCTTCTGCACTTGCGCTCATAACGAAGCCTACGCTGGCAACAGCGCACAGCACTGACATAACCAGCGCTTTTTTGTTTTTCATCATACTCATACACCTCATAAAAAATTTATTTTTTAACCATTGCCACCGAGCTGTCCGAGTTTCGCGTGCGACTCCGGCTAAAAGCATATTTTATCAAGGGCGTTACATATTCCGGCAAGAAAAAACGCCCTTCTGCACTATGACAGAAGGACGCACTTGTCCTTTACCATTCTCCTGTCACTCGCAGCATACTTTGGTCTTTACTTTCTCAGGCAATTCTTCTGGCTCAGTTTCATCACAAATCCAGCCTTCCCAGTTTCCCAGTGGCATTGTTTGGATTTGCTCCACTTTACAGCTGCGTGACAGCGCAGGCTTCGCACCTGCTTACTTATTAAGTCTTTCGACACCTGATATACTAATCTATTCAATTATTCACCGATAGATTTTAATCCTATTTTTCATGTAAAATTATAACATAATACATATACTACGTCAAGTAGCATGAAATCGCATTAATAATCATCAACAACTTATATATATTGCTGTTATGTTAGAACCGTTTACATATTATTATTACCTATAATATGATTTTCATTAGTTTAATAACGCATATACACAAAAAATTTTCTTCTCCTAAAAAATAAAACTCTGAGAAAGCATAGTAATATGTCTGTTCCTCAGAGTTATTATAATTCTTCTGCACTTCACCTATACTAAATCATCCAAGCCAACTAACTTTATTCCCTGTTCTGCCGCATAAGCAACCGCCTGCTCTGTATAACCGGCTTTGGAAAAGAAATAATAATATAAACTCTTATCCTGCGCTACTTTTTTTGCTAAGAAATGCTTAAGATCCTTTACATCCACCGGTCTGTGCTTATATTTACACTCACCCAAAAGTATTTGCGTTTGCCTGTAATCAACTGCCATAATATCTATTTCATCAGTCTTGTTCCACCAACGGCCAATCTTCGTAAAATAAAATGGCAAGTCATGTTTTCTATTCTGCTTACGCAAATATTGCTGGCAAACATCTTCAAATACATACGATGTAAAACGCTCTAGCTCAGGCTTGACAACATATTGATAAATCCCTCCTGCATCGCCTGATTCCAGCTCAGATAAATTCGGGAACACAAAGGCATACCAAAAACCGAAGAAATTGTCGGTAACCTTATATAAGCCTCTCTGTGTATTAGCCTGCTCTTTAATATTGGCATCCACAGAAAACTCCCTACACATAATTCCCAATTCCAAAAGATTTTTCAAATATACGCTCAGCTTGCTTTTATCAATCTGAGTTTTTTGAAAAATATCATTTAATTGGGTATTGCCTAAAGCAACTGCTTCAATTACTGCATTATAAACGCTTGTCTCACGCAGCTCCTGACGCATAAGAAACTCCACTTCACTGTAAAGCACGCTGCCTCTGCTTAAAATATTGCGCACAATATTTTCATCCAACGAGTATTTATCGGAGAACTGCTTTAAGTAATGCGGAATGCCGCCTAAAATTGCATAAGCAGTAATTTTGTCTTCCGTGCTGTAATTAGGAAAAAACTGTTGTGCAGAATAAAAATCCATTGCCTGCATTTTTAAAATTCCTGTAGCACGTCCATAAAGCGGATTTTTCTCTGCTAAAACCTCTTTTTCTATAAATGACATTGCGCTGCCACACAAAATCAGCATTACATTAGACTGCTTTAAAACCTCATCCCACAGCTTTTGCAAAATAGAGGGGATAGCGTTATTCCCCTTAACCATATAGGGGAATTCGTCAATAACAACTACTATTTTTTTCTCTTTTGCCAGCTCCGATATACTGAGCAAGGCCTGCTCCCAATCACTGAAGTGAGTAATATATTTTGCCGCCTGGTGATTTTTTTCCAATAATCGCTGACTAAACGCTTCAAGCTGTTTTTCATCAATAATTTCTGTACAAGTATAAAAAATATGCTCTTTATCTTGACAAAATTGACGCAGCAACTCTGTTTTGCCTACACGCCTTCTGCCGTAAAGCACTATAAGCTGACCGTCTGCACTATTATATCTGTCCTCTAAAAAATTCAGTTCTTCCTCGCGACCGATGAACATCTTACTCACCTCATTTATCTAATCGTGATTTGTATAATCTAGATTAGATAAATTATATACCATTATAAGGAAGGCTGCAAGAGATATGCAGATGAATGAGAAAAACTCCGGAAAAGCTAAAGATATGCTTTGAATTTTCAAATTATTTTATGCCTTTTCCATTAATTTCTACATAAAGAAATACCTCGCTTTTATTTCTCTGCTACTTTAAGTCACTCACTGTTACATTCTAAACACTTTTAGCTAATTATCTTTTCTAACCTCTTGCTTTTTGCATATTGATAATATATACTATAAATTAATCTTATTCAGCTTGTAACACTTTTCAAAACAAGCTGAGGCAGTTGCTGCTGCCAAAAATTTTTTGATGAGTATTTTTAGGAGGCAATTCATGGAAGCAATTCAACAAACAATCATGTATTTTCACAAAGGCGGTCTCGTTATGTGGCCGCTGCTTTTCTGTTCAATCGCAGTAATTGCAATTGCAATTGAGCGTTTTCTGTTTTACAAGGCAGAAGACAGCGGTCAGCCATTTGCCGCTAAGTATTGTGAGCTTTTGCGAGCTGACGAAAGAGAAGAAGCTTTTCAATTAGCAGAAGCAACCAACGGCGAATGCGCTAAAATCGTTGCTGATGCAGCTAAAATTACCGATGGCAGAGAACAACAAAAAGCATTTTTGGAAAGCCAGGCAGGTATTTTCATTGCTAAACTGAAAAATAAACTGGACTACCTTGCTATTATTGTTACTATGTCCCCGCTGCTGGGCCTGCTCGGTACCATCGTTGGTATGATCGGTGCCTTCAGTATCTTCAATCTGGAATCCGGCGCTCCTATCGCTATCACCGGCGGTATCGGCGAAGCACTTATCGCTACTGCTACCGGTCTTTGCGTAGCTATTCTTTCCTTGTGCGCACACTCTTATTTTGCCCATCGTATGGATAATATGATTACCGACATGGAGCAATGCTTCAGTGCTCTTCTCGAAGCAGAAACAAGGAGTGGTAAATAATGCAGCTGCGCAATGTACGTGACAGAAAAACTCCGGAGCTTATTATTATCCCTATGATCGATATCATGTTCTTTCTGCTGGTATTCTTCATGCTCAGCACCATGTACATGATCGACCTGAAAACCATTCCCGTTAAACTGCCGCAGGCAGCACATGCTGCTACGGATACAACGACAACCTTCGCTGTATCCTTGAAAAATGACGGCTCTCTTTATCTTGGCGATGCGCCGACAGATATCCAGTCTTTAATAACCCAATCCTCAATCGAACAAAAAAATAATCCTCGTTTTGCTATTGTTATCAGAGCAGACAAGGATGTTGATTACGGTCGTGTTATTGAACTTATTGATAAACTTAAAGGCGCAGGTATTACCCGCTTTGGTTTGGCAACGGATGGAGCTGGTAAATAATGAATTCTGGTCAACGCAGTAGAATCGGCTTTATCGGTTCTATCGTAACACATATTTTTATCTTACTTTTCGTAAGCTTCGTCGGACTGTTTAATTTATCGCATCCGCCTGCTAACGATATCGTAGAGGTATCACTGTTTGGCGGCGGCGGCGGTGGTGGCGGCAATGATGCCGACATTGAAGACAGTAATGCAAACGACGAAGAAAACTCTACTGAAGAAGATGTGCAGGAAGAGCCTACACCGGATCCGGAGGCTATCTGGAAAAACGATGAGAATAAGCCTCAACCTGTACATAAAAAATCTGCTGTGAAAAAGGTTGCCCGTAAGGGCAGCGGCACAGGTCAAGGCAGCGGCCATGGCAGCGGTGTCGGCCCCGGCACCGGCTCCGGCAGTGGCGGCGGTAACGGCAGCGGTACAGGCAGTGGCAGCGGCGGTGGCAGCGGCAACGCTTCTGTTGCAATTATGCCGCGTATCGTGCGCAAGATTGACCCTGTATATCCTGCTGCAGAACGCAATGCAGGCATCACCGGTTCAGGCGTTGTACGCCTTCTGGTAAACACCAACGGTACTGTTGATGAGGTTACCCTCGTAAGCTCCAGCGGTAACGCTAACCTCGACCAGGCAGGGATCAATGCCGCTTATAAA
>ENA-ORSS01002069-ORSS01002069.1-human-gut-metagenome-genome-assembly--contig:-NODE-2069-length-18877-cov-2.972745_pt1 | contig 18877 bp, 17 predicted proteins | sample MGYA00241899_ERZ509162 | MGnify/ENA primary metagenome ERZ509162 (study PRJEB26280, sample SAMEA2338641) | human gut metagenome | biome: human gut; feature: human-associated habitat; material: faeces... | reverse complement strand
CAGTATTATCTGCGCTTTTGGCTTGGCATCTGCCGCACCTCGCTCGCCGTATCGGTACTTAGAATTATGCGGTATTGCCCTAAATCCTGTAATAACAAACAACGGGGAGCTGCCAGGCAGTCCCCCGTTGCTTGTTATTATTTAGTTGAACTTAAAGATTTTTTGCGCCACATGGTAGCCCCACAGGGTGATCTTGTGACCCAGCGTACCGGGCAGGTTGCAGGCACCGGCGACGGAATAGCGGCACTTGTTGTACACGCGCTCATCGTGGTTTTTCAGGTACTGCCACAGCTCAGTCTTTTTTTCAAAAGCCTCCGGGCGGCCATCCATCGTCAGGAACACGCTGGAGATTGCCATCATCATGGACAGATAGTTGAACATGTAGGCGCGCAGCTTTTTCTGGCTTTCCGGCAGAGCATACAGATCCACCGCGTCGATCATGATCTTGGTCACGCGCAACTGCTGGTCCACGCGCTTGACCATCACGCTCTCATTCACGCTCTGGTCATCACGGCCAATAAAGTAACGGTACAGGTCAATATCCATATAGTAGAGATTCTTCGCATACGGAAGCGGCTGATAGGAAAACAGGTTATCCACATAAAATGTGTGCTCCGGCAGTTTTACCCCCGACTGTCTCAATACTTTCGTCTGAAACATAAGTGCATGCATAATCAAATACTGCGATGGATGAAAATGTCCGATTGTGTTCCAGTTGCACATTTTTTCAGTTGGAAATACATTTCTGTAATTCATCGGTTTCTGGATTCCCTCATCCAGATGATCGTACACATAATTACAGATGATCAGATCCGGGAATTTTTCCTGTTCCTTTTGCTGAATCTCAACACAGCTTCCTGACAAATTTTCTTCTCTGATACGATTTTCACAGATTGCTTCCCTGATCTGTGCATCCTCGCTGGCAATTTCAAAGCTCTTAATTTTATCTAACATTTTCAGATAAGCATCACGGTCGAACCAGTCGTCGGAATCCACGACTTTATAATAAAGTCCATGCGCCAGCTCCAGCCCTTTGTTCACACCGGAACCATGACCGCCGTTTGGCTTATGCACCGCTTTTACAATGTTTGGATAAAGCATTTCGTATTCATCTGCGATCGCACCTGTCCGGTCGGAAGAACCATCGTCAATAATGAGGATCTCGACATCCTCGCCGCCCACCAAAAGTGAATCCACACATCTTCGCATATAATTTTCTGAATTGTAACATGGGATTGTAAATGTGATATATTTCATTTGGAATGACCTCCGCTATACTCTGTAACATTTTTACTGTTAACGAGTATAACGGTTCATTCTTAAAATACACATGGATTATTCTAAAGAAAAGGTAAAGATTACCTATAAAAATGTTAAATCTTCAATAATTCGATCATAAACAGCCAGACCAGTCCATAATAAGTAACCACTGCTACCAGATCATTCACGGTTGTGATAAGTGGTCCTGACGCGACTGCCGGATCGACTTTGATCTTATGGAAAAGCAGTGGGATCGTTGTTCCGACAAGGCTCGAGATCACCATCGCAAGCATTAAGGAAACTCCCACACAACCTGAGATCAAAAACGAATAGGAAAGCGCATTTCCTTTTATGAAACACACATAAAGCCCGATAAATACAAATGCCATAATTCCAAGAAACAGTCCATTTGCAAAACCAATGCGCATCTCTTTCAAAATCAGTCCAAATTTATCTTTCCGGTTTAAATTTTCATCCATCAGCACACGGATTGTCACAGCCAGCGACTGGGTTCCGACATTTCCTGCCATATCTAAAATCAATGACTGGAAACACATCACAATCGGGATCACTGCAACGACCGTCTCAAAAATTCCAACAACCGAAGATACCACCATTCCCAAAAACAGCAGGATGATCAGCCACGGGAGACGTTTTTTCATACTCTGAAACGTCGTCTCCTCCAAATCTTCTTCCGCGGTAAGACCTGCCAACTTCGCATAGTCCTCTCCCATCTCTTCATCCACGGCTTCCACAATGTCATAAGCTGTGATGACTCCTAAGATTTTTCCTTCCTCTGACAATACCGGAATGGAATCCTCTGCGTAGTCTTTTAACCGTTCGATACACTCACTGATTTTCTCATGTGCTCCCACATACGGATAGGAAGTCGAGATCAGATCGTCCAGATTCTGATAATCTCTTGCCACGATCAGGTCTTTTAAATCGATTGCTCCATAATACTGCTCATTTTCATCTACTACATAGATCGTTGAGATATTATCGTTCTCTCCCGCCTGACGGATCAGCTCATGCGTAGCCTGACGGATGTTCAGATTCTTTCCTATGACGATAAAATTCGTTGTCATTTTGCTACCGATCTCATCATCTTCATAAGATAAAATCAGTTTGACATCTTTTTCCGCATCATCATCCAGCAGATCAACGATCCTGGTCTTAGTGTCCGCATCCAGATTCTCCAGAACATCGACCGCATCATCGGAATCCATCTCCGAAATGACTCTGGCAGCATTTTCCAGGTTTATCTCCTGCAAATACTCTGCCGCATCCTCGGTATAGGAAAGGATTTCCGCAATATACTCCTCTCCAAGCAACGGATAGAGTTTTTTTCTTTCCTCCGGTGTCATCTGCTCCATTGCATCCGCAATGTCGCTCTCATGATAATCGGAGATTTTTTCGAGCAATTCTTCTTTTCCAAGATTGCTTCGGAATAATGTTAATAATTCTTCTACATAAGTCGGTTCTTTTAATATTTCTTTTTGCATTTCTGCCTCCTGTTCTCCCTGAAAAAAAGGGCATAAAAAACCACCGCTTTACTTCCAAGCAGCATGTGTAAGTTCCTGCTGTTATAGTTCATGACAATAGATTGTCCGCGAAGCGTGCACTCTATTGTACAGGCTTGTAAACCGGTGGTTTCAGAAGGCATATTCTATTATCACAGAGGTCAGACGCCCACAGACATCTGCCCTGTGCCAAAGCATTCAGAAAATCCATCGGTTTTGTTCTTTCGCCCCGCACTATCACAACTGTCCATGAATGTCACCTCCTAAAAAATTTCCATTGCTATTATATAATCGTGACCGGAAATGGTCAACTCATTTCTGCCTCATTTCTATCTGTCTTTCATAAATGCTTCGATCTCGTCCGGATCACGGATAATTGCCTCTGAGAGACACTCACAGCCGTTCTCTGTGATCAGAAGATCATCCTCGATACGGATTCCGATTTCCCATTCGTCAATGTAGAGTCCCGGTTCATCAGTAATGATGGCACCCGGTTGTAATGTTTCATTGCTAGCCGCTGTGACATCATGCACATCGATTCCAAGATGATGGGATACGCCATGCATGTAATAAGTATCGATCTCGTCCTCTTTTTCGATCAGACCGAGGTTCATGCAGCCTGCTGCAAGCACTTTCTTGGCAATCTCATTTAACTCTTTTAGCGTCATGCCCGGTTTTGCAGTCTTTACGACCTCACGGTTTGCAGCTAAAACAATGTCGTAAACCTGTCTCTGGCGCTCTGTGTATGTACCGTTTACCGGATAAGTTCTTGTGATATCTGCGCAGTATCCGCGGTATTTTGCCCCGAGATCCATCAGCAGTAAAGAACCATCCTCACAAATGTCAAGGTTTGTGTCGTAGTGAAGCATGGTTCCGTTCGCACCGCTTCCTGCGATGGTAGGGAATGCAGTTCCCTCCGCTCCGTTATAGCGGATCATGTATTCAAAATCAGCCTGTGCCTGATATTCTGCCATTCCCGGCTCTAAATGTTTCATCACATACTGCAATGCTTTATCGGTAATGCCGATCGCCTCCCGCACAAGTGCTACTTCATCCCCGTCTTTCTGCATACGCAGTTCTGCGATCACCTGCGAAATATTTTTCACTGCATGTCCCGGATATTTTTCTGCAAATTCTTTTGCTTTGATCATATTGTAATCCGGCATGTCCTCAAACTGATATCTGTAACAGTCAAAATACAGGCTGTCGATATCTTCCCTTGCCATCATGCGGTCAACAGCGCCATCAAAAGAATCTAAAAACATCACATTATCGATACCTGAAATCTCTTTTGCCTCATCCACTGTCACTTTTCTTCCGTACCAGCGCTCCTGTGTCGGGTCTGCTTCTTCGATAAATAAAATCACCTGCTCCTCTTTCAATGTCTTTTTCATCAAAAGAATCATATGGTCTCTTCTTAATCCTGTCAGATAAAAAAAGTTTCTGTCTGCCTCAAATGGTGCATATTCATCTGCACTCACATGGCTCTCAATCCCGGAAAATAAGATCAACGCTGACTGTCTCTCCATTTTCTCAAAAACCTGTTTTCTTCTCTCTGCAAAATTCATGGTTGTTCTCCTCTTTTTTCAATCATCTATTGACAGAAACTCAAATCGTATTTTCTGTCATAATAAAGGCAGGTTCTTTCATCTCTGAAAAAGCCTGCCCGAAAAACTTATTGGTTGTCACCTATGCCTCTGCGCTCATCTGGATTCTCGTTGTGATCTCTTTTACTTCAGCCATCAAAGCAGAATACATCTCCATCTCAATTCCAACCGGCGACATATGCGGATGCTCCTGTTTCATACGGTATGCCTGTACCAGTAAACTTCTCTTCACATCTTCAAGTTCTAAAAGCTGCTCTCTGCTCATAACCAATCTCCCACATAACATATTTTCATTTGCAGTGCACTATATCTCGTACGTGCGCCTCAACTATAATAGCATATATGGTAGATTTTAGCGCATGAAATTCATCGGCAAAAGTAACAATATTTTTTCTGACATTTGGCACATTTGTCTATTGCCTGAAAAATTTTCATCACTTTTTACAATTGCATCAGCGTTTGCAGTGCCTCATTTTCTACAATACATTTTCCGTGTTCTTTTATAAATGCAATTTGTCCGACCTCAGCATAACGGCAATTGTTATATTCTACAATTGTAAACGCAAATGGCCGTAATTCTTCCCTTGAAAAATGGATCAGATCCATCACAAGATAGTATTTTTGCTGGAATTTATAAAGACTGCTTGTAGGCATTTTTTCTGTAAATGGTGCCAGACGGATCAATCGCAGCATTTCATCCAGACTGGAAAACTCCAGACTAAACGGAACCGATGTCTCAAAAATTTCATTGTCCTCTTTCTGCTCAGTACCATTTGCATCTTCTGTCTCTGTCTTTTTTGCATCCTGGCTGTGCTTTGCCTTATATTTTTCGAGGAAATCATCGATAGCACTCTGTTTTTCCTCTTTATTCATCTGCCGAAATTCTGATAATTTTTCCGGTGCGAGCTGGTTCATCAGCTGTCCGACCGTATCCACAAGATTCTTAAAACTCATCTCGGAATCTCCGCCAAACGTGATCGCCATGCTGTGATCCTGCAAAAGTTCTGCCTTCACTACCGGTGAAATATTCTGCATACTGATATTGCCCTGCTCCTCTACCAGTTCCACCACCGCACGCATAAACTCCTGCGTCACCTCGGTATTTCCAATAATCTCATCAATATTGTATCCCATTTCACGGATTTCTTCTTCAGACAGTGCACATCTGATCTTATTTTCACCTAATCTCTCAATTTCCATATGTATTACCTTCTAAAACATCTTTCCGATGCTTTGCAATCCAAAAATACTTTATACCTTTCGAATGGCTTTGCATTCTTGGAATGCTGTTTCTTCTTATAAAGAATATGTTGTTATTTTCACAGCTATTATCCTATTTTTTTATGCATTTGTAAATAGGGTTTCGATTCCACATATCTGCCACAAAATAGGTCAATGCTGTCCATGTATACACGGAATAGAAAATGCCGTACTCATCAACGCCGTCCTTTAAAATTTTCTGTGCCTGCTCTTTTGTCAGAAAAGAAAAGCCGTCAAAACACTCGCTTCCCTCTGCACCGTCCTGTGACATACCTGTCAGAGTATCCCGGTTCAACACGATTTTCACAAGTGCGTTGCTCTCATCCGTCATTCCCGGTGTGCTGAAAAGACATGGATTGATCACTTCCAGTTCATCTGTATCCAAAACCTCAATTCCGGTTTCTTCTTTCAGTTCTCTTTTCGCAGTCACAAGCAATGGTTCGTCTTCCACCTTATCTGCCGGATCAATCAGTCCCGCCGGGACACTCAGCAAAAATTGTCCTGCCGGATACCGGAATTCACGATTCAGCAGGAGCTTGGGCTCACCGTTGGATGGATTCCAGATCGTGATGCAGCTCACCGCATCTGGAAGCATATTTTGAAATTCTTCCGTAGACTTCACTGCCACAAGATCATCTGCGCTCCGTCTTGTTGCATTATAGTAATGTCTGCCCTCGGCATACTGAAGATCAAATACTTTGATAAACTTTGTTTCCAATAGAGTTTTTATATTCTGTTTTTTGATTGTTGGACGCATGGCAGGCTCCTTTCTTATTCACAATTATTTACACCCGATAGCGATTCAGGCAGGAATAAATCTCCTGAATTCTTGGGATTGCGTATCCACCGGAGATAACGCCATGCTCTGCGGCAAATACCATTCCTTCCTGCTCTAACTTATGTTCTAACCACTGTGCCGTTTCTGAAATGGTACGCTTTCCATCCACCAGATGTTCCACAGTATATTTCAAAAGCAGTCCCAGTGCCGCCGTCTGCTCGCTGTCGATCAACTGCTCGATATAGCGCAGGTCGACATTCTGTTTTCCAAGCATAAAGCCATCCACACCAAGCGTCTTTACCTTCAAGCGCTCCGGCTCGCCTTTTTTCACTTCTCCGCTCCGGTAGTCCCTGCGTTTTACCGCTCCATTCCTGTCTTTTTCCATGACACGGTGGCTATCCGGTAAAACAAATGGTTTTGCTGTCTCCTGCATGATTGGAAATTGTCCACACAGGTTCTTTGCTTTCTCTGTGATATCCACAGGTTCATACTGATCCATCTGGATCACAGTGTCTGCAATGTGGAAAAATGCTCCCGAACTTCCCGCAACCAAAATGGTAGAAATTCCTGCTTTTTCATACAGATCCACTGCTCTGGATAAAAACGGTGTGATCGGCTCTTTGTCCGGGCTTACCACTTTCTGCATAAAGGCATCCCGCACCATAAAATTGGTGGCAGAAGTATCCTCATCCAGCAAAAGCAGTCTGCTGCCAGCCTCAACCGCTTCCACGATGCCAGCCGCCTGGGACGTGCTTCCACTCGCATCAGCAGTCGAAAAATCCTTCGTATCCCTACCGTTTGGAAGATCATTGATAAACATGGAAATATCTACGTTTTTGATAAATCTTCCATCCTCAGAGCGGAGCTTTTGTGCCGTTTCATCTGCGATCACATACTCCCTGCCATCTCCGGCAATATGATTGTATACGCCTAATTCCAACGCATTTAAAAGCGTAGATTTTCCATGATAACCGCCGCCTACGATCAGGGTGATTCCTTTGGGAACTCCCATTCCTGTAATCATACCCCGGTGCGGCAGTTCTAACGTCACACGCATTGTTTCTGGAGAAACAAATTTTACAGACTGCTTCATTGGCTTGGAAGAGATACCGCTCTCCCTTGGCAGCACAGAGTCATCCGCCACAAAAGCAGCCAGTCCAAGTTCTGGCAGCTTCTCACGGATTGCCTGCTGATCTTCTGCCAGTTCCACAGCCTCTTTTACTTTTTGCGCATTCAGATTTTTATAATAAAAAGACTGCTCCACGCACTGTGGCAGATATTCAAATAAGATTTTTTCGAGTTCTTTTGCATTGATTGTTCTTCCATTTGCAGGAAACCCGACTGCAAATCTGGCGGTAATCTCTTTTTCACTGATTTCACATGCTGTCCTCTGCAGCACTTCCTGTCCACAGTGTGTCACTGAGATCAGCCCGCTTTTCCCGGAACCCTTCGCTTTAAAGTTAAACTGATTCACTTTTGCCGCAAAATTGCGAAGCAGTTCATCCGCCAATGCGGTTCTTGTCAGCTTATCTTTCATTGCAAATGCCGGAAATCCGGCTGCCTTCGTATCTACTGTCACCCTCACATCCGATGGTGCCGCAAACGGATCGCCCTGCACATGGTCAATTGACAATATGTATTTGGGGAACTGGTAACTTCCACGCAGGGATTTGTATAATGGGTAACTTTTATGGTCTATTGTTTTTAATTGTGATTGTAGGTCGTTGTATGATTGCATGGGGACTCCTTTTTGTATTGTGTTTTTATGAAATTTTATTGATAACTTCTATTTTTGAAGTAAGCTTTTATCCATTGTCCTGCTTCACTTAAATCTTCTTCTGTCCAATCAGAAATTTTTGTGCTATTTGCTCTAAACACACTGCTGCTCTCATCTTTATTTGCCAAATTCCAACACATAAAGCTTATCTGATACTTGTTTAATAAATCCAACCATTTCGTAGTAGATTCAAAGTCATTCGCACCATTTCCTGAAGCATCACACATTCCAAACTCACTCACAAAAATTGGCAGACCATTTTGTGCATAGCTTTCCAGCCGATTGCGCAAATCATCCTTATGTGTTCCTGCATAAAAATGTAAAGTATACATAACATTTTTATCTTCTAATGGCGACTCTGCCGCTTTATCAATCTCCTGACTCCATGTCGGAGTTCCTACCAGAATTACCGCATCCGGTCTTTTTTCTCTAATGACTGGCATTACTTCCTCTGCATACGCTTTGATACTTTCCCATGAAGTACCACCATTTGGCTCATTACAAATCTCATAAAGCACATTGTCATTATTAGTAAAAGTCTCTGCCATCTCTTTAAAGAAAGCGATTGCCTCATCTTTATTCTGATTTGGATCACCATCACTTAAAATGTGCCAGTCCACAATCACATACATTCCTAAATCTGTTGCATAGGAAACTCCATCCTTAACAAGCTGTTTTAATTGCTCTTTATCTCCGCCAGAACAATATCCTCCATTTTCCGCCGTATACATTGCCAAACGTATGCAATTTGTATTCCAATCATCCCGAAGTGTACGAAAAGCATCCGAATTCACATATTGCGGAAACCATGCAATTCCATGCGTAGACATTCCATAAAGCTGCACTACATCGCCATGCTGATCGGTCAACTTTCCATTTTCTACATGCAATGCGCCATGCATTTCAAAAGGAGATAACTTCTCTGTGTTTTCATTTTTTTCTGTATCCTGGATTTTCTCTGTATTCTGGATCTTTTCTGTATCCTGCATTTTTTCTGTTTCTATATTTTCGCTATTCTCCTGCATTTGTGCTTCTGATACCTCACTTTCAGTTTGATTCGCTGTATTTTGTTGGCTGCATCCTGATAGCATACTGATTAGCAATAATGCCAGCAATGCATAACTTCCCACTTTTTTCATATATGGCATTCTCCTATAAACAATGATAATTATTATCTTTTCGCCAAGCTACTGCCCTATTATTCTCAACTATCGAATAATACTTACTCATCCTTCCAAATTGTAAATGTGTACCGTCTCTGACAAATTACGTCATTTGATTGAAAACTATGTAAAAGCATCAAATAGGATTTCTTTATAATATCTATGATATCATATAAATAGCTTTATTTGACAGATATTTTTTAACGTCAAAGTATGTTAATTAACAACATAAGAAAAAGTCCTACCTGTCCTATTAGAAATACAATCCACGCTCCTACAAGAGGAGCGACCTGTCTTGGTAAAACGTAGTCATACGATACATCAGATTTCAATCCACGCTCCTACAAGAGGAGCGACAATTGATGAATTGGAAATTGTAGATCAGGAGATATTTCAATCCACGCTCCTACAAGAGGAGCGACTTTGACTGCGGACGGTAGATCGTGGGCGAACCGTGGAATTTCAATCCACGCTCCTACAAGAGGAGCGACGGCAAAAATGCACAATTATCCTTATACTTATCTGTAATAATTATTGCATAGTATCTATAAAATCCCATCAACACTACAATAATTATTTCATGTAACACAAAAAATATTGTATTTCCCGGTGCGAATCATCCGCTTTTTCATGTTCGCTTATGATCCGCACCGCTTTAAAATATCAGCGTATTTTCTACTGATATTCCTTTTTTTACACCCAGACATTCTATTTTCTGTTTTTGTTTATCGTTTAAATAATAAATACGAATGCTGTCTTTTTCTTCGTCTATAATTTCCTGTAGTTTTCCTTTCAGCATGCGACACTGGGCACCATCTACACTACATTCAAAAACAGAATTTTGTACTCGTACTCCATAGTTTACACATTGTTTTGCTACTTTACGAAGTCTGCTCTTTCCTGCTTCATTTTCTGTATTAACATCATATGTAATCAATACAAGCAAAATATCACCTCTATTTCCACAAAAATGGCGGATATGCATCAATGTCTCCACGTAAATATCTTGCCAAAAACATTGCCTGCATATAAGGAACCATTCCCCACTGAATCTTTTCTTTTAAATATGGATGTATTATCTGTTCCTGTTTTCGCTTCTGCCATTCGTCAAGCACTCTCTTTCTGGCATCATCTGTCAATAAGATTGCTCCATCTTCTTTTTCTATAAAATCTGTTTTGCCCACCATCCTTTGATTAATAAGACGCAAAACAAAACGATCAGCCAGCGCAGGCCGAAGTTCTTCCATCATATCCAATGCCAGTGAATATCTTCCAGGTCTATCTCCATGTAAAAATCCGACACATGGATCCAGTCCAACTGTTTCTAACGATGCTGCCATCATGCTTGTTAATAGTGTATATACAAATGATAATAATGCATTTACCCTGTCCAGAGGTGGTCTTCTGTTTCTCTCATGAAAATAGAAATCTTCTTTTTGCTGTAAAATCAATTCATCAAAAACAGAAAAATACTGTGACGCAAGTTCACCCTCTATTCCCCTGAGTTGATCTTTGTTGTTACTGATTCTGATATCAGGTATTTTATCCCGAAGCCTCTCTGAAACAATTTTTAATTTATCTGCATCTGTCTGTAGTGAATGATCTCTTATGGTACGCTCGATTACCCACCGTCCATTATAAACTTTTCCGACAATCGTATTGCGTGCAATCTTTAGGCTTTCCTGCTCGTCTGCTGCAACTTCATACTGTTTCTTCCTCAGAAGCACATTTCCTTTTGTCTTTCCTTCTACCCTTGCCAGGAATGAGCCGGACGGCGTCAAAAATACAATTGAAATATTATTATCTGCACATTTTCCCATCAACGCCGGACTGGCTCCTGCTCTGCTAAACGTTACAATCATTTCAAGATTATGAAGTGGCATTCTTCCAAGCTCTGCACCTTCCTCTTTAATCACCACATTTTCTCCATCCAGAGATAAATATTTATTCTCGGATGTGATATAGAGAGTATTCAACAATTTTTTCATGTGTTATCCTCCAAATCTTCTGCCAATATATTATTCATGTATGTTTCAACATTTCCCGTTTTTTCCAGTTCCGGCAGACACAAATCTTTTAAAGAACACACATAACATGCTTTCTTCTTTTTTGCTTTTGGTGTATAACCCCTTTCATAATATTGATGCATTTCATCAAACATATCTTTTACGTTCTGCTTGATACCCTCTGTAATCTGAATATTAACACGATGCTTTATCTCTCCATAATACAATGCGCCCTGTGTAATTGTACAATCCAACATTTCTTCCAGACACATGGCCTGTGCAGCTACCTGCAGGATATCCGCATCATGATCTTTTGGTTTTCCTCTTTTATATTCTATCGGTAATGGCGTATATTTCCCACCAAATGTACGTATCAAAGTACCAGACTCATCTGCATGAAATTCCACAATATCACAAATCCCACTCACACCCATTATTCGTGAGAAAACCGGCATTCCACGAGAAATGATGATATCTTTTCTTTTCTCGTGGAATGCCCCATTATGCGCCTGTCTGTGCATAAAGTTTCCATCCATTGTCTTGTAGTTTTCAGTCCATTGCTGTTCCAGATGAATCAATGCCCATTGTCTTCTACAAAACGCAAAATGCTGTATCCCGGAGATCATCAGATAATCGTCTTCTTTATATTCCTTCAATTATTTCCACTTCCAATCCCGGTAAGGAATCTAACGTAATTTCGTAGTCATCAATATTCTTTGGAAATTCTGTCTTCTTCTCAATTTTCAGTAAGCGATGAACTTTTGCCGAAGAATACTGTCCCATCGGGCAATTATGCTTCCACCAATAAACTTTTACCACTTCCATGCTTCCATCTGGTCTTGCGGATGATGCATCATTTTCAAAGAGCGTCCTCAGTGCTTCCTTTATCTTTTCTGCATCTTCATCCGAAAATCCAGTCTTTTCTGCGAGCTGATGATTAATACTTCCCTTCACCGTATACAGGGCAAAATTAACACGATGTTTCATTCCCATTGTATCATGACTTGTTTCTGAATTTACACTTTTCGTGATCTGTATACTTTCAATGTCAATAGGATCTACACTGAATGCCGACTGAATTGTTACAGGTCCTCTCACTCCAACTGATACGGAATTTCCTTTAAAAGCAAATACCTGTCCAAATGCTCTCACATCAATCCACGACTCACATGCTGCTTTGGCATATGCCTCATCATCTTTTGTTTTCAATGCTTTCTGCATCTTGTCATTTGTCTTTGTCCTGTCTGCAAGACTCTTGCATCCATCATCACAGCGGTCTTCGCTTTGCACAAAAATTTTCTCTCCCAAATCCTGCAGACGATTTCTGATTTTTCTTTTCAGACATACATCCGAAATTTCTCCGAATCCGTCAAAATCTTCTCTCGGACGATTTCCATTCAACGGATCTCCATTCGGATTTCCATGATTCACCATAATCACCACTTCAAAATCAATTTTGTTTGTAAATACTCCCATTACTCTTCTCCTCCTTCATTCGACTTTTCGCCTTTTGATTTTATTAATTTTTCTCTTTCCTCGTAATAACCAAGTAAATATCTTTCATTCAAAGGATTGTTGTTGAATCCATCTGTTTCCCGAAGAACATTTATGATCTGCATTATTTTGTTTTCTATTTTCGCTCTTGCACCCGGATTTAACCGTTTCAGATATGCTCTCACTATATGACTATAGAGTCTTTCATAAGTGATTGCCGGACGTCTGGTATACACATTCCACATTTTCTTTGCATTGGTAAGTCTGTCATCTGTTTTACTTTCCTGTAAATATAGTGCTCTCTCCTCGACTTTTTCAAGGATAGCAAGTAATTGTCCAAACAGATAGCTTCTATCTTTCTCTAGCTCCATACTGTTCACCTTCCCATCAAATTCATTATATTTTATCATTGCACAAGCCACCGGCGCCACACAGTTCTGCCACACAAAAGAGCTGTATGCCTGTGGATTTGAAGCCCTGTTTACAGCAGCTTTCACAATATCAGCCGGTATTTTGGGACTCAGTCCGATAATACACGGTAAAATTCTTCGGATTGTAGCTTTTCTCAGTTTGTCATTACATGTCAGATATCCTTTTTCCTGTTCTGTTCCATACGCAGCAAGTGCTATCTCATTTGGTGATGGCGCTGTGTTATTTATGAACACCCATTTTTTTGTTTCATGTAATTTTATCCATCGTGGCCAGGTACAATTCTGATGCCAGTGAAGAACTCTGTCTATAAATTCATTTCCCGGAACTTCCTGATAGTAAGTAACAGCTAACCTTCCTGTTGTTGCTGCATCAACCGACAAAATGATTACTTCATCATCCGGTTGGAGTTTTGCCCGGTATCCAGCCATCGCCTGATTCAATTTCTCTGCAAATTTTCTGTCGAGTTCTATGTCATCCTCGTCCCTGCATTCTGCTGCCCAATCAAAATCTGCCAAAAATGTTTCCTGTGTATCTCCAAATAAATCAACTACATCCAAAGCCAGATTAGAATCTTTTTCTTTTAGATTTTGTGGAAGCTTCCACACCACAGTCATCTCACCGTCTATATATTTTCCCTGCCTTGCTAACAACCAGCGCAAAGCATTATGTGCTTTCTGCGAAGTTTCATATCCAATACTGGCAGCCTGCTCACGATTCGCGAACCTTCCCCGGTAAGTAAAACCAGAGGTATCATTTGCCGAAAAAATCTTTGCTTTATCCCCGGAATTTCTGATTTTCGATGGATGTTTTTCAGAACATTGTATCTTTTCACCCGTCACATAATCTATATTACAATTATGCAAATTAGTCTTGTAATACTCGATAAAAGAGTGATACATTTCCGGCTCTTTCCACAATTCATGTTTTTCTCCATTATCCCATACTGCAAATCTTACCATCGCATCTTTTTGGGCAACTGACTGAATTTTATTTTCATTTTCGGACAGAAAACCATCTTCAGCCAATACCAATAATTTTGCTTTTATTAAATCCTGAATCAGTGTAGCTTTTTTCAAATAAAGATATACACATTGCAGCCACTTATTGGAAAATTCAGAGCTTGTCCATTTTCTCAAACTATTAATGTAATCATTATAGTATTCTGTCTTGTCCTCATTTGTGTATAACGAATAATCTCCTGCAACATAGCAAAGTTTGTCACATAATGCATGCGGACAGCTTCCATTACTTCGCGAAGCCGAATCCTCGGTTACTGGGATAATCGTGATTTTATCTTCCCCATCCTTTGGAATGATTCCGGACAAAGCCGGCATAAATTTACCTTTTAGGTCAATCGTCACTTCTATCTGCGCATTTGCTGTAGAATGCGAGATTGGAAGTAAGATTGGATCTTCATTTACCTTTTTCCCCACAATCGCTTCGCATGCGTCATATGTTTTTTCAAGCATTTGTATCCAGCCCAAAAAGATTCCCCCTTTCAAATTCCCTTATTCCACAGAAATTTTTTTCGTCAAATGTTTTCATTTCCATTTCCGCAACTACTTTTCTGATCTGACATTCTTCCGGTTCCGGAAATCTAATCACTCCGTCTTTCATGTATGCATTCCATAACCGGATCGTCATATGCTTTTTCTCATTCTCCCTGACTGCTTCATCCGAATATGTAATTCCATGTACCATGATTCCAAAAGAAATATTTCCATCATTGTCATAGAATCCTTCTCCTTCCATCACTGTACAGGGTTCTACATATCCCTGACATTCTCTTGTTCCAAGAAAAATATCTCTCCTGCCTCCTCTTTCTAACATTCTTTTTGCAATTTGATAATGCTTATTCTCATTCCGGTCATTTACAAGATCCGGTCTGTTTTCATTCCATACAAAATGTGCTTTCACCCGGTATTCTACATCTTTTAAATATGTGTAAGATGCCAGATCGTTTCCTCCCTGATATTTTATCGGGCGCATTCCCTTTGACTCTGTCCGTATTGGATGCATCACTCTGCACTCATCAATCACCCACGTAAACGTAGGTTTCCAGTAAATACTTTCTGTGATTCCTTTCAATGCTTGATACGTTGGCACCTGATATGACAGTTTTTCGCCTCCTGTTTTCGTTAATGGATCGGTGAAAAGTGCATATTTCCCATAGACTTTATATTCTATTGCATTTTCTCTTTCCATTCTTCTTTCCCCCTTTTTCAATAATATTGTAATACAAGTTCATTGAGCAGTCCTTTTTCCATATCATAATTTTTAGCTACATATACGTCTGGTAAAAACCTGCTTTCTTCTATCACTCCATTTTGTAAGCATTCTTTTAATTTATTTTCATAAACAGACACCGTATAACGCTGTATCTTTCTTAATAATCTTTTTTTATCAGACATATTCTGCGCTGTTTCCAGTTTTTCAAGGATATCCATTCCCTCTTTATATGGAACTATCACTGTTTTTCCCTCTTCCTGAATCGGTCTGTAGTTTTCTCCTGCTGTTTCAAATGCCTGTCTGATGAAATGTTTCCGTTCTCCCGGAAATCCACTGCTCAATAATTTATATATTGTTTCGCCTTTTCCTATATCATAATCCATTTTATTGCTGACTTCCTTATAATAAATTTCATAATACCAACCCATCCACTCTGGGAAAATAATACTCTCCGTACTATTGGACTGATTATATTTTTCACAGACTTCTTCCGTTTTCTTCTGAGCTGTTCGAATCACCTCAAATTCATCCCCAACTAATTGAATTACAGTAACCCTCCCCTGCTCCATTTCCCCGTTTCGGTTGCAACGACCTGCCGCCTGTGCGATATTGTCCAATCCTGCAAGTGAACGATAGACATGATTGACTGACAGATCCACTCCCGCTTCTATCAGATTTGTACTTATAATCAAAACTTTTTCTGTACTATTTTTCAGATAATTTTTTATGCTTTCCAATTGATCACTCCGATGTTCCGGACATAAGTTTGTTGTCAGATAAAAAATCTTCACATCTTTCAATTCTGCTTTTATGTAATCAAAAAATGTTCCAACCGTCTCTTTTTTATTCAAAATTAGAAGTATTGTCCATTCTTTTTGGAAATCATGGATTATCCTCTCTCCCAGTGATTCAAATGTGTCTGGCTCATTTATTTCAAAAGAGATGTTCGTACGCTGAAAACGCTGAAAAATATCACACACTCCTGTGACCATATCCTTAGGCGCTGTATATAGAATCTTTCTTTTTATATTGCCAGATGCCAATTGCGGTTGGGTGGCTGTACACAAAATAATAGTCGCATGACATACATAACATAAGAAATTCATCATAAGATTAAATGTGTGTATTGTCTGCACCGGCAGTGCCTGCGCTTCATCCACAATAATCACTGAATTTTTCAATTGATGAAAACGGCGGATGCTTTTATTTTTCTGTGAAAACAACGTATACAAAAATTGAATCATAGTTGTACAGATAATCGGTTCCTTCCATGCAGTATCTATCTGCTTCTCCTGTTCATCAGAATTGCTGACATTTGAGTGATGTTCCATCACCCATTCTTCGTTTCCGACTGCTTTTTTTATCACTTCAGTGCTCTGTTCTGTGATGGATATATAAGGACTTATGTAAAAAATGTGAGAAACTTCCGATGTTTTTCTCTTTGCTGCCACTTTCAGTGCATATCCCAAAGATGCTAACGTCTTTCCCGCACCTGTCGGAAGTGATAACCGATATATTCCATATGATGTCTCTGAGAAATTCATACATTCTTCTCTAATCTTTTTTCGCAGTTCGAAGATTTGTTTTTGTTTCTCTGTTCTGAGATTCTCCTGTGCTTCTTTTTCCAGCTTATCCATATATTGCTGATAATTTTTCAAAGCCTTCTGATATACGTTTGCAGTTTCCATATTATCATCAAGCATACTGTCACCCATTGCTCTTGCTGTATCTGTCCAGTCTGAATCTATTTGCAAAGACAAAAGCAATCGTTCCATACAGCTCATATAAAAAAATCTCTCTGTGCCTTCTGTCTGTCCATTCTGACAGATTTGTTTTAATGGTTTCAAAAAAGCGGTTATGAATTCACCATATGCCTTTCTCATCTGACTGCATAACATATCTTTTGTAAAATGCATTTCTTCAAACCACAGTCTTGCAATTTCATCCAGTTTTTCTTTTTCAACCACATTCAATCTGACTTCAAACTTGTCTTCGCCATCTTCATCTATGCAGTCATAAATTCCATGATGTGCCGTAATCGTATATGAAATAAGCTCTATCAAAAGCCTCATATCTTGAACTGAATGATAGGGACTGTTCTTAAATTCCTGCATTAATAATTCAGCTCCTGCAGAGCTATGATTTACTGCTCCCCTTTTGGGTAGATCATCTTCTTGCTTGATATATGCCTGAAATTCAGTACTAAACTTTCCTGCATCATGCAATTGCAGACAAAGTGTAGCTAATGTTCCTATTCCTATCTTTTCTCCTTCACTCTGTGCATACTGTCCCGCTTCCAGTAAATGTACTGTTAATTCCTGCTTTTTTTCATTTTCCTTGTGTGCCAGATACATTTTTCTTTCCTCCTATCTTCATATTATTCTTTCATACCCTGTTTGTCAATATATTATCCATATTATAGAATAATATTTTTACCAATTGACATTCATACGTTATTATTTATAATAAAGATTGTCGTATTTTACTACGCGGATTGAAAATATAATATGGAGAATATTGTTCTCCTTCAGCAGGGTTTTCCCTGCTGATTTTTCATTACTGAAGATATAGCACTTTAACTGTCCAATAATTTGTACATTTTAATTTAAATCAACAAAAAATTGCTATTTAAATATTTAAACCACAGAAGTTAGAACTATGGTTACACATCGAAAATATTCAATAATGAATTGCTTAGAACATTTCCGCTATTAAAAACGAGTATCAAAATAAGGCCTTTTAATAGGTAGCATAGATATAAAGCGAAAAGCCGTATGCCCGAGTAAGGCAAGTACGGCTTTGTTTAGGGATATAGTGGAAAATGCTTTTCATATTTCTTGATTTTTTCTTAAAATGTGTTTTTTCCGTCTACTATAATCATTTTTTATTTGTTTTTTGAAAGTTAAAACCCTGCATAATCATTTGGATTATGCAGGGTTTTCCGTTCCCTATTATAACATACCAAGTAATAACCGGGAACTACAGCTTGCCGCATCAATGTAGCTGCGTTTTGACAATTATAACATACCAAGTAATAACCGGGAACTACAGCTAATTCATCACTTGTATAAGAAGTTCCATAATTATAACATACCAAGTAATAACCGGGAACTACAGCGACGTGTCGCGGCTGGATCCGTTCTGATCCATTATAACATACCAAGTAATAACCGGGAACTACAGCCGGATTCAACATTCAGTTGAACGGCCTTCAATTATAACATACCAAGTAATAACCGGGAACTACAGCCACGGCAAAGACGCCGGAAGAAGCGGATCGATTATAACATACCAAGTAATAACCGGGAACTACAGCACCTGCTCCGAAGCGTTCCAAAGGTTGGGAAT
>ENA-ORSS01002067-ORSS01002067.1-human-gut-metagenome-genome-assembly--contig:-NODE-2067-length-18909-cov-9.240426_pt1 | contig 18909 bp, 22 predicted proteins | sample MGYA00241899_ERZ509162 | MGnify/ENA primary metagenome ERZ509162 (study PRJEB26280, sample SAMEA2338641) | human gut metagenome | biome: human gut; feature: human-associated habitat; material: faeces... | reverse complement strand
CGCTTGAATGGGGTTCAAGAGGCCGTGAGTTCGATTCTCGCCACTCGGACCATAAGTCCAACGATTTCACGTTAGAAATCGTTGGACTTTTTTGTTTATAGGCTGGCCTCATTTGGCTTTGACCACAATTTTGACCACAATGCCAAAGATTTTATCTGGTCAATCGCAGGGGCAAGTGGGCTTTTTTGACGCAACATCATCTGCTGCGATATGCGAGCCAGTGTTGATGCCAACGATTTGAAAAGCTGGCTCGCGATAATTCGTGCCGTTCCGTCCAATTTTCAGGCCGAAAATGCCTCGCTGAACAACTGGATCGCACTCTGCCGAATGGATTCCTGAACATGGAGATAATGCTCAGTCATCTCGGTATCGGCATGGCCTACGATGCTCTGGATGGTCTGAATATCCACGCCCAACGCCTGCATCGGCGATACAATTCCTTTTGTTTAATGGGCCTGTTTGACGGAGCATACAATCAAATTGTCAGGTTTTTGGCAATACTGTCGATTGCGTCAAACAATTTTTTTCCCCTCCCCCAAAAATTGGATTTTGGAGTGTTTTTCATTGACCGATTGCGGAATTAGCTGTAAAATCTAAAAAAGAATAGTGGCTGTAGAGTGGGGTACTCTACGATCTGCTCGATCTTTAAGTATTATGATAAGGATTACGCCAATGCGGTGCTGGAACTGCAGGCGGCCGTCCGGTTACAGGGAGCAGGTACTGAAAGCTATCGGGGGTCTTGCTATTGCACTTGCCAATGATGGAAAGCTGGAAGAGGCACAGCAGGAGCTGGATACATTGCAGAAAAAAGGCGCTTCCTTCGGTGACTGTGATCTGGTTGCGGCAGAGATCCTGTCCTTGCAAAAGAACTATGATCAGGCGCTTGCGCTTTACATAAAAGTGTTCAATGAGGTGGAGGACCCGCAGCTCCTGAGCCATGCTTACCTGTCAGCCGCAAATGCAGCGCTGAATCAGGACGATAGGGAAAAGGCTGTGCGCATTCTGAAACAGGGATGCCAGAACCTTCCGGAAGGTCAGGCTGTGCTTCAAAAGGAGATGCTTGCGGATCTTATGATGCAGCAGGCAGCATCTGACAAAGAAAATGCAGAAGAATACTATGCTGAAGCGCAGCAGCTGCTGGAGGAACTGGTGGACAGCGGCTACGATACTATTGCCACCCGGTTGAATCTGGCGACTGTACTGCAGGCATTGGATCAGTACAGTGAAGCTGAAAAGGTTTTGAAAGATCTGCAGGAGCAGTATCCATCGGATTATCGTTTTGATATGCAGATGGCATATCTTCTGATCGACCAGCTCCGCACCAGCGGATGGCTCAAATAAGGAGGGAATACCTGTGTCTACCGGACAGATCTTTTTATGGTTGAAATCGTTGGCATGATCGTTTCGGCTGTTGCGGCAGTCGTTTCAGCATGGATCCTGCGCAGGCAGGAAAAAAAGCTGAAGGAACAGATCTGGAACGAGTATCAATAAAAATCAATCGATTAAGGGGTATGAAAAAATGCTGAAAAAACTTAGTGTAATGGCTGTTATTCTTGCAATGTCGGCCATGCTTCTGGTGCCGACTGCATACGCGGTGCAGTCAGTAGACGCACCGGCACAGGTGGCTTTGTGACGATTGACGGCAAGCTGTATCATGTTTCGAAGAATGGCTATGCCATCGATCGGTACGCCAAGGGTTTGCACGAGATCGACGGAGGAATGTACTATGTCAAAGAGGATGGCTCGTTCCTGACGAACAGCGCGGTAGAATACCTTACTTTTGATGCGAATGGCCGCTATACCTCTGGCAATGCAACGCTGGACAGCTATGTGGATCAGGCACTGGCTGCGTGCACAAACTCTGGCATGACGAAGGCGCAAAAGCTGCGCGCCGCCTATTTGTATGTCCGGGATCACGGCGCATACCTTGCCTGTCCGCATCAGGCAAGAGGCACAACGGCTTGGGCAGAAGAGAGCGCTTTGTTCATGTTTGAACACAAAAAGGGCAACTGCTACTGCTTTGCAGGCCAGTTCCTTTATATGGCCCGGCGGCTGGGCTACAATGCCTATGTAGTGTCTGGCGGTGTGGGCCGCAAGGACTCGGACCATGCATGGGTCATGATCTGCGAGAACGGAGTTCCCTATATCTATGATGTGGAACTGGAGTGGGGCTATCGTGCCGGCAGATACGGCCATGCAGAATATAATATGTATAAAATGCCGCTGAATAAAACGGTGTTCAGCTACCAGTTTCCGTGATTGCTGAGGTAGCCGAAAAATGGTGCTGAAACATTTGTACACCCTGCTTGTGGTGCTGGTTGGCTTTGTGATCTTCCGTGCAGACAACATGGGGCAGGCCTTCTCAATGATAGGAGCCATGTTTTCCGGGGGCTCTGCCTCTGCGCAGACAGGGCTGCTGCTGGCGCAGTGTCTGACCCCGCTGACCCTGTTTGCACTGGCGGTTGGCCTTGTGGGCAGTACGCCGGTTTTGCCGCTGGTCTGCCGTAAAGCAGAGCAGCAGACCGGAAGCGTGTATGCATGCCTTCAGGCACTGAGTTATGCAGGGGCGCTGGCGCTTTTGCTGGTGGATATCCTGCATCTGTCGGCTGCATCCTATGTGCCTTTTATCTATTTCCAGTTCTGAGGTGGAAAAATGCAAGTGAAAAAATTAGGATATATCCTGTTTGTGGGGGTCATTGCCACAATTTGCATTTTGCCTGTGGCTGTGATGCCTTGGCAGACGGAAAAAGCGGTGGGCAATGAGCAGCTTGCATCCTTTCCTGAATTACGGAAAGAGGATGGCAGCTTCAATACCGGTATCCTGAATGAGTTTTCGGATTATTTTGCGGATCATTTCGGGCTCCGTCATGAGATGATCACCTTGAACGATCAGCTTACCGGAACCGTGCTCAAAACGCTGGACAGCAGCAGTGTGCTGTTGGGAAAAGACGATTGGCTGTTCTATAAAAGCACCCTTGCGGATTATACCGGCGCAGAGCTCTTTACAGCCCGGCAGAGTTATGCGGCCGCTCATGTACTGGGTCTGATGCAGGAATACTGCGAAGAGAACGGCATTGGGTTCTGCTTTACCATCGCACCCAATAAAAATTCCCTGTATAGCGGTCAGATGCCGGCACGATATACGGCAGCCTCCGTACGGAACGCCCAACTGCTTCAGCAGCAGATGGAACAGCAGAATGTCCGGTATGTGGATCTGTTCAAAACACTGTCTGACCACGAAGAGCAGCTGTATTACCGTCGGGACAGCCACTGGAATATGCGGGGCGCACAGCTGGCAGCACAGACTTTGCTGAAAGAACTGAAAGGCTCTGAAGCGGAGTTTGATTCCTGCATCAATGGAAAAACATCCCCGCATACCGGCGACCTGTATGAGATGGTGTACCCTGCCGGAAACGAGACGGAACAGGATACGGCATACGACTTTACCTATCAGTATGACGAAAAATTCCACTCGGCAGATGATATCACGATCCACACGGAAAATTCGGCGGCAGACGAAAGCATTTTTGTATACCGCGATTCCTTTGGCATCAATCTGCATCCTTTCTTGGCACAGAGCTACGGCAACGCCTGTTTCTCCCGGAATATGCCCTACCTTTTGACGGCTGTTACAGAAGAGCAGCCCGATGTGCTGCTGGTGGAACTGCTGGAACGCGCCCCGGAAATGCCTGCTCCGGAACGCACGGCAGTCCCGGCAGCAGATACCGGTACAAGTGCGAAGGCACAACGGAAGGACAGCCGAATGGAGGGGACTTTCTGCCTGACAGGCGATCTGAGCGGGCAGCGTGTGGATGACGACTCTCCGATCTACATTCTGGCAGAGACCGGAACCTACGAAGCTTCCCCCTGCGGAGAGGGAACACAGCCGTTTACGGCGTATCTTCCGCAGAATATGCGGGAGCAGCAACTAAAAGCAGCATTTCTGTCGGACGGTGAATGGGTCTTTTGCGCCCTGGCCGACTGACTGAAAGAATAGAAAGAAGGAACAAAAAAATGAATGTAAGCTATAAGATGATGGGTGTAGTGCTCTGCGGTGCGATGCTTCTGGCATCGGGATGCGGGGCAAAAGCAGAAACGACCGCTTCCTCGGCTGTGGAATCCGAATCGGTTTCCGTTGTGGCATTGGAGGCTGCTTCGTCGGAGGCTGTGCCGGAAAGCGAGGCTGTCTCGGAGGCAGTTTCCGAAGCTTCTTCTTCGGTAAGCGAGGCGGCATCGGAGAAACCGGCAGAATCCAAGGCGGAATCCAAGGAAGAATCCAAGGCCGAGACTGCGGCAAAATCTAAGCCTGCAAAGCAGGAGACGGCTGCTTCCTCCAAAGAAGAAAAGACGGAGCCTGTGGAAAGCAAGCCCGTTACAGAGACTGCTCCGGCAGAAACTGCCAGCCTGGAAACTGCCCTGAAGTATGTGGGCAAAGATGTTTCCAAGCTGTATGCCGCTATTGGCAAGCCGAACAGTTCGGAGTATGCTTCCAGCTGCATCGGTGATGGCGAGGATGGCCTGCTGTATTACAACGGCTTTACTGTGACGACCTACCGTGAAAACGGTAAAGAGACGGTACAGGACGCCTATTAAACATGAAATTCGGCCTCTGGCATTCCACCGGGGGCTGAATCTTTATATGGGAAGATGAGAATGAAACGCCAGAAGATCAAACGATATCGGTTTAGCGTGACGCAGAATACGCGCAGAAGAAGGGCGGCAAGGCCGCTGAAAGCCGTCGGTGTAGTACTGGTGTGCCTGTGTCTGCTCACAGGGGCCGTTTTTGGAATTTACAAAGCGATCCAGAGTAAGACTACGGGGTGGCACGGCGAAGGACTGCATCGCTACTATATCTCGCCGACTACCGGCACCCGTGCGCAGGGGCTGTATGAGATCAACTATAAGCTCTACTATTTTGGCAGCAACAACTTTTTGAAGGTCGGCTGGATTGAAGAGAACGGCTATGTCGGCTATGCCAACGCAGATGGAGAGCTCACCCAGGGCGAAGCGAAGATAGACGGAAAATACTACTATTTCCAACCGGAGACCGGCCAGTTGTACACCGGCTGGATCATGCTGGACGGAGTGCAGTACTGCTTTGACGAAACCGGACATCCGCGCACCGGTACTTATCAGGAGGACGGAAAGGTCTGGGAACTGGATAGTGATGGACGGGTCAAAAACCGACTGAACGGTTGGAAAAAAACGGACGGCGTCCTGAAATACTACGACAACAGCGGCGCACCGGCACAGGGCTGGACAGAGATCGATGGAAAGGATTATTTCTTTGTGGACGGTGTCAGTCAGGCCGGCTGGGTTGAAACGGATGCGGGCACGCGCTATTTGGACGGCAACGGAAATCAGATGACCGGGTGGTGTGTGATCGACGGCCAGCCCTATGCTTTTGGGACAAATGGAGAACCGAAGCAGGGATGGGATCATTCCCATGAAAAAAGCTACTATTTTATCAACGGCGTCAGTCAGTCGGGCACATTCGGGGAGGGCGCACTTAGCAGCAACCTGAACGGCAGCGGCAGTGTTCAGCCGGTTGGGGATCAGGCACCGGAGGACGATCTTGCAAAGGATGCAGAGGGCGAACCGCCGGAGGAAGAACTGCTGGAAGCGCAGCCGACACAGACCGAAACAACGGAAGCGGGGCAGACTGCCCCGGCGGCACAACAGCCGACGCAGTCGCCGGAGGAATCGGCGGCAGAGCAGGAGACCGCATCGAAGGCACCGACAGCGCCGGAAACTCCGGCACAGGAACAGCAGGAAGAAGGGACGGAAAATACATGAAAACAACAAGACGTGATTTTCTGTGCCTTTCGGCCATGGCATGCGCATGGCTTCTGACGGGCTGCCAGAACCCCACAGTGGAAGAGCGGGCTGTCAGCTGGCAGCAGCAGGAAGTCAGTGATCCGGTCTCTGAAACCGGACCGATGTGGAATGCAGCACTGGACGACAATGCAGTTCTGCGGGATGGCATCCGCGTTCCCCAGAACTTCGAACTGCCGTTGGAAGGTTCAACAGGCTTTGCAGGGGCGGCTGTGATGCTGCTGTACGAGAGACCGGATGGGACCAGTACGGTACTGCGCAGACTTGCAGCGGGAGATATGTTTTATATCCGGCAGGAGTCTGGCGCATATTGGCAGGTCTGCCTGCTGGACGGCACCGTGGGCTGGTTGGAAAATGAACTGTGTATGATCAATCTGCCCGATGTTCTGCCTTCCATCGTATACGAAAACCCCAATGCCAAGGCATCGATCTTTAAAACCTGCGGAAAGGATATTGAAGGCATTACGGGACAGAAACTGTATGACGGCCTGTTCTACAACCAGCGCCTTGGGCGGGATGAGTATCTAATGCCTATCAATTACGCTATGGCAAAAAAGGTTGGTGCAGCGCAGAAAAATGCCTTGAAGGCGGGCGATTGCCTGAAGATCATAGAGACATTCCGGCCCTATGAGGTGCAGATGCTGGTAAAGGATGCAGTGTACGCCAAGGCAAGGATGGACAAGGAACTGATGACGGCGCTGAACAAGGGCGCGTGGAATATCGGCTGGTTTATTGCAACGTCTCTTTCCAACCATCAGCGCGGTGTGGCAATGGACACGACCCTGCTGCGCATCACTGAGCAGACAGAGCACAGCATGGCGGGGTGTCCCTTTGTACAGGTGACCGGTGAGGAATACGCCATGCCATCTGCCATGCACGAGCTGAGCAGTGCGGCGGCCTGCTTTACCGGCCCGGTAACTTCTAATTCGGCCACCGCATGGAAGCGGGCCACTGCATCGGCATCCATGACAGACGGTGCGCGGCGGCTGCAGAGGTACTGTACCAATGCAGGCATGACACCGCTGGCCTCGGAGTGGTGGCACTTTAACGATCTGGATGCACAGAATAAGGTGCGCATGACCTCTGGAAACGGAAAATTCTGGCTGGACGGCTGTGTCAGCTGGAAAATGTTTGAAGCATAACTTTGGGGTTGCACTTTGGAGGAATACAAAATGTAGCAACTGAAAAAAGCAAAAAAGCGGTTACGGCAGCGGATAAGATCGAGTTGGGACGGAAATACCTGACCGAGCTGAACTACACCGAGGCTGTGGCGTCTTTTACCGAGGCCATCGGCCTTGACCCGGAGAACATTCCAGCATACATGGGCCGTGCCGAGATGAACGAACTGACGACTGCCAACGAGACCGCGTGGGCAGACGTGAGCGAAGCCGAGAACGGCGCAGTTACCGCCGAAGCTCTGACTGCCGCTGCTCCCACTGCGGAAGAGATTGGTGCGGTATCCCTGAGCAAGCTCTATGTCTACTATGGCAGCCACGAAAACCGCAGCCGTGAAGGCGAGGGCGTATGGTTCATCCTGAACCCCGGCAAAAAAGACCTGACCGCGTAAAGCCCTGCATCACCCGGAAATTGCGCAGCAGGTCATTCGGATCGAGGATGGGCAAACTCTGTTAGGAGGGCTTTATTATGAATACCACATTGCGGCGGGATGCGGATGAGATCATCCGTTCTGGCATTCAGGCGGTGCTGCCGGATAAAGCAGTGTGCCGCGCGCTGGAGGACTTTCAGCCCGGAGGCGGCAGAGTGCTGCTGGTGGCGGCAGGCAAGGCCGCATGGCAGATGGCGCATGCCGCCGTGCAGGCACTAGGGCGCGTGGACGGCGGCGTGGTGGTGACCAAGTACGGCCATGTAAAAGGCAGAATCCCCGGTGTAAATTGTTATGAGGCAGGTCATCCCGTACCGGATGCCAACGGCTTTGCAGCCACCGAAAAAGCTTTGGCGCTGGTACAGGGGCTGACCGCAGAGGACACGGTGCTGTTTTTGCTTTCCGGCGGCGGCAGCGCCCTGTTTGAAAAGCCGCTTGTCCCCGGCGGGGAATTGCAGGACATCACCAATCAGCTCCTTGCCAGCGGAGCCGATATCGTGGAGATGAATACCATCCGCAAGCGGCTGTCCGGGGTCAAGGGCGGGCGGTTCGCGCAGCACTGCGCGCCCGCAAGGGTGTTCAGCATCGTGCTCAGCGATATTCTGGGCGACCCGCTGGATATGATTGCCAGCGGCCCGGCGGTGCCGGATTCCTCCACCTGTGCACAAGCGCTTGCCATTGCGGAAAAATACCGCCTGAACCTGTCGGAACAGGCGAAGGCGCTGCTGGCACAGGAAACGCCGAAAGCCCTTGACAACGTGACCACGCAGATCACCGGCAGCGTCCGAGAGCTGTGCACCGCTGCCGCTAAAGCCTGCCGGGAGCTGGGATATGAGCCCATCCTCCTCACCGACCGGCTCTGTTGCGAAGCCAAGGAGGCAGGCAGCTTTCTGGGGGCCATCGCCCGCACCCATGCGGGACAAGGAAAAAAGCTGGCCTTTATCGCGGGCGGGGAAACCGTGGTGCACCTGACCGGCAAAGGACTGGGCGGACGCAATCAGGAGCTGGCGCTGGCCGCAGCCACGGCACTGGCCGGACAAAACACGGCGGTGTTCTCGGTGGGCAGTGACGGCACCGACGGCCCCACCGATGCCGCCGGCGGCTATGCGGACGGCGACACCGCCGCAGCACTGGCAGCAGCGGGCCGGAACGTGTTCGACACCCTGCAAAACAACGATGCCTACCACGCCTTGCAGGCGGTGGATGGGCTTATCATCACAGGCGCTACTGGTACCAACGTCAATGATGTTGCCGTGGTGCTGATCGGGGGAGAAGCGCAGGCAGACGCCTGAACCCTGCTTGCCCGGTGCGCGGTGCTCCTATAACATTTGACCCCGCTTTGCCCGCTTTACCCGGGCAGGCGGGGTTTTTTGTTGAAAATACTTGACAGCTCTTCTGCAAAATGATATGATTTTGATATCAGAAAGAAACGCTTCCGACCCTGATAAGGAGGGACTTGTTATGGAAGAGAAAATTTTGAATACCCGCAAAAACGGCATGGCCGCGCTGCTGCTCACCCTGCTGGGCTATGTGGTGGCCATCGCCCTGTTCATTTACAGCATCACCCTGCTGAATGCAGACCGGATGCTTCTGGGTGTGCCGCTGCTGATTTTGTCCATTGCGTATTGGATCGCAGGCATTTTCCTGTTCTGCGGTCTTAAGGTGTTAAAGCCGCAGGAGGCGCTGGTGCTCACCCTGTTTGGTGATTACATCGGCACCCTGAAGGGACAGGGTTTTTACTGGGTGAACCCCTTCTGCACCGCCGTCAACCCCGCTGCCGGCACCCGCCTGAGCCAGAGCGGAGATGTGAACAGCAAGGAGAACAGCGTGGCTGCGCTGTTTGGCAATAACGGCCAGAATGCTCAGATGAGCGCCGAGTCTATGAGCAAAAAGATCTCGCTCAAGATGATGACCCTGAACAACTCCCGCCAGAAGATCAACGATTGTCTGGGTAATCCGGTGGAGATCGGCATTGCAGTCATCTGGCGCGTGACCGATACCGCCAAGGCTGTGTTCAACGTGGATAACTATAAGGAATACCTCTCCCTGCAGTGCGACAGCGCCCTGCGCAACGTGGTGCGGGTGTACCCCTATGATGTTTCTCCCAACGTGGACACCACCGGCGACGGCGTAGCCGATGAGGGCAGCCTGCGCGGCTCTTCTGAGGTGGTGGCTGCCCGCATCCGAGACGAGATCCAGAAGAACGTGGCAGAGGCAGGTATCGAGGTGGTGGAGGCCCGCATCACCTATCTGGCCTATGCACCGGAAATTGCAGCGGTCATGCTGCAGCGCCAGCAGGCCAGTGCTATCATTGACGCCCGCAAGATGATCGTGGACGGCGCTGTGGGCATGGTGGAAATGGCGCTGGATCGTCTGAACGAGAACAAGGTAGTGGAGCTGGACGATGAGCGCAAGGCGGCAATGGTATCCAATCTGCTGGTGGTGCTGTGCGGCAACCGCGATGCCCAGCCCATCGTGAACAGCGGCAGCCTGTACTGATGGCCGAGCCGAAAAAACAGGTGCCCCTGCGCCTGAACGCCAAACTCTACGATGCCCTTGCCGCTTGGGCAGAGGATGACTTCCGCTCGGTGAACGGGCAGATCGAATATCTGCTTACCGAGTGTGTGCGTCAGCGCAAAAAGAATGGGAAATATGTCTCCGACCAGCTGGATGTCCCGCCGGAGCTGGATCTCCATTGAAGAACCCGTGAAAAAACGTTTGGAGCGCGCCGCAGAGCACGCCAAACGCAAATTATTCACAAGGCCGCTGCACAAGACCGGTGCAGCGGCCTTGTGTTTGTCGGGGAAAAGCCGTGCCTTCCGGCGGGAAGCGGGGACAAATGAGCGCTGATTTGATATATCAATTGAGCGCGCAATGCTCCGGTATTTTGTCGAAAAAGGCGACCGAAGCTGCGGAAATGACTTGAAGAGACAGGAGAAGATGGACATATATCTGGGCGAAAACGTTTCTTTTTTGGGTTTTTCCGGAAAAAAACTTGCCTAAAAGTTTGCGGCGTGCTAAACTAACAGCGGGGAATTGTTTTGCGTAAGCAGATAGGGGGTGAAGCTATGAAAATACTGGTTGTGGATGACGGTCAGCTTGCGATCAATTCGCTGATCCGCATCCTGTGCCGGGTGGCACCGGACTGTGACTATATCAGTGCCATGACAACTGACGATGCCCTGACGTGGATGCGGCAGGGCCCAATGGATGCTGCCTTTTTGAACCTGGAAATGCCGGGCATGAATGGCCTTGCCCTTGCCCGCATGATCCAGAAATTGCAGCCCCGCTGCAATATCATCGTAGTCACCGAGCATCCAGAGTATGCGTTGGAAGCATTGCAGATCTTCGTCAGCGGTTTTCTGCTCAAGCCCGCCAACGAGGCGGACGTGCGTAATGTGCTGGAAAACCTGCGCTACCCGCCGGAAACGGCACCTGTGGGCATCAAGATCCAGTGCTTCGGCAACTTTGAGATCTTTGTGGGCGGACGTCCGCTCTCCTTCAAGCGCAGCAAAAGCAAGGAGCTGCTGGCCTACCTTGTGGACCGCAACGGCGCCACCTGTACCAACGGCGAGATGCTGGCTGTCCTGTGGGAAGATAAGCCTGATACTGCCTCGCTGCACAGCCACCTGCGCAATTTGATCTTTGACCTCAGCCATACGCTGGAGGACGCAGGGGTCAACGGGCTGCTGGTACGCGGCCGCAGCACCTTGGCGCTGGATACCAGCAAGGTGGACTGCGATTATTATAACTTCCTGCGGGGAGACCGCTCGGCCTTCAACTCCTACCGGGGCGAGTATATGACCCAGTATTCCTGGGCAGAGGTCACCCGTTCGGCGCTGCGCCAGCAGGCCGCAGCTATGCCCAAAAGCGGGTCTATCCCAAGCTATTACGTCCCGCCCACGGGCTTTTAAAATTGCATAAAACGCCAAAGGCTGCTGCGCAAACGATGCGCAGCAGCCTTTATCATTCTCTTAAAATCGTTCCAGCTCCAGCAGATATTCCTTGATCTCCAGTCCCTCGGCGTAGCCGGTCAGGCTGCCGTCTGCGCCGATGACCCGGTGGCAGGGCACCACGATGCACAGCGGGTTGCGGTGACAGGCGCTGCCCACGGCGCGGCTTGCCTTGGGTTTGCCCAGCGCCGCCGCCAGTTGTCCGTAGGTGCGCACCTCCCCGTAGGGAATCTTGCGCAGCTGCGCCCATACCGCCTGCTGAAAGGGCGTGCCCTTTGCTGCCAGCGGCAGGTCGAACTCCCGGCGCACCCCGGCAAAATATTCGTTCAGCTGCTCCTCAGCTTCTTGTAACAGGGGCGTTTCCACCACCCTGCGTGGCAGCGGTTCCAGCTCCGGCGCACCGTCCGGGCAAAAATGTACCCCGCACAGCGCGTCATTCTCCTCCTCTAAGCAGATGGCACCAAGGATGCTGTTGATGTACCAGACGTTCAAAATTGGCCTCTTCCTTTCCTGTAAGAATGTGCTATACTGGCATTATCTTAACACAAAAATTTCCGTGAGGAAAGGGGCGTTTCAACTATGGTCAAGGCACTGGAAGACATTATTGCAAAAAGCAGCAGCATCGTCTTTTTCGGCGGCGCGGGCGTTTCTACGGAAAGCGGCATCCCGGATTTCCGCAGCGTGGACGGCCTGTACCACCAGAAATACGACTACCCGCCCGAAACCATCCTCAGCCATACCTTCTGGGAGAAAAAACCGGAGGAATTTTACCGTTTTTACCGCGACAAGCTGATCGTAAAGGGTGCAAAGCCCAACGCCGCCCATCTGCGGCTGGCAAAGCTGGAACAGCAGGGCAAGCTGCGGGCGGTGGTCACCCAGAACATTGACGGCCTGCATCAGGCGGCAGGCAGCAAAACCGTGTACGAGCTGCACGGCAGCACCCTGCGCAACTACTGCACCCGCTGCGGCAGGTTCTACGATGTGGATTTCATCGCAAACAGCACCGGTGTGCCCCGCTGCACCGAGTGCGGCGGCATCGTAAAGCCGGACGTGGTGCTTTACGAAGAGGGCTTGGACGAGGAGGTACTGTCCGGCGCAGTGGATGCCATCCGCCATGCCGATACCCTCATCATTGGCGGCACCAGTCTGGTGGTGTACCCCGCCGCCGGGCTCATCCGGTATTTCCGGGGCGATAATTTGGTGGTCATCAATATGCAGCCCACCGGGGCGGATGCCTCTGCCGACCTGTGCATCGCAAAGCCCATCGGGCAGGTGCTGAGCGAGGACGTTTCGCTGGACTGATTTTTGCGCTGTAAGGCGCGCCGTTTCGCGCCGGTTCGCACGCAGTTTTCCGTATGCTGATGGAAAGAACATCAGAACGGAGGAACTGCAAATGATCCAGGTATGTGACCCGCCGCGTCAGCGGCAGGTACGGCGGCTTTCCGCCGAAGAATTTTTTACATTGGTGCGCTGCGGTGGGGCGGGGTTTTACCGCCCCTGCTCCGAGGTGCTGCGGATGCTGACCGCAGGCGAGGCGTGGGGCACAGCCGGGGCAGCGCTGCTGGTGCTGCCCCTCACCGCCGATACCGCCGCCGCAGCGGCACTGCGCAACTGGCTGGGACGTCGGCAGCTGGAGGGCGGCTGTCTGCTCACCCCGCTGGTGCGTACCGGCGAGGAGTTGCCCGCCCGGCTGGTGGAAATTGCCGCAGCCCGGGCAGACCGGCTGCGCCGCAAGGGCACGGTATGGGCGGTGGTAGAGTGCACCGAAACGGCGGCAGCGCTGTTGCCGCTGTATTTCCGGCAGGGCTTCGGGCTGCGGGCGCTGCGCCCGCTGGAAAGCCTTGCGCCCTGCTTTTTGCTGTGCACCGGCTGTGTACCCGCCCGCACTGCACCGGTGTGGGTGCCGCTGGAGGACAGGGTGCAGCTGGCGCTGCTGCTGGCAAAGGGCTATGCCGCGCTGGACAGCCGCCCCTACGGCGGCAGTCTTGCACTGGCGCTCTATCCGCTGAAAGAAACGGAATAACGTAAACCAGAGAGGGAATGAGAAATTATGAAGGCAGTGATTCTGGAAAGTTATGTGATGGAAGAAGGGGACTTGGACTGGTCCGGGGTAAAGGCGCTGGTGCCGGACACCACCAGCTATGTGCGCACCGACTACGCCGACATCGCGCCCCGCATCGGGGATGCAGAACTGGTGCTCATCAACAAGTGCCGCATTGACGAGGCAATATTGGCGCAGTGCCCGAACCTCAAGTGGGTGGGTATCATCGCCACCGGTACGGATAATATCGACCTTGAAGCCTGCCGCCGCCATGGGGTGGCAGTGGCCAACGTGCCGGGGTACTCTACTTATAGCGTGGCCCAGATGACTTTTAGCCTGCTGCTGGCCATCTGCCAGTGCGCCCAGCGGTACGACCGGGCAGTAAAGGCCGGATACTGGCAGCTGGGCATCCCGGCAGAGTACGGTCTGCTGCCGCAGGTGGAGCTGCTGGGCAAGACCTTTGGCATCTACGGCTACGGCAGCATCGGCCGCCAGACCGCCCGCATTGCAAAGGCCTTTGGCATGGAGGTGCTGGTGTGTACCCGCACGGTGCGCCCGGAGTACGCCGCCGATGGGGTGGAATTCGTGGACTTTGACACCCTGCTTGCCCGCAGCGATGTGCTCAGCCTGCACTGCCCGGCCACCCCGGAAACCCGCGGGCTGATGAGCCGGGAAGCCCTTGCAAAAATGAAGCCCGGCACTATTTTGCTGAACACTGCCCGGGGCGCACTGGTGGACGAAGAAGCCGTAGCCGATGCGCTGGAAAGTGGCAAGCTTGCCTTTTACGGCGCAGATGCTTTTGCCACCGAGCCGCTGCCGCCCCAAAGCCGGTTGCGCAGTCTGCCGGGCGCGGTGCTCACCCCGCATATCGCATGGACCACCAAGGAAGCATTGCAGCGGCTGATGGATATCACTACCGGCAATCTGCGCAGCTTTCTGGCCGGGAAAGGCGAGAATATCGTCAACCTTTGATTTTGGCAGAAGGAACTGCCGTAAAATAACGTATGCACAAGAGCATCCGGCAGCTTTGCCGCTGCTCTGAGGGAGGTAAAAATGAGTTACGCTATCGTATTCAGCAGCAAAACCGGCAACACCGCACTGCTGGCACAGACCCTGCGGGAGCAGCTGCCGCAGGCAGATTGTTGCTATTTCGGTGCACCGGACGCTGCCGCACTGGCAGCGGATACTTTATATGTGGGCTTCTGGACGGACAAGGGTAAGGCCGACGCCGACACGCTGGAATTTTTGCAGCAGCTGCACGGCAAGCGGGTATTCCTGTTCGGCACCGCAGGCTTTGGTGGCAGTGCACCCTACTTTGAAAAGATCCTTGCCGCTACCCGGAAGGCGCTGGATGGCAGCAACACCGTCATTGGCAGCTTTATGTGTCAGGGCAAAATGCCGGTGTCCGTCCGGCAGCGGTACGAGGCCATGAAGGCAAAGCCTTTGCACATCCCCAATCTGGATGCCCTGATCGAAAACTTCGATAAGGCGCTCTCCCACCCGGATGCCGCAGATCTGGAACAGCTGAAACAGGCCGTAAAGTGAGAAAAAAGAGCGACCGCACATTGTTTTGTGCGGTCGTTCTTTCTGTATAAGCTATATAGGACAAACGCTAGTCAATGGTGGTTTTGGTGCGCCCGATGCCGATGACGGCGGTGGAGATCTTTTTCCAGCTGTCGCAGCCGCACACGCCGTCCACCCGCAGGCTGGTGCGCTTCTGGTAGCCGCGCAGCGCCTGTTCGGTGCGGGCACCAAAGATGCCGTCGATACGGCTGCCGGTCTGGTAGCCAAGGGTGGAAAGCGCATCCTGCAAAATCATGACATAGCAGCCCCGGCTGCCCCGGCGCAGGGTGGGGTAACCGGCGGTGGTGCCGCTGCACGCCGGGGTGCCGTAGCGGCGGTCAAAGTGCACCCATGTGGGGGTCTGGCTCAGCGGCTCCACATAGCCCCATGCGCCGGAAGTGCGGGCAGCGTTGTAAATGGCGGTGCGCTGGCGCTGGTCAAGGCTTTGCCCCACATCGAACGCTACCCCCGCGTAGTGCTGGCTGCGGGTGCCGTGGCCACCCTCCCAGATGCGGCGGAAAGCGTACCCTACCGGGATGCCCCTGCCGTATTTGCGGCGGGTCAGGTTCCACGCCTCCATGGCGGCAATTGTGGTCCACAGGGTAGGGCTGGCCGATTTGCCCCGGAACTCCCGCAGCCGCAGGGTGGTCAGGGTGCTGTAAGGCATGGGGTCGTTCTCGTTCAGGTTTGCGTAGGTGTACACCTTGTTTTCGTAGGCGTCATAGATCAAAAGGCGTGCCATCCCTCATTCCTCCTTCTCGCAGCCGCAGGGGTCGGTACACTGGGCTTGCAAGGCGTGCCATGTTTCGCGGTACACGATGCCGTTTACCGGCTGCAGCCCCGCCTGCTGCTGGACAGCCCGCACGGCAGCGGCGTCTACCGCACCAAAGCGGTTGTTGTCGGCCACATAGCCCTCGCCGCAGGAAAGCTGTGCCCGGCGGTTGAGCCAGCGCTCCACCTGTCCCACCTCCTGCCCGGCGCTGCCCTCGGCGATGGCGCGCCCCGGGTAGGCGGTGCCGGGAGGGGTGTCTCTATCGGGATTCGGGGCATGGGCGGCCAGCTGCAAACTCAGCGCCTCCACCGCCGTCCATGTGTCGGCATCGGCAATGCCGGTCTGCTCCAGCCCCAGCAGCTGCTGGGCGCTGCGGGTGGCGGTGGCAGTTTCCTCGGTATAACGGTCGGCAAGGGGCGGGACTTCCACACTGGAAAAATAATAGGCGATGCGCTGCAAAAGCAGATTGTAATACAATACGGTCTCACCGCTGCTGCCCACCGTCAGCGGGGCACCGGGGTAGGGCAGACGCTTTAAGGTGACCACCGGGCCGGAAGAGCGCAGCTGGCTGGCGCGGCCATAAAGGGAGTTCCATGTGGTGCGCCCCACTACGCCGTCCACGGTAAGCCCCGCAAACCGCTGGTACGCCCGCACTGCCCGCTCGGTATCCGCGCCGAACTTGCCGTCAATGCTTACCGACGGGATACTGCTCTCGTAGGCGCTCATGAGGTAGAGATAGAATTGCAGCTCCCGCACCGCCGTGCCGGTGGAGCCGCTGCGCAGCACGCCCGGGTACTCGCCGGGGCGCAGGGAAGAGGAAAGCAGCCGGTTGGCGATATCGTTGTACACCTCGTACAGCTTTTGCCATGTGGTGCGCCCCACCACCCCGTCTGCCGTCAGCCCGAAGTAGCGTTGGAACCGCCGAACAGCTGCCGCCGTGCCCGCGCCAAATTTTCCGTCCACGGTCACGCTTTCAAGGCTCGTGTACACGGTGCGGGCGATCTTCAGCCAGAACTGCACCAGCCGCACATTCTGCCCGGAGGCACCCTCCCGCAGCGGCGTGCCGGGGTAGGCGTTGGGTGTGCCGTTGTCGGACTGGATGCTCAAAAACTCATCGTACAGTTCTTTCCAAGTGGTCTGGCCCACTATGCCGTCCACCGTAAGGCCGTATTTGCGTTGGAAGGCGCGTACCGCATTGGCGGTGGCGGTGCCGAATACGCCGTCCACTTTTACGGATGGAATGGCGCTGTCGTACTGCGCCAGCGTGTTCAGCCAAAACTGTACCTGCTCCACCGCGCTGCCGGAAGCACCGGTGCTCAGCACCGTGCCGTTCCATGTGCCGTTGGACAGGGTGCCGGTGGAAGTCTCACCCTCGCTGGTCAGCTCGGCGAGGTCCTTTACCGATACATAGATGTAGCTGATCTTGTACCATGTCTGCCGCCCCACTACGCCGTCGGCGGTCAGGTTGAACTGTTTCTGGAACGCCCGCACCGTTGCGGCCATCCGGCTGCCGAATACGCCGTCTACTGTCAGTTTGCCAAGGAAGGGATAGTCCTTGGTGATGCGGTTCAGCTGCCTTTGCAGGGTGAATACCGCCGTGCCGCGGCTGCCCTGCCGCAGCGGCGTGCCGGGGTAGCTTTGCGGGATAGAGCGGATATTTTTGGTGCGCACGATCTCGATGCTGCTGCCGTAGTAGTAGCGTAAGATCTGCAAGGCGCTGCGTCCGTTGTTGGCCAGTGTCACCGTGCCCCACTGCTTGAGCCCGGGGCAGGTGACCGACTTGCCGTCGCAGTACTCGGAATAATAGGGGTTCACCGTGCCGCTTTTGCGCAGATAGGTGTTAAAGATATCGTCCGTAATGCGCACCATCACCTCAAACACCGTGCGTCCGTGGACGTAGTACTGGTCGTAGCTGGTGGAGTTGGTGATGTTGAAGGTGTAGCCCTTGCTGGGGTACCACTCGGTATAGATGCGGTTCAGCGCCAACGAGATCTGGCAGTGGATATTCGCCCGCAGTGCCTGCTCCGGCCATGTGGGATACACCTCGCTGGAGGCTACGTTGGCAATATAATCCCGGAAGGAGACGGTCACGTTGCGGGCGGAAGCTGCCGGTTTGCCCAGATGCACCGTGATATTTTTGGGGATGATGACCTGTTCCAGCACCCTAGGCGTGCAGTTTTCCCGCGGCTGCGGGCCGCTGCCGCCGCTGCCGGCAAACAGGGCGTGCGGCGGGATGACGATGGGTGCGTCCGGGATGTCCCGGTCTTCCTCGGTAACAGGAAGCATCTGGGGCTGCGCCAGCGTTACCTGCCCGGCAAAGATCTGGATGCCCTCAATGCGCACGGTGCGGTAGCCGGGCTTTGCGGCGGTCAGGCTGACAATGGCGTAGGGGCGGGTGGTGTTGTCCTCGTCCAGCGAGAGGGTGCAGGCGGGGGCTTCAACGGGGATATCGGCGGCGCTGCCGGTGGCATCAGTGATGCAGTGCAGGGTAAAGCCGTCCCCCTGCACCGCAACGGTCACCCCCTCCACGGGGGCAGACTGGCGTGCCGCAAAGGTCTGGATGCGGAGAGTTCCGGTGTTTTTCATGGAGATACGCTCCTTTGCTGGTAAAAGTATGCTTCTGCCACAGCGTATTCCGTCCGGTGCCCGGGCGTGCATGGCAATGCCCGCAGCAAACAAAAAAGCCGCCCGAAGGCGGCAGGGGAGAAAGCTTATTTGGCGCTGTCCTTGGCAAGGGCGGCGTCAATATTTTTTTGCAGGGCGGCAAGGTTTTCTTCCTTGTCGATGCCGCCCAGCAGGGGCTGGCCTACAACATTGCCGTCCCGGTCAAAAACGTAGGTGGTGGGGAAAGCCATGATGTTCAGTGCAAACTTGCCGGCCTCGCTGCCGGAAGCAAAGTAGATGTTGCGGTAGCTTGCGCCCTTTGCAGCCAGCAGTTTTTTTGCGGCTTCGACGCCCTGCTGGCTGCCATCCAGCGTCTCGGTGTTGATGCCGACTACCTCGCCGCCCTGTGCCTTGATCTTCTCGTTCAGGGCGTTCAGGTCGTCCAGTTCCTCCACGCAGGGCTTGCAGCCGTTGAACCAGAAGTTCACCACCGTAAAGGCGTTGCCCGCAAACAGGCTGTTGTCCACCGGGTTGCCCT
>ENA-ORSS01002061-ORSS01002061.1-human-gut-metagenome-genome-assembly--contig:-NODE-2061-length-18969-cov-4.551866_pt1 | contig 18969 bp, 20 predicted proteins | sample MGYA00241899_ERZ509162 | MGnify/ENA primary metagenome ERZ509162 (study PRJEB26280, sample SAMEA2338641) | human gut metagenome | biome: human gut; feature: human-associated habitat; material: faeces... | reverse complement strand
TCGCGAATCGAGAACAATTTATTGGCAACCATTTCCCGGATGAGAGCCAACGCGTCCCCCTCCTGCATGCCGACGCTTTTCAGGATGGACTGTCCGAAATTCTGTATGTCCGGATAATAGTGGGTATCCCACGAGAAGCATGGCAGCTCAGGATACAGGCGGTACAGCGTCCGGAAGTACTCCACGTTCTCCCGATCTGGATGTACCCGGACGATCTCCTCTGCATCGAGGCAGGCATTGGCGAGGTCTGAATCGAACTTGCGGAAGTAATCCGACAGCGTGGAGCGGTACAGCCTCTTCTTGCCGTTCTTCCAGTCGTGCGACAGCGCGTCGACGAGTTGGGCAAGGTCTGTGTACTTCTTGTACATGAACGTAATGGACGGTATCTTCTGCGACTTGTCGGCAGGAGCTGTCTTCGTCGCTGCTCCGCCTGCTCCCATGCCCGGAACGGGAACGTCCTCACCCTTGCACCAGCGGTCTACTTCGTCATACGTCCACCTGCGGTTGGGGTTGGCCTTGTCCTTGCGGTTCGTGATGTCGTTGTACGTCAAGCCAAGAATCAGCTGCTTCAAACGTTCTGGGAAGCCATTCGGGAACGGGATGCGCTGGATGGCAACGTATTTTTCCAATGTCTCGGGATCGACACCCTGGTACGGCGTATGGCCGCAGAAGAGCTCGTATATCGTGATGCCGAGCGAGTAGTAGTCCGACTCCTCGAGGAACAGGTTCTTGAACGTCTCCGGGGCCGAGTAGTCCGGCGTCATGCCAGTCTTGGTCAGGACGACCGTCTGCCCATTGTCCCTTATGGAGCTAATGCCGAAATCGATGATGGCTACCGTCCTCTTGTCGTCGCATATCATGATGTTGGATGGCTTCAGGTCTTTGTGTATGATGCCAGATTGATGCAGCACCTTGAGCCCGTCATTCAGGCACGGGATGACCCTATTGCGCAGTTCGTCGAATGAGTACTGCTTGCCCTGCAGGCTCCCGTTGGTATAATACGGGATAATCTCGAACGGCATGCCCTGCCATGTGCCTGAGTCATACAGTCTTGCGACGTATGGCGAGTCGAGCTGTTTCAGTACCTCGACGATATCCGGCTTGATTGCGGCAGCGCGCCGGTAAACTTTGGCAACGTATTCCCTGCCCTTGCAGGTGCAGATATACAGCACGGCCTCGCCGGTGCCCGTAGAGAGGACCCTCTCTACTTTGTACTTGCCGCACAGTTCCGTGCCCATCGGCACGGATACGCCATAGTACTTGAGTGCCGGGTTGACCGAGGTGAACGTGTCCTCCTGCAGAGACGTGTTTATCATGGTGCCCTGCGATATGCTGGTATTGATCTGGGTCGTCCCTCCAGAAGTCTCAGCAGTCAACGGATTGATTACAGTCCTGCTTCCGTCTGACCCGCTCTGGGCTATCGGGTTGATCTGCGTAACAGATGAGTCTCTTGCATTTCTATCGGCCATCACTCAACACCTCCTATCTTCACCAAGCGCATGACTGTCTTGCTATCCGCATCAGCTGCATAGCATATGCCGTAATAATTCCCCGCATCATCCTTGGCGATGGAGCTGTACATCGTCCCCTGCGGTGCATCCAAGGTCTCTGATTTGCCAGCGTGGACGGCGAGGAAAGAGCCGCCTGCCTCGATGAACAAGGTATCTCCTACCATGCCTGCCAGGCGCATCTCCTTGTCTAAGGACTCATAGAGTTTATGCGCCGTATTCCCGTTGGGCCGGAAGCTCACGACCTTATTCTGGGACTCTGCGATGATGTCGCCATTGAGGTAGAAGCGCTCAACCTGCGTCATGAGCGTTTTGCGGGACTTGCTGCCAAGCTCCTGGCTGTTTAGGTTGTGCAACGAATCGATGTAGAGGACAGTATCGCCACAAACGGCGAACGATGACACTTCTGTATCGACAACGGCAGACTTGTCCGAGCTGCCATCAAGAGGCATCTTCAGGACATTCGAACCGCTGTCATAGTCGATGAAATAGACACTGTCCTTGGTGCACAAGACTTCTCCGCTGTTTCCTGCGTACAGAACTGTCTTCAGCTTCGTCGACGGATTGATTGTGTAGATGTGGCGGTCCTTGTCATCCCTGTAGACGATGATGTTGCCCACCTTGTTGAGATACGATGCCCCTGGCAGGACGAGGAAGCCGCTATCCGGGTCGGCCGCAGCACCAGTGACGTGCATGCCATCGCGTATCAATATTTTGCCGCCAGTGAGCAATGTGTTCATGTCGTTACCGATGGATTCCGCGTTCCATTTCGTGAACATGCCATCGGCATACATGAACTCATAGGGCAAATTGCCGCTGCTCTGGAATGCTTCGGCTGCATTGCTCTCCTGTATGGACGTAACGGCAGCTCCTGCACCAGTCGCCACAGCGAGGACGATAAAGAGCTTTGCTCCGTTCACCAGCATGCGCTTCATGCCATGGGAGCGGATATCCTCTATCTCTGCCGCCTTCTGCTGGAGTGCCTCCAGATATCCGGCCTTTGTGTTCTTATCAGCCATCAAGATCACCCCTTCACCCAATAGACGATTACTGCGATGAGCATGATGACCGTCACCATGGTCTGCATCGACGAATCCAGCCAGCCTGTAGCACCTGCTACGATGGCAGGGGCCACGATGAACAGCAAGCCTATGACGGCCTTGATGACACGGTGCCTGAACCGGATGAACTTACCTTCCCCAATCGTGCGGTTGAAGCGGTCCAGCTTGCCGGCGTACTCCTGGTCCCGCGACTTCAGCTCTGCTTCGCTGATGCAGTACCGGGTATTCCCAAACAGCTTCTGCAAGGCTGCGCCGTAGTCCGCGCAGGGATGAGGCAGCACATCAAATTGATTGCCGATGCTCTTCACCGTCGCATCGTCGAAGATGGCCATGAACTCGTCCAACGGGATATTCGTATAGTTCTTCCCGGAGCTGTCTTCCAGCCTGCTGCTGAGCGCATCGACGGACGCCTTATCCGTGAAGTCCGGCCTGTCGTCCGCCGTCAGCTGTGGTCCGTCACCGTTCTTCAGCGAGTACATGATGTTGTCGATGCAGTCCGGTATGGACGGCAGAGCCATCTGGATCTGGTTCAGCTGTTCTGCGGTAAAGGATGTGAGTTTCTCTTTCGTCAGGAATTTATCGAATTCTTCCCTGAAGTTGTTCCTGTGTGCGAGCTCCTGATATGCTGGCATCTGCTCTATGACAGCGACCTTGCTCATCTTCGCCAGCCCCTCATCTTCCGACTGGCAGGCAGACAGTATATCAAGCAGCTTGATCGATTTGGCATTCATGCGATTTCCTCCTTGTCAGGATTGTCAGGATATCAGGCTCATTTCCCTGTCCCTTTTCCACCAGTCGTCGTGGGCACATCTGCCGGTGATGTATCCACATTCTGGATTGCATTGAGGTCCACATTATCTGCCTGCGGGACGGACTGCATGCTCTCCATCGTTGCTGCATCCGGGGCGACATTGTTGTGCGAAGCATGGGCCGGAGCCGCTGCAGCAGTGCTGCTGGCATCGTCATCGTCATAGCCGCCACCGCCCATGCCTGATTGGTGCGAGCTATGGGAACTATGGGAGACGTGGGAGCTGTGCCCATAGCCGCCACCGCCGCTCGAGTGCGATGAGTGCGACGAATGTGAACGGTGCGAGCTGTGTTCCGCAAAGACATCCTCTGCAAACAGGATGCCCAGGATCATGATCATGGAGCCGATCGTCAGCACCTTGCTCATCGGTATATTGCCCTCTTCATCGCTCAGGAAGTCATCGACCGTCTTCTGTACGTGCGGGAATTCGAACTTGCTCATTGTTATGCCTCCTGACTCATTTCACCTGATTGTTCGTGCAGGCGCCGTTCTGCCACTTCGTCTTGAATGACTTGCCAGCTTCTTTGTAATACGTGGCATCGCCATTGAGCTTGCCATTCTCAAACGTGCCAGAAATATGCGGGTATTCCTGCGCCGTGTAGTAATACGTCCCACTTCCCTGCATCACGCCCTGCTTCCATTCGCCGACATACGACGCGATCTCGGTCGTGCCGGACATCCACTTGAACGTGCCGCTGCCGTCCCGGACGCCGTTCTTCACATTGCCGGTATAGACATTGCCATCGGCATACGTGATCTCTGCATAGCCGTTAACATCGCCGTTGAAATGCGAGCCACCGGTCTGCTGGAAGGAAACCGACGATATCGCGCCGTCCTTGATGTCTGCGTCGAAGAATGCAAATCCCTTTGCTGCGGCGCTCTTGCCAAGCGAAAACGTTCCGGCGAGGAACTTATTGTCCTGGAACGTGCCCTTGAAGACTCTGCCATCTGCAAACGTATAGGTACCTTCCTGCATCTGATCGTCCTTCCACGTCCCGCTGTACGTGTCGCCGTTCTCGAAGTGGAATGTGCCATTGCCCTCGCGCTTCGAGTTGGTATACTCGCCCTCATAGACGCCTCCATCGAGGTGATGGAACTCGCCATTGCCCTGGTAGCAGCCATCGATCAGCGGCCCCCAATACGTACCACCTTCACTCTCGACGACGGCGAATTTCTGTGAGATTTCCTTCCCTGCATAATGCGATGGAGTGGTGAATCCATAAAGCATGCTCGCCGTAAAGACAAACACGGCCGCTCCTGCCACGGCCGTGGCAATGTACTTCAGCCATGGGTTGTGCCCCGATTCCTTGGCTTCTTTGAGCCCTTTATCCTTCAAAATCTTCATGGTAATGCCTCCGTCCATGAAAACAAAACATGTCTCTCGGCTTCAGAACCGTTTCTGAGGATATCAAACAGGATATCCAGCATGCCCTTGTAGATCCTGCATCGGTATCCATTCGGTTCCTGCGGGAATATGCTCCCATGCAACGCGTATTGTATGACAGGACAAACGCCGCAGTAAGGCTGATAGACGCAGTCACAGCAGCCCGGCAGCGACTCCAATACCGAAGCAGCAGCTGTCGCTTTGCAGACGCGCGATGACAGCAGCGTCTTGTAGTCGTCATCGAACACGTTGCCCAACCGAAAGGCCGAGTTGCCCGCCTCGGCTACCATCCGGGCCTCGTCGCATGTGTAGACGTTGCCGTCATAGTAGTACGCCAGCTGGCCAAAAGCCGCTCCACACGGCGACCTAAGTTCCATGTAGTTGTCCGCAATGCCAGTGTGCAGCTTGCGCAGGAAGAACCGCGCATGCTGCTCGACAAAACGCGTGCCCTGTAGATTCAGATTGATGATGATGCCAAGCGCCTCGCGGTAAAACTGGAGGAATTCTTCCGGCGTATAGCCTATGGCCTCCCAGTCCGACTTGGCAAAGCCAAGCGGCGTCAGCGGACGGATGAATATGCCGTTCTGCCCTTCGCTGACGTATTCCTCGATGATTTCCCTGGCATGCCCCAGCGAGTTGCGCGTCGTCGTCTGGATGGCGCTGGGATTGAAGCCGCGTCTCCGCAGAATCTCCCGGCCGCGCATCATGGCCTTGTAGCTGTTCGTCTCTCCCAGTGACACGCGGTTCCTGGTGTGCACCGTCTCCGGACCGTCGAGTGACGTGCAGATATTGACCTTGTGCGACAGCAGGAAATCTGCCATCGACTCGGTCAGCAGGGAAAGATTAGAGACCAGGGTATAGCAGATCTGTTTGTCTCCACGCATCGCTTCGGCGTACTCAATCATCTGGCATATGACATCGAAGTTCAGCAGCGGTTCGCCTCCCTGGAACTCGAATGTCAGCTGGCGGTGCGGCGACTGCAGCGCGATGTCGACAGCCTTCCTGCCCGTCTCGATTGTCATCTTGCCCTTTTCCACGGCTGAGTGGTCCTGTGCCTGACAGTAGATGCACCGCAGGTTGCACGCATTCGTCATGACGAAGATATGGAGGCCTGTTCCCTCCAGCAGGTAGCCCTTCATGCCGCGCAGGCGGTCGGCAACCTCTTGGTCGTACAGTTCCATCGGCTCCAGCAGGAATCCCTTATCGTGCATCTCTTTATCGAAATCAGTGCCTTTCTCCACGCGGTTGTTCGCCAGCGCGGCGAATTCGTCCTTGCTGGCAAAGGCGTATGCTCCGAAGTCGTTGGTGATGAGAAAATCACCATCATCGAGCTGCTTGAAGTTAAAGTGGTTGAGCAGTGTCATGCGCCAGCCTCCTTTCGGGCCAGAATCGGTTTGACCTGCGGCTTCGTCATCGAGAGTGTCGTGCTGAAGAAGCCGCCACACTCCTCCTTGGCCGCGCATGCATCACATGCAGCCGGGAATCTGATTTTTTCCGGGCTGATGCTCTTACGGCATATGCCCCAATATCCGGTATCGACGGCACATAAGGGGAAGTTGTATATCGATGTGTTGATACCGGCCTCGATGAGCGCGTCAATTGCCCCCTTCATGGCCTCAAACGCCTCTCTATGGCCGATGTAGACCTCCTTGAAGTTCTTGGCGCAGTTGCCGCGCGTCTCCAGGCCGATGAAGTTCACCGTGTGCACCGTCGGATAATATCGGATGATGAGGTCAGCTATGCCACTCAGCGCGGCCTGATTGAGTCTAGTCACCACGATGCGTATCTCTACAGCGATGCCAGCGGCGAGGAGATTGCGTATGCCCCTGTCCGTCTGCTCGAAACTGCCCGGCGCCCTGGTGATCCTGTCATGAAGTTCTGGCGTATCGCCATGCAGCGGTATGGCTGCACAAAGGTACGGCGGGCAGTACGCTATCAGCTTGTCGAAGAACGAGCTCACCGACAGCGAGCGGCCATTCGTGAGCAGCAGCGTCTCGATATGCGGAAACCGGTCCGTCAGCTTCCGCATGACCTTCAGGAAGAGTCTAGGACGAAGCGTCGGTTCACCGCCGGTGACCACGACGTGCGACACGTCTGCTGGCAGCATGTCAATATATGCCAGGAGTCTCGCGTCTGGCAAGCCGCTGTCCACCTGCCTCTCTCGGTCAGATGTCGGGCACATGATACAGTTGGAGTTGCAGTTCCCTGTCATGAACACCGTCGCATCGTGCTCCTCGTTCGAGTAGAGGCGGTATCCCCTGCCTCGTTTGTCTATGGTCAGGATATCGCCGGTGCTGAGCCTTTCGGGCGATTTCACGCTCCCCAGGCGCGTTGCATAGCCATCGTCCCCCAGCAGTACGATATCGCCATCGAGGCTCACCCTTGCCAGCCTGAAACCGCCTTCGTAGCCTTCTATGAATAGATTCATTGGGATATCACCTCGACAGCAAAAAATAATATCGTGCCTATTGCCAGGAAGATGGCGAACGGTATCTTTCTCACGATGACCACGGTATCGCTGCCATACTTCGACTTCTCCCACCTGTGCACGCTGTCCGCCTCTTCTTCCGTCAAGCGGGCCTCCAGATCTTCGGTCATGCAGCAGGGAAGCCCCTTGACCCGTGAACGCTGGAATTCCATGATGGTAGATGCCGCCAGGATATGGCCTTTTTTCACCTCAGACGTCGGTATCGTCTGGTAATTGTATTTCTCGACCAGCACACGAATCCCAAGCAGGAGACACGCCCAGGCCAATATGGAGAGGCTCACGGCGTATTGCAGCGCATACACACCGCTCATACTCAGCGCCAGGACGGCCAGCCACGACACGGCAGTTGCATAGCCTATATGGCGCGACGTCATGCGGCCGCGGATGTAGATCAGCATGAGGACGAGTATGCAGTACATGGTCTGCGCCAGCATCCAGTCGCCCTGCACCACCGATGGCACGAACCGCCGCATGGCACAGTCAAATACCTGCACGATTCCGACCAGCATCGCATAAGACGCCAAGATGCGTCCTGCGTCCAATCGCATGGTCGTCCGTACATGTAGCAAATCTCCGTTGCGCACCCCGATGGCAAGGCTGTGCAGCACGACCACCAGAAAAGCCGACAGGAAAGCGAATACGATGATCAAGATGCCCGATACATCCGCGCCGCTCAGCGCATACAGGCGGCCCGGTATGGCAATGGCAATCAGCAAGAACAGCTTGCTGTCGCCGCCAGCCCATATCTTGAATGCGTACAACAACAGGCTCACCACAGCAAGCAGGCCAGCATTCATCAGGAATGTCGGCAGGTATTGTGAACCATATGCCACATAGTAAATCGTATCCAGCACGGTTACGGCAGTAGCTGCCTTCACCAGCGTGCGGTTCCGGATAATGCTTTCCCTGCAATCTGTATACGAACAAAAGGCCAGCGTCATCACGAGGATGGTGAGCATCAGTGCTTCGATGATAATCATGATTTGCCTCGCTTGTTGATGAGCTCAATCAGGTAATTCGAAAACTCGTGCATGGTCAGTTGCAGCGGTGCCTTGCTGGCCGAGAACCTACATCTCGTTACGGTATCATCCGGCTTTATGGATATCGTACAGATATCGGCATAATCCCTGGCAGCCTGTTCAATCACGGCCAATGGATAAAGAGACCGCACATAATCACATTCTACAAAATCATTTTCCATGTTTGTCAAACCAATCCGTCAATATATCCGATAATACGTCATCATTATCCTGATTCTCCTGCGCTGCCTCAGTCTCTTTGAGCACATCATCATGGCTGATCACGGATGACGCCATCGCTCTGGCAAGTATGATATTCCTCAGATTGCTGGTCTTGCGGTATGTGATTTCACGCACCGCTTCCGCCAGCAAGGCATTCTCGAATTTCTGCCCGATATTCTCCGGCAGAGCGTCTTCCTTGCTGGTGAGATGCACAATCCATGAAGTGCTGTCCTCTTGCAGATGTATATATGCCTGTTCCAGAAATAGATACGCCGTCTTCATCACAACCTCTGGCGGGTACACCGATTTCAAGACCACAAACTCTTTTTCGCGAATCATAATTTTTCCCTTTGGTTAGCTGTATATTACGAAATCTAATGCCTATTTCGACATTGACGGCAAATATCCTGCCATAAATATAATAATCACCTAATTTTATATCATTTTTAAATTTACACTCAAACTTCACACACCAGAACCCCCGCATGAATCAAGGCTTCATCGTGCTTCTGGACACCAATCATCATCACTTCATGCATACTGTTTCAGGCATCTCTGCCAAAGATCCGGCAGTTTTGCGAGGAACAGATCCAGCAGCTGATTCAGCTGCTCTTCATTAAGAATCTCTGTACCCCTTGCGCAGTCCATCAGCAGTTTCAACAACATGGTCAAAGGTAAACGCTAAATCATCCGGTGTATGATTATTGCCATTGCATCCCAAATAGAAAAGCTCCGTTGCGCGAGCAACGGAGCTGGGAATTGTCATTTGCAGTTTTGCTGGCTAGTCTCATTCCATGGCAGGAACGCATCGAGCTTTTCGGGATGCCGCTGGATGTCGGCATTCGGCAGCTGCTCGAAGAGGTATCTGAGGTACTGAAACGGATTCAGGCCATTGGCCTTGGCCGTCTCGATGATGCTGTAGACTGCAGCGCTGGCCTTTGCTCCTTTCGGGGGAGTCGCTGAACAGCCAGTTCTTGCGACCGATGGTAAAGTTGCGGATGGCGCGCTCGCAGATGTTGTTGGACAGAGCGGCGTTGCCGTCCTCTAAGAACGCCTGCAGCTCTTCCTGATGCGCAAGGGAATACTGGACGGCCTTGCCGAGCTTAGATTTCGGCAGGACTTTGGGCATGACGTCCTGAAGCCATGCGAAATAAGCCTCGAGCTTGTCTTTTTCAAGCTGGAGACGCTTGCTTTTCCGTTCGGCGGCAGGGAGCCCCGCCAGCTCTTTGTCGATGGCAAAGAGGGCATTGATCCGCTCGATGGCTTACTTCGCCAGCAATTCTGCCATGAACTGCGGGTGGACTTTGCGGACCAGTCTCGATGGCGAGATAGTGAGGCCTTCCGTGAGCCAGCGGAGCTGCTGCTCGGAGATCTCCAGCAGGTCTTTGGGCTCATCTGGCCATTGGTATCTGCCATCTTCCAAGCGCTTGTAGAGCAGCAGGAATCCCGTCTCATCCCAGAGCAATCCCTTGATGCGGTCTTTGTGACGGCCACAGAACAGGAAGAGCGCAGGCTGGTGCGGATCCAGATGGAACTGCGATACGACCAACGCCGCGAGCCCGTCGATGGACTTGCGCATGTCCGTGTGGCCACAGGCCAGATAGATATGGTCTGCCGTGAGCTCTCGGATTAGCATGACGGAAACACATCCCGGAGGACGCAGAGCGTCCGCTTGAGGAGCTCCGGTGAGGTGTGTTCTGTCACCGTGATTCGCAGCATGCCGCAGGAAATCTCCAAGGTATGATGTGAGGATGATGCCTCTGCGCATCTTCCTTTGGCTGTGCCGACTCAGATGATGCAGGCGAACCAATCTGTTGTTACTTGCTTACAAGAAGCTCTTTTTGGATGACATTCTGCCAGTAGTAGAATGTTTTGGAAGAGATCCCTGTCTGCAAGCAGTATGCTATGCCAGAAAGACCGCTGGCTCGTTGCTCTGAGATGATCTGCGTCCATTTCTGCACATTATGCTGGTGCTTTGCCTGACGAACTGACACCATATGGATACCTCCTATGTCCATTGAATCACGCACCGCCATTTCTGGTGGTTCCCGAAATTCCTGAGTTTCCGTAATTTCCCGGATTTCCTGATATTACCGAAATTCTCGTCGAGTGCTTCGATGAATTCTTGGAATTCTTGCGAGACCATTATCTCACAAGGCGGAGGCGTGGTACATACACTGGATTATTTAGCGCTTACGATTGTGCTGGCTTCCTTCGGGGTCATTGACGGGAAGTTCCTGCTGGAACTGATCCGTGCACTTAAGCGTTAACCCTTCGACGTACGTCCACAAATGAAAAAGCCGCCCCGCTGCGGACGACTTCTTCAGGATGTACGGTGGCCATCAGCGTCTGCAGCGCTGTTTGTATGGCCGAAATTTTCCAGCTATCAGATATGCCGAGCCGACCATCTTAGGTTCGCTCTTTTTATCTAGGCAAAGCATACCACAAAAATAGAGAAAAGTCAATCATAGTGCGCCTCAGGCAGTATTCTCCTGACGAGTCCATGGAAGGCGGGCTCCTACCCTGCTCACTACATCACAACCATCCGGCGGCGTACTCGCGCGCTTAGGCGTTAGCCCTTCGATGTATGTCCGTAAATGAAAAGGCCGTCTTTGCCGAGTTGCTCCAAGCACCAGCTAAAGCCCTTGGCGCAGCGAAGCTCTGGGTGCTGGAAGTGGTTGCCGGGGTTCCACTCGAGGGTGGTCTTGGTGCCTGCTTCCTGCAGCAGGGCGTGCTGTTCCTCAATGCAGGTGCTGACGGTGCGCATGATGGGATTGCGGGTCTTGGCTTCGCGGTCGCCTAGGCTCAGGTAGATGGCGTTTGCCTTTGGCTGGTGGGCTCTGGCATAGTCGAGCCAGCCGGGGAACCAGACGGATGGCGAGGCGGCGGCAATGGCGGCGAAGGAATGGCTCTCGTAGGCGCTCCAGAGCGAGAAGAGCGCGGCGAGCGAGTAGCCGCCGAGCACAACGGGCGCGTCGCCCGGCAGATTGCAGCGGCTCTTGAGCTCTGGCAGAATGCTTTCGATGGTCTTCAGCATCGCGTTTGCTCCTGCTCCAAAGTCCTGCTTGCCGAAGACGGCAGGCGCTGGCCACGGGGAGAGCTCCTGATTCCAGTCGTCGACGCGGATGAAGGCGATGGCAAATGGCATGCTCACGGCGTCGCGTATCATGCCGACTTCATCCAAAAGGCCGGTACGTTCGGCGAGCTCTTCTGCCTCGACAGGCTGCACGAGCAGGGCGCGCGGCTCTGACTCATGCAAGATAAGAGCACGCTTCACCTCCTCGCTTAAAGGAACATCGACGGTCAGTTCATCACACTGCCATGCTCCACCGCCTATCTCAAGGTGCTGCCCCACGCCTGCTCTATTCAGTTCATTCATCTTCCTCATCTCCATTTTCTATCTTCATCTTCGTCTTTTCTCACATCTCACATCCCGTTTGCCACTTTCGCCTCTTGCATTGCCAATGTGCGCGCTCTGTAGCAGGATTTTCGATGCTGGCGCAGAATTGTTTACAGATAACGGTACAGTAAGAAAGGAGCAATCGTATGGCTCTCTTTGCAATCGGTGACTTCCACCTCTCATTCCAGACGCCGGAGAAGTCGATGGACGTCTTTGGCAAAGCGTGGCAGCACCATGAGGAAAAAATCAAGCGGAACTGTGAGGCGCTCGTCGGGGCGCACGACACGCTCGTCATCACGGGGGACCATTCGTGGGGGCGCAAGCTGCCGGAGTGCGAGCAGGACCTCGCGTTCATCGCGGCGCTGCCGGGGCGCAAGATCCTGCTGCGCGGCAACCACGACATGTTCTGGGATGCAAAAAGGACAGCTTCTCTCAACCGACGGTTCGAAGGAAAGCTGTCGTTCCTGCAAAATAACTTCTATGCCTATGAAGACTATGCGCTCGTCGGCACGAAGGGCTTCACGTTCGAAGGCCCCTTCTACCTCGACAGACAGGGCCGCGTCGTCGGCTGGGATGAGGAACGCGAGGCACATGCCAAGAAACTCATCGAGCGCGAGTGCGTGCGGCTGCGCCGTTCGCTCGATGCGGCCGTGGAGGCAGGCTACAAGAAGTTCCTCCTGTTCCTGCACTATCCGCCGACGAACATCCTCGAGCAGCAAAGCCCCTTCACGGATATCGCGGAGGAATACGGCGTCGAGCAGGTCATCTACTCACACTGCCACGGCGAAGAACGCTTCCACGACAGCCTGCAGGGCACCGTGCGCGGCATCCCCTACCGGCTCGTCTCGGGCGATTACCTCGACTTCCGACCGGTAAAGATCCTCTAACCGTGCCCCAGCAAAGCTGGGCCATGGCTCAGGCTTCTGTCTCTTTGCCAGGCCGACGGTACTTCAGGAGTTCCTGCGGCATGCGTCGGTTCTTGTGGTAGAACTCCCAGTCGTGGTCGCCGAGCTCGCGCTGCACGCGGCACGGTACGCCGAAGGCCAGCACACCTGCGGGGATGTCGCGCGTCACGACGCTGCCCGCGCCGATGACCGTGTTGTCGCCAATCGTGACGCCGGGCACGACGATGACGCCCGCGCCGAGCCAGACGTTCTTGCCGATGTGGACCGGCAGGTTGTACTGGTAGGCCCTCTCGCGGAGCTCTGGCGCCAGCGGATGGTTGGCCGTCGCAATCGTGACATTCGGCCCGATCATCGTGTGGTCGCCGATGTAGATGTCGCAGTCATCGACGAGCGTCAGGTTGAAATTCGCGTAGACCTGATTGCCGAGATGCAGATGATGACCGCCCCAGTTCGCGCGCAGCGGCGGCTCGATGTAGCAGTCCTTGCCGACTTCGGCCAGCATCTCCTTGAGCAGCGCCTGCCGCTTTCCCTGCTCATGCGGGCGCGTCGCGTTGAAGTCGTAGAGTTTCTCCAAGCAGTCGAACTGCTGCTCCATCAGGCTCGTATCCGACGGCCAGTAGATTTCCCCGCTCTTCATCTGCTCATATGGTGTACTCATGCAATCTCCTCTTTTCTCTTTCTTTTTATTTGTGTTCTGTTTTTACTAATTCGATGATATCCTTCGGTTTCCTGCCTGATGAATATGAATACGATTGGGGAGAAAAAATCGGCATCATTCAGTAATTCTGAACGATGCCGATTTTAATTTATGAATAAATTTATTATTTATTCACCTTTCCGGTGCTGCCTCTCTTAGTCATCGGGATGCCCTGTTTGCAAAGCGGGCAGTCCTCTGGCTTGTAGGTCTCGACGTTGAGGTGCAGCAGGGCCGTGCACGGGACGTCACCGAAGTTGACTTTGCCGCCGCTGCGGTCGACGAGCATGCTGACGGCGACGGGGATGCCTCCGTTGGCCTTGACGACGTCGATGACTTCCTTGATGGAGCCGCCGGTCGTGACGATGTCTTCGACAATCAGGCAGCGCTCGCCCGGATGCAGGTGGAAGCCGCGGCGGAAGGTCATCTTGCCATCGACGCGCTCGGTGAAGATGGCGCGCGTGCCGAGAGCCTTGCCCGTCTCATGGGCGAGCAGGATGCCGCCGGTCATCGGGCCGACGACGGTCTCGATGTTGGCGTCCTTGAACTTCTCGGCCATCGCCTCGCAGAGCTGCTGCGTGTACTTCGGATGCTGCAGCACGTTGAACTTCTCGACGTAGTGCGGGCTGTGCAGGCCGGACGTCAGCAGGAAATGGCCATTCATGATGGCGTTCGTCTTGACCAGCAGGTCTTTTACTTCTTCTTCGGTCATTGTCATTTTACCGTCTCCATTTCTTTCAAGATAGCCTCGGCGGCTGCTTTCGGGTCTTCGGCGGCGCGGATTGGGCGGCCGATGACGAGGTGACTCGCGCCATTTGTGAGGGCCTTAGCAGGCGTCGCGATGCGGCTCTGGTCGTTGATGGCCGAGCCAGCGGGGCGCACGCCCGGCGTCACGATCAGGAAATCCGCGCCGCATGCTTCGCGAATCAGGGCCGCTTCCTGCGGCGACGCGACGACGCCATCGAGGCCGGCCGACTTCGCGAGCTTGGCGAGGCGCACGACGGCATCCTTGATGGGTAGCGTCTGGCCGACGCCATCCCAGTCCTCCTGATTGATGCTCGTGAGCACCGTGATGGCGATGAGCTTCGGACACGGGATGCCCCGCTCCACTGCTGCGGCATGCAGCCGGTCGGCTGCCGTCTTCATCATCGTGCAGCCGCCGCTCGCGTGAACGTTGAGGATGTCGGCGCCGAGGTCCATGAGCGAGCAGAGCCCGCCGGCCACCGTGTTCGGGATGTCGTGGAGCTTGAGGTCGAGAAAGACGTGCTTGCCCTGACCGCGCAGCCAGCGGACGACTTCGCCGCCGACGCTGTAGAAGAGCTCCATGCCAACTTTATAGTAAGAGACGCTATCCCCGAGCTTCTCGACGAGGGCCTTGACGTCCTCCATCGTGTGGAAGTCGAGCGCCACGATCAGGCGGTCATCTGCTTTGATAGCCATAGTTCTCCTTATCCTTTCTGAACATCTTTTGGGAAACCGAGAAAGCCCGGGTTGGCCTTGCCGACGATCTCCTCGATGCTCGAGAAGCCGTTCTCGGTGAGGTAATCCGTAAGGCCGTCGCAGATCTTCATCGTGATCTCCGGGTCGGTGAAGTTGGCCGTGCCGACGGCGACGGCGCTCGCACCGGCGAGGAAGAACTCGACGGCATCCTCAGCGCTCGCGATACCGCCCATGCCGATGATCGGGATGTGGACGGCCTGCGCGACCTGCCAGACCATGCGCACGGCGACTGGCTTGACGCATGGGCCCGAGAGGCCGCCGGTGATGTTGCCGAGCACCGGGCGGAAGCGATGGATGTCGATCTCCATGCCGAGCAGTGTGTTGATCAGCGACACGGCGTCAGCGCCGGCCGCCTCGACGGCCTTGGCCATCGCGACGATGTCCGTGACATTCGGCGAGAGCTTGAGGATGACGGGCTTCTTGGTATGCGCCTTGGTCGCGCGGACGACGGCCGAAGCCGCCTCCGGGTCGGTGCCGAAGACGATGCCGCCTTCCTTGACATTTGGGCACGAGACGTTGAGCTCGATGGCGGCGACGCCCGGCACATCGAGGAGGCCGGCGATCTTGCCGTAGTCCTCGGCCGTGCTGCCTGAGATGTTGACGATGACGTTCATGCCGTACTGCTGGATGCGCGGCAGGGTCTCCTTGAGGAAATGCTCGACGCCCGGATTCTCGAGGCCGATGCAGTTGAGCATGCCCTTCGGCGTCTCCGTGATGCGCACGCCGTCATTGCCGCGGCGCGGCAGGAGCGTCGTGCCCTTGACCATGACGCCGCCGAGGCGTGAGAGGTCGACGAAGTCGGCGAATTCCTCGCCGAAGCCGAACGTGCCCGAGGCCGTCAGCACCGGCGTTTGCATGGCGATGCCGAGCAGATTCGTGTGGAGTCGTTCGTCACTCATGCAAACACCTCCTCTGCCGGGAAGACGGGGCCGTCTTTGCAGACCTTCTTGCGCTGGCCGTCCGTCGTGTCAATGGAGCACGAGAGGCAGGCGCCGAGGCCGCAGGCCATGCGCTTCTCAAGCGAGACTTCGCATGGGATGCCGTGCTCTTTGGCAATCTTGGCGACGCCGCGCATCATGATCTCGGGGCCGCAGGTCACGACGACGTCGTAGCTGCCCTTCTCGAGGAGCTTCGGCAGCACTGTCGTCGTGAAGCCCTTCGTGCCGAGCGAGCCGTCATCCGTCGTCAGGAAGCACTGGCCGCAGAGGTCATCGAAGAGGTTCTTCCAGAAGAGCTCTTCGGCCGTCTTGCCCCCCATGAGGACGTCGGCCTTGCCCTGCATCACCGCCGCGTAGTATAAGAGCGGCGAGAGGCCCATGCCGCCGCCGACGATCAGCGGATGCTCGTACTGCATCGCGAAGCCATGGCCGAGCGGGCCGAGGACGTTGACGATTTCGCCGGGCATCAGCTGCGAGAGCGCTCGCGTGCCCTTGCCGACGACGCGGTAGATGAAGGCGATGCTCCCCTTCTTCTCGTCGACCGCGGCCACGCCGACAGGGCGGCGCAGCGTGAAGTCTCCCGAGAGGATGCGCAGCTGCACGAACTGGCCGGCCCGCGCGAGGCGCGCGATCTCCGGTGCCTCGACGACGAGGAAGAAGACGTCCGTCGCGAGCTCCTGCTGAGCGAGGACCTTCGCATCGCGCACGATTTTTTTCGGCTGATTAGGCAAGGTCATCACCACCACCTACATAGTCCTGGATGGCCAGCGAGTAGACGAGGCGGCGCTCCCGCATGAAGGAGAGCACGCGCAGGACTTCCCAGGCCGTGTCGAGAGACGTCAGGCAGGCGATGCCGTGCTCGACCGTCGCGCGGCGGATCTTGAAGCCATCCTTGGCCGAGTGCTTGCCCTGCGTCAGCGTGTTGATGACCATGTTGATCTTGCCGTTCTTGATCATCTGGATGATGTCGGAGCTGCGCTCGTGGACCTTGCCGACGATCTCTGCGTCGATGCCCATCGACTGGATGGCCTTGGCCGTGCCTTCCGTCGCGCAGATCTCAAAGCCGAGCTCCGAGAAGGCCTTGGCGAGCTGCTTCATCTCTTCCTTGTCCTTGTCGGCAACCGTGAAGAGGATGCAGCCCTTCGTCGGGACGTGGATGCCCGAGCCGATGATGGCCTTGTAGAGGGCGCGTGCGTAGTGGTAGTCGATGCCCATGACCTCGCCCGTCGACTTCATCTCAGGTCCGAGCGCGATGTCGACGTCCGTCATCTTCGCAAACGAGAAGACCGGTGCCTTGACTGCGACGTACGGTTTCGGCGGCACGAGGCCCGACTTGTAGCCAAGCTCCTTTAAGGTATGGCCCATGGCGATGCGCGTCGCGAAGCCGACCATGTCGACGTTCGTGACCTTCGAGAGGAACGGCACCGTGCGCGAGGAGCGCGGGTTGACCTCGATGATGTAGACCTCGCCGTCGACGACGACGAACTGAATGTTCAGGAGGCCCTTGACGTGCAGCGAGAGCGCGAGGCGCTTCGTGTAGTCGATGATCGTATAGATGACCTTCGAGGAGAGCGTCTGCGGCGGGTAGACGGCGATGGAGTCACCTGAGTGGACACCGGCGCGCTCGACGTGCTCCATGATGCCCGGGATGACGACATCGACGCCATCGGAGATGCCGTCGACCTCGACTTCCGTGCCCTGCATGTAGCGGTCGACGAGGACTGGATGGTCCGGCGTGACCTTGACGGCGCGGCTCATGTAGTCGCGCAGCTCGGCCTCATTGTAGACGATCTCCATCGCGCGGCCGCCGAGGACGTACGACGGGCGGACCATGACCGGATAACCAATCTTCGCGGCGCCCGTGACAGCCTCGTCGAGGTTCGTGACGCTGATGCCCTGCGGACGCGGGATCTGCGTCTGCGTGAGGACTTCATCGAAGCGCTCGCGGTCCTCCGCGCGGTCGATGTCGTCGACCGACGTGCCGAAGACCTTGACGCCGGCCTTCTGCAGGGATGCAGCGAGGTTGATGGCCGTCTGGCCGCCGAACTGGACGATGACCCCCTCTGGATTCTCTTTATCGATGATGTTGAGCACATCTTCCGTCGTCAACGGCTCGAAGTAGAGTCGGTCGGAGATGTCGAAGTCTGTCGAGACGGTCTCCGGGTTGTTGTTGATGATGATGGCCTCGATGCCCATCTCGCGCAGCGCCCAGACGGAGTGGACCGAGCAGTAGTCGAACTCGACGCCCTGGCCGATGCGGATTGGGCCGGAGCCGAGCACGATGACCTTGCGGGCATCGGATACCTTGACTTCGTCCTCCTCTGCCTGGAAGGTCGAGTAGTAGTACGGCGTGGCGGCCTCGAACTCGGCTGCGCACGTATCGACCATCTTGTAGCGCGGCAGGATGTGCATCGTCTTGCGGACCGTGCGGATCTCGTCCTGCGTCTTGCCCGTGATCTCGGCGATGGAGCGGTCGGCGAGGCCGATGTTCTTCGCCTCGAGCATGAGGCTCGGCGTCAGGGCTTCTTCCTTGAGCTTGTTCTCGACGGCCGTGATGTTCTGGATCTTGTAGAGGAACCACTTGTCGATCTTCGTGATTGCGTGGATCTCGTCGATCGTCGCGATGCCGCGGCGCAGCGCCTCGGCGATGACGAAGATGCGCTCGTCGTTGATGCGTGCGAGGTTCTTCTTGACGCGGGCATCGTCCCACTCGTCCATCTTGTCCATGTGCAGGCGGTGCACGCCGATCTCGAGCGAGCGCACGGCCTTGAGGATGGCGCCCTCGAAGTGGCGGTCGATGCTCATGACCTCGCCCGTCGCCTTCATCTGCGTGCCGAGCGTGCGGTCCGCGTAGACGAATTTGTCAAACGGCCAGCGCGGGAACTTGACGACGCAGTAGTCGAGTGCCGGCTCGAAGCAGGCCTTCGTCTTCTGCGTGACGGCGTTCGTGATCTCATCGAGCGTGTAGCCGATGGCGATTTTGGCAGAGACCTTGGCGATCGGGTAGCCCGTCGCCTTCGAAGCGAGTGCCGAGGAACGGCT
>ENA-ORSS01002052-ORSS01002052.1-human-gut-metagenome-genome-assembly--contig:-NODE-2052-length-19053-cov-4.510212_pt1 | contig 19053 bp, 16 predicted proteins | sample MGYA00241899_ERZ509162 | MGnify/ENA primary metagenome ERZ509162 (study PRJEB26280, sample SAMEA2338641) | human gut metagenome | biome: human gut; feature: human-associated habitat; material: faeces... | reverse complement strand
CGCCAGTCGGAGAACAGCAGCCAGTGGAAAGCGGTGTGCCGGAGGGAAACGCCTCCGACGCATTGCCGACAGGCGGCAGCTCCGACTCACAGGACAGCTCTTCCAACAAACCCGATGCATCACCGGAGAGCACCGTGCCGACGTGTACGGTCTCCATCTCCTGCGCGGCGATTCTGGAAAATCTCGACCGGCTCAACGCGGAGAAGGCTGATCTGATCCCTGCGGACGGCGTTCTGCTGGCTCCGACCGCAGTGGAATTTACCGAGGGCGAGAGCATATTTGACGTGCTCAAGCGCGTGTGCCGCGAGAACAAAATACACATGGAGTTTTCCGAAACGCCGGTCTACCAGTCCGCCTACATCGAGGGCATCGGCAACCTCTACGAATTCGACTGCGGCAACCTCTCCGGCTGGATGTACAGTGTCAACGGCGTCTGGCCGGACTATGGCTGCAGCAGCTGCACGCTGCACGACGGCGACACCGTCGTCTGGAGCTATACCTGTGATCTTGGGCGCGACGTCGGCGCCCGGCAAGGAGAACCATGACTGATTCTTTTTCGGCGCTGCATCCGGCGCTGACCTTTTGCTATTTTGCGGCGGTGCTGCTGCTGACGATGTTCGTGCTGCACCCGGTGTTTCTGGCGCTGAGCCTGCTGGGCGCGCTGGGCTACTGCGCGCAGCTGCGCGGCTGGCGCAGCCTGTGGCGGACACTCGGCCGGCTCGTGCCGTTTCTGGTGCTGATGGCGGCGCTCAATGCACTGTTTAACCATGCGGGCGTGACGATGCTGTTCTATCTGCCCAACGGCAACCCCGTCACGCGCGAGGCTCTGTGCTACGGCGCGGCTGCGGCGGCGATGTTCGCGGCCGTGATTTTGTGGTTTCAGTGCTGCAACGCCGTCATGACGGCGGATAAATATCTGTACGTGTTCGGCAGCGTGCTGCCGAGCGTGTCCCTGCTGCTGAGCATGGCGCTGCGCTTCGTGCCGAAGTTCACTGCGCATATGCGCGCCGTCGCTGCGGCACAGGCGTCGCTCGGCTGCGGCACGCGTGAGGGCGGTGCGTGGCAGCGGCTGCGCAGCGGCGCGCGTGTGCTGTCCGTCACCGTCTCGTGGGCGCTCGAGAGCGGCATCACGGCGGCGGACTCCATGAAGAGCCGGGGCTACGGCGCCGGCAGAAGAACGTATTTCGGCAACTACCGCTTCACCCGGCGCGACGGCGTGCTCAGCGCTGTGCTTGCGCTTGCGCTTGCGGGCGTGTGTGTGGGCATCGGCCGCGGCGCGCTGTATGTGCGCTACTACCCGTCGATGCACATCGGCAGCGCCGGCGCGCTCGGCGCGGTGTGCGCGGCGTGCTTTGCGCTGCTGTGCTTTTTGCCGCTGTTGCTCGATGGAAAGGAGGCGCTGACATGGCGTCGTTTGCGCTCGAACATCTGACATTTTCCTATCCGGGGCAGACGCGCCCGGCGCTCGACGATCTCACGCTCACGATCCCCGAGGGCGCGGTCACGGTGCTCTGCGGCGAGAGCGGCAGCGGCAAGTCGACCCTCCTGCGCCAGCTCAAGACCTGCCTTACGCCGCATGGCGAGACCGGCGGCACGGTGCGCTTTGGGGACGCGCTTTTGAAAGACATCCCGTTTGCCGAGCAGGCGCGGCGCATCGGCTTCGTGCTCCAGCATCCGGACGATCAGATCGTGACGGACAAGGTGTTTCATGAGCTCGCGTTCGGGCTCGAGAGCCTCGGCTGCGACGAAACGGCCATGCGGCTGCGCGTCGCCGAGATGGCGAGCTATTTCGGCATTGCCGACTGGTTCGAGCGCGACGTGCACACGCTCTCCGGCGGGCAAAAGCAGATGCTCAATCTCGCCTCCGTCGTGGTCATGCGGCCGGACGTGCTCATTCTGGACGAGCCGACGAGCCAGCTCGACCCCATCGCGGCGAGCACGTTTTTGCACACGCTGCGCAAGCTCAACGAGGAGCTGGGGCTCACGATCCTGCTGTCCGAGCAGCGGCTGGAGGAGGCCGTGCCGCTGGCCGACCACCTCATCGTGCTCGAGCGGGGACGATTGCTTGCATCCGGTGCACCGCGCACTGCGGCAGCTGCCGTGCGCAGCCGGCCGATCTTTACCGCCATGCCTACGGCGGCGCGCATCGCCGCCGCGCTCGGCGCACCGGAGCACCTGCCGCTCACCGTGCGCGAGGGGCGGGCATATCTCCAGCGCTTTTCTCCGCGCCCGATGCCGGACGCGTCGCCTGTGCCCATGGACACGCCACCGGTGCTGACCGTGCGCGACGGCTGGTTTCGCTACGCGCAGAACGCGCCGGACGTGCTGCGCGGTTTTTCACTCGCACTGCGCCCGGGCGAGCTCTACGCGCTCACCGGCAGCAACGGCGGCGGCAAGACGACGGCGCTCGGCGTGCTTGCGGGGCAGCTGCGGCTGTATCGCGGCAGCGTGTATCTGGACGGGAAAAAGCAGCGCGCGCTCCAGCCCCTGCGCGACGGCATCGCCGCCGTGCCGCAGGACCCGCGCACGCTCTTCGCGGCCGACACGGTGTGTGCCGATCTCGCGTCGCTCGGCAGGGACGCCGCGCTGGTGGACACGGTCGTGCAGCAGATGGCGCTCGCGCCGCTGCTCGAGCGGCACCCGTTTGATCTCTCGGGCGGCGAGCAGCAGCGTGCCGCGCTGGCGAAGGTGCTGCTCATGCAGCCGCGCGTGCTGCTGCTCGATGAGCCGACCAAGGGCATGGACGGCGCGTTCAAGGCGGAGTTCGGCGCGCTGTTGCGCAAGCTCTGCGCGCAGGGCACGGCTGTGTGCATCGTGAGCCACGATGTGGAGTTTTGCGCGCAGTATGCCGACCGCTGCGGTCTGCTCTTTCGCGGCGAGGTCGTGACGGAAAACGACCCGCGCGCGTTTTTCTCCGGCAATTATTTTTACACCACGGCGGCGGCGCGCATCGCGCGCACCGCTGCACCCGGCGCGGTGCTGTGCGAGGAGGTCGTGCAATGTCTCACAGACTGACGCGCCGCACATGGGTCGCGCTGGCGATCCTGCTTCTGGCGATCCCGGCGTTGATGGCGGTGTTCGTGTGCGTGTGGGATGAGCGCAAATACTACCTCACGTCGCTGCTGCTCGTGGGGCTGATGTTCGTGCCGTTCGCACTGCGCTTTGAGGGGCGCAGACCGCAGGCACGCGAGCTCGTGCTGCTGGCGACGATGACGGCACTGGCCGTGGCCGGACGCGCGGCGTTTTACTGGCTGCCGCAGTGTAAGCCCGTGTGCGCGATCGTGATCCTCACGGCCGTGGCCTTCACGCCGGAGGCGGGCTTCGTCACCGGCGCGGCGGCGGGGCTGATCTCGAACTTCTTCTTCGGTCAGGGACCGTGGACACCGTGGCAGATGCTCGGCTTCGGGCTTGTGGGCTTTGTCGGCGGCGTGCTGTTTTCGGGGCGCAGGGTGCGCCTTGTGCCGCTGCTGCTCTACGGCTTTTTGTCGGTGTTCGTGCTCTACGGCGTGCTGCTTGACACGGCGAGCATGCTCATGTACAACGCCGTGCCCTCGTGGCAGCTCTGGCTTGCGACGTGCGCGTCCGGGGTCGTTTTTAACCTCATTCATGCGTGCAGCACGGCGGCGTTTTTGCTCGTGCTGTACAAGCCGCTCCTGAGCAAGCTTGCGCGTGTGAAAGAAAAGTACGGACTTCTGGAATGAAAAAAGTCTCCGCATCCAACCGGATGCGGAGACTTTTTTATCTGTACTTCATGCCTGCTGCCAGAGCAGGCGGTGATCGTCAAAGATGACCTGCAGCCGGCCGGTGTCCTTCCCCCACGCGAGGTAGGAGCGCACCGTACTGCCGACGAGCGCGTACTGCTCAAAATCCATCACAAGATCAAAGCGCCGGAACAGCTGCTGCAGCACGGATTCGAACGTCTGCGGAGCGCGACAGAGCTCCGTGATGATGTCCGCGATCTCGAGCACCTTGTCGATGTTGTACTGCGCCAGCGGCGCGATGTCCTCCGTCACGGCGGCGTGCGCCGGCACGAATGCACGCGCGCGGAGCGTCTTGACCGTCTCGAGCGTGTTCAGGTACGCTGCGACGTCGTAAAGAAAGCCGATCTGATACTTTTCCAGCGTCTCGCGGCTCGACAGGCAGTCGGCCAGATACACCACGTCGTCCGGCGTGCGAAAGCCCACCATGTCGAAAAAATGCCCCGGCAGCGGCAGCAGCCCGAACCCCTCCGGCAGGCACGCCGCAGTCAGCTCCTGCGCGTCGCTCGGCTTCGCCATGAGAAACTTATGCCGCAGGTCCTTCGGCGGATAGCCGCCGTAGAGAAACGCGGGCTCGAGCAGCGGGTGGCGCGTGAAGTCACACTCGATGCCGGGGGCATAGATCCTGCAGCCGGTCTGGTTTTGCAGGTACTGGTTGCCGCCGATGTGGTCGGCGTTGGAGTGCGTGTTGTAGATGGCGGTCAGATGCCAGCCGTTTTGGTCGAGCAGCTGGCGCACCTTGCGTCCGGCCTCCTTGTCGTTGCCGCTGTCGATGAGGCAGACGTCGGTGTCGTTCAGGCGCACGAGACCGATTTTGGCGGGGCTCTGGATATAGTAGCTGTTTCCGGATACCTGATTCAGTTCGTACATCGGGGCGTCCTCCTTTTTCAGATGTTTTGCCGGCGGATGAGCGGCTCGACCTGCGCGGCGAGCTGCGCGAGCGCGCCCGGCTCAAACGGGGAGCGGAAGCCGGCCTCGGTCAGCAGGTCCGTCCAGAGCTTTTCGCCGCCCTGCTCCGACAGGTGCAGGTAGCGGGCGAATGCATCGGCATAATCGTCCTGCGACGCGAGCAGGAACTGGAACGCCGCTGTCTGCGCAAGGCAGTAGTCAATATAGTAAAACGGCGTCTCATAGATGTGCATCTGGTACTGCCAGCGTGTGCCGCGCTCGAGATACGGGATGCCGCGCTGGTCGATGTACGGACGGTATTTCGCCTCCAGCTCCAGCCAGACGGCGTTGCGCTCGGCCGGGGTGAGATCGGGCTCGGCATAGATGCGGTGCTGGAATTCGTCCACCATCGTGCCGTAGGGCAGAAAACTCAGCGCGTCGAGCGCGTGCTGGAAGCGGTAGCGCTGCGCATCGCCCGCCTGCGGGAAAAAGCCGTCGAGATACGGCCAGGCAAAAAACTCCATGCTCATCGAGTGCGTTTCTGCGGTCTCCATGCCGCCGCAGCCGAGCTCGAGCGCGAAGCGGTTGTCCGCGATCAGGTAGGCGTTGAGCGCGTGACCGGCCTCGTGCGTCACGACGTCCACGTCGCCGGAGGTGCCGTTGAAGTTTGCGAGGATGAACGGCTGATGATACTTGACAAACTCCGTGCAGTAGCCGCCGCCCCACTTGTTCGGGCGCGCATCGACGTCGAAGGCCTCGTTTTGGCACATCATGCGGAAAAACGCGCCCGGCACGTCGCCCATGGCGTCGTACATCTTCTGCGCCGCGGCAAAGAGCGCCTCCTTGCCGCAGGGTGTCGGGTCGCCGCCGGGGGCAAAGACCTCGTTGTCGTAGAGGCGGAACGTGTCGATGCCGAGATGTTTCGCGTTTTCCAGCCGCAGCCGCGACACGACCGGCACGATGTCGTGCACGATGTTTTCGCGGAACGTCTGCACGGCCTGCACATCGTAGCACATGCGCTCCATGCGGCAGTAGCCGAGCTCGATGAAGTTTTCATAGCCCATTTTCCTGGCCATCCGGTCGCGCACGTGCACGAGCCGGTCAAAAATGTCATCGAGCTGCTCACTGTGTGCTTCCAGCGTCGTGCCGAGCGCCTCATAGCATGCTCTGCGTGTGGCGCGGTCGGCGCTGCGGGCGTATTTCATCAGCATCGGGCGCGGCAGCTGTTCGCCCCGGAAGGGGAAGAGCATGCCCGCCATGAGCTGGGCGTATTCGCTGACGAGCTTGTTCTCCTCGACCATGTCGTCCACGATCTCCGGCGACATGCTCCGCCGCTGCAGCTCCATGCTGCGCAGCAGGATCGGCGAGAGCGCCTGCGCAAGCTCTGCCCGAAACGGGCTGTCGAGCACGGCAGAGGCATACTGCAGATCCAGGTTTTCGATCTCCGGGCCGATCTCGTCATAGTAGTCCTTCTCGGCCAGATAAAACGGGTCGACGGTGTTGATCGTATAGCGCATATACGACAGCGACTGTGCCGTATCGTACTCCGTCCTGAGCGAGAGATATTCCGCGCGCGCTTCGAGGATCTCCTCGACGCTCCGTGCGCCGCGCACGCGCTCGATCACGTGCCGGAGTCCGGCGGCCATCTCCTCGCGCGTCACGCGCCGGTAGGGGAGTTGGGATACTTTCATGCTTGCTCCTTTCCAAGGTCTGCGGCGAAAAACTGCTTTTTGCTATGCAAAAATAAGAAATGTGCCATTTCCACGCCCCTGCGGGACAACCGGAAATGATGCACAAAAACTTCATGCACCAGCATTTGCGGCTTTTCACAGTGCAGCACGCATGCATGGAGTTTTATGCCATCATATAACCGCGCTGCCGATTCGTCAAGAACTGTTTGCGCCTGCACCGGGATGCGAAAGCGAAGACGCCCCGGATGTCTGGCATCCGGGGCGCCGCGCGATTTATTCGGTTTTGTTTTTCGCCTGATAGGCGCGCACGAAAGCTACGAGCGTGTCGACGGTTTTCTCGATGCCGAGCTTGCCGCTGTTGACGACGAGGTCGTAGCCGCGCGCATCGCCCCACTTCGTGTCGCAGTAGTAGTTATGGTAGGCCTTGCGGTCGCGGTCGACGCGGCGCATCTCCTGCGCCGCCTGATCGGCCGTGAGGGATTTTTCCTCCATGAGCCGCTGGCGCTTCACGTCGGGCTTTCCGGCGATGAACAGGTGCACGGCGTTCGGGTTGGCGCGCAGCACATAATCCGAGCACCGGCCGAGCACGACGAACGACTCGCCGCTGTCGGCAAGCTCCTGAATGTGCTCGAACGTCTCGCGTGCGAGTGCATCCTCCGGCGCGTTGAAGTTCTCGCCGATGCGGCGCGACCACAGCAGGTGCACCGGCTTCTCGTCATAGCGCGCGGCGTCCTCGGCGTTGAAGACACTGGCCAGCAGCAGCTCCTTATCATAAAACGCGATGCCGAGCTGTCTGGCGAGCTGTTCGGCGATGTACTTGCCGCCGCTGCCGTGTTCACGGCCGACGGTCACGATGATTTGCTTCATGATGCGTTACCGCCTTTCTCAAAGTAGGATCACAGGTATCTCAGAAACAGGCATCCCAGCGAGACCGCAATGACCAGTACGGTGGCCGGAACGCAGTATTTGCAGTATTTGCCCCAGCTGATGGGGTGACCGCTCTTGGCCGACACGGATGTGGCCACGACGTTGGCCGACGCGCCGATGGGCGTGGCGTTGCCGCCGAGGTCGGTGCCGAGCGAGAGCGCCCAGGCGATCACGCGCAGATCCATGCCCTGCGTCGCCGCGATGGACTGGATGACCGGTACCATGGTGGCCGCGAACGGGATGTTGTCGATCAGCGCACTGCACACGGCCGAGAGCAGCAGGATGATGACGATGACGGCCTTGATGCTGCCGCCGCTGATGCTCGAGATGAACTGAGCGATGAGCTTGAGCACGCCGGTCTGCTCCAGCCCCGCGACGGAGATGAACAGGCCGATGAAAAACAGCAGCGTCTTGTAGTCCACGCCGCGCAGCACGTCCTTCACGCCGGTGCTGCCGTTGGTGCACACGGTCACGAGCAGCGTCAGCGCTGCGACGATCACGCCGATGCACGCGACGGTCAGCCTGGTCTGCGCGTGCGTCACGAGCAGCGCGACCGCGATGAGAAACACGACCACATCCGCGACGAACGCCTTGCGATCGGCGATGGCAGTCGCCGGGGCGGGGCAGACGGCGTCTGCCGGGCGGGCAGCCTCACTCGCCTTGAGCGGCTTGCGGAAGCACAGCCAGAAGAAGATCAGCACGAACACAAAGCAGATGCCGACGATCACGCCGGTGTTCTGGATGAAGTCCGTGAACGTATAGCCGAGCGCCGTGCCGATGATGATGTTGGGGGGATCGCCGCACATGGTGGCAGCGCCGCCGAGATTCGCGCAAAAGACCTCCGACAGGATCATCGGGATGGGGTCAAAGCGCAGGATCTGCGCCAGCTCCAGCGTGACGGTCGCCAGAAACAGCACGACCGTGATGCTGTCGATGAACATGGCCAGAAACGCGGCCATGGCCATGAAGCACACCAGCAGCGGCACGACGTGGTAGTGCGTGGCTTTGGCCAGTGACAGGCACAGCCAGCGGAAGAACCCGGATTTGCCGAGCCCCTCGACCATGATCATCATGCCGGTGATGAAGAAAATGGTCGACCAGTTGACGCCGGAGCTTGCGCTCTCCGATGCGCCGTACCAGAAGTCGGTGCGGAAGAACGCGCCGAGATTCAGCGCATTTTTGATCGCGTCCCAGCTGTGCATGCAGATGCCGAACACGACCACAAGCACAAGTGCCGCACTGCCGAGCGTGACATACTGGCGCTCGAATTTGTCCATGATGATGAGCGCAAACATGCCGACGAAGATGACGGCGGCGAGGATTTGAGCAGTCATAGGAAAAGACCTTCTTTCTTGCTTCCTGAATGTTGCGGGGGTCGCAGGCGCAGGGCAGCGAAGAAAGAAACGATTGCTTTGCGGCGGTGTTTCCCCTGATCAGGAGAGGAATTTTAGCGCGCGCGGCAGCAAAAGTCAAGAGATATTTTGAATATCTGAACGCATTCTTATCAGACTTTTCAATGCTCAATATTACAGGCATTTATAGGCGATGATCGTCGCGCCGCCCTTGCCTTCGTAGCGCTTGATCTGGTACTTGTTCGGGAAGGCTGCCAGCAGCTCCGGCAGCTTGCTGTAGCCGTAGGCGCGGACGTTGAAGTCGGGCTTGACGCGCTTGATGTACAGCCCCGAGGAGCTGACGTTGACAAAGCCGTCGGCGTCCTGATACTTCTCGGAGGCGATGTGCAGCAGGTTGTGGATCTCGCGGATGTCGGGCTTTTTCGGCGCCGGTTCGGGTTCGGGGGCCGGTGCCGGCTCCGGCTCGGCGGCCGGTGTGGGCTCGGCGGCGGGCTTTTTCGTGCTGCGGACGGTCTTTTTCGCCTTGCGCGTTGCGGGCTTTTTGGCGGCGGGCTCGGCCGTGTGCTCGACGGCGGGCTTGTCGTCCGCCTTGGCGAGGTAGTCGATGAGGATGAAGTCATCGCACGCGTTCTTAAATGACTCCGGCGTTGTCGTCACGCCCGCGCCGATGATGTACAGCCCCGACTCGCGCAGCCGGATGGCCAGCGGCGTGAAGTCGCTGTCGCTCGACACGAGCACGAGCGCGTCATACATATTCGTGTGCAGCAGGTCCATCGCCCCGATGACCATGGCGATGTCGGTCGTGTTCTTTCCGGCGACGTAGTCAAACTGCTGCTCGGCGCGGATGGCGAGGCGCTTGAGCTCCGACTCCCAGTTTTTCAGCGAGTCCTTGCGCCAGTTGCCGTAGGCTTTTTTCACAACGATGCGGCCGTAGGTCGACACCTCGTGCAGCACGGCTTCAAGTTTGGTCAGCTGCGTGTTGTCGGCATCGATCAAGACGGCGATTTTCTGAAAGTTTTCCATATATGTTGCTCCTGAGCTGCCGTATGGCAGAGATTTTTTCTTCATTATAGCGTTTTTGCACGCAAAATGCAACGAAAGCGGGGCGCAGCTCCCGCTTTCGTTGTCCGGTTTATGTGCCCGCGTCGGCGTCTGCCGGACACTGCCGTCCGTTGGGGTCAATATGCGTGTCGCCGGGCAGGAGCATCTGCGAGACCGGCAGGATCGTGTAACCGTCGGCGATGAGCGCCTCAATGATGCCGGCCAGCGCCTCCGGCGTGTGCTCGGCCGCGTTGTGAAACAGCACGATGCTGCCCGGCTGCACGCGCGTGAGCACGCGCGAGGTGATCTCGTCGCCGCTCAGCCCCTTCCAGTCGAGCGAATCCACGTCCCACTGGATGGCGTGCATCCCGAGGGCGTTGATCGCGGAGATCACGGTGTCGTTGTACTCTCCGTAGGGGCAGCGAAACAGCGTCGGGCGTGTGCCGGTGACGGCTTTGATCTTATCAGCGCAGGTGTTGACCTCCGATTCGATCTGCTCGGCGCTGAGCTGCGCCATGTGCGGGTGCGTGCTCGAGTGGTTCATGACCTCGTTGCCCGCGTCTGCGAGCGCCTTGACCGACTCAGGATATTTGTCCACCCACTCGCCGACGACGAAAAACGTCGCGTGTACGTTGTATTTTCCGAGGATGTCGATGAGCGCCTGTGTGTCCTCGTTGCCCCACGCCGCGTCGAACGTCAGGCTCACGACGCGGTCGTCGCGCTGCACACTGTAGATGGGCAGCACGCGCTTGGCCGCGCTCACGCCCACGATCGCGGGACTGTTCACCGCCCAGAACATGAGCGCGATGGCCAGCACCATTGCGCACGCGCTCAGCAGTTTCCGGTGTTTTCTGATGGCTTGGCGTACCTTGTGCATTGCACCACCTCCGGCTTTCTGCCCTCATCCTATGCGCGGGGGAGCGCGGATATGCGCCGGCTTCGGTTTACATAATTCTGATATGCAGACGGCGCTTGACGCGCGGCGGATTTTCCGCTATCATGAGCCGAACGATGAGGTGATGACGATGCAATTTCTCTGCGCGCCGATGGAGGGCGTGACCGGCGACCTGTTCCGGCAGGCGCAGCGGCAGACCTTTCCCGCGGCGGACAGCTACTATACGCCCTTTCTTTCGCCGACGGCGAACCGCACCTTTTCCCCGCGCGAGCTGCGCGAGATCGCCCCGGCACACAATGCGGGCATCCACGTCGTGCCGCAGCTCATGGGGCACTGCGCCGAGGATTTTCTCTGGATGGCGGGGCAGCTTGCCGATATGGGCTACGACGAGGTGAACTTCAACCTCGGCTGCCCGTCGAACACGGTCACGGCGAAGAAAAAAGGCGCGGGCCTGCTCACGGAGCCGGAGCTGCTGCGGCAGTTTTTTGACGACGTGTTTGCCGCCTGTCCGCTGCCGGTCTCGGTCAAGACCCGTCTCGGCAAGACGACGGCGGAGGGCTTTCCCGCGCTGCTGGAGCTCTACAACGACTACCCGATCCGCGAGCTGATCGTGCACCCGCGCGTACAGGCGGATCAGTATCACGGGCAGCCGGATCTGGAGGCGTTCGCCTATGCGCTCGCGCACAGCCGCGCGCCGGTGTGCTACAACGGCGATCTGTTCGACGCGCCGGCCGTGCACGCGTTTCAGGCGCGGTTTCCGGCGGTGGAGCGCGTCATGCTCGGGCGCGGGCTGGCTGCCAATCCCGGCCTGATCGGTCAGCTGCGCACGGGTGAAGCGCCGACGGCGGCGCAGCTGCAGCTGTTTCACGACCGGCTCTACGCTGCCACACGCGCGCGCATTCCCGACCGGCGTGCGCTGCTGTTTCGCATGAAGGAGGCCTGGCGCTATCTCGGCTGCAGCTTTGTCGACGCTGAGCGCCCGCTGCGCCGCATCCGCAAGGCACAGAATATGACAGAGTATGACAGCGCGGTGCGCCAGCTCTTCGCGTCCTGCCCGGTGCGGGAGGATGCGGGCTACCGCGTCTGAAAATATGTTTGTCCCCGGCAGCGCAGCTGCCGGGGACAAACTGTTTCCCAGACTTTGTTTTATGGATGCCAGCTGCTGTTGGGTCGATCGCCGGACTGCGGCTGCCAACCGTTGGGTGCCCGGTCGCCCATGCTGCGCGGCAGGCTGCGGTAGAACGCGGCGCGTGACACGGCCATGTACGGCGCGAGCCACAGCGCCCCGATCCCGGCGGTCAGCACCGTCAGCAGCGCCCAGCCGAAAAAGCTCAGATCGAGGCAGAACAGGTCGCCCTTGCGCCCGTCCATGAGCGCCTTGGAGCGCTCGATGGCTTCGGTCGGCGCGATGGTCGGGTTTTCGGCCATGATATACGTCGCCATCGAGTAGCGGTATGCGGCGATGATGCCGGGGATGACGAACAGCAGCGACCACGCGAACACCTTGAGCGCGATGAGCAGGTTGAGCACGAAGGCGCTGCCGAAGATGTCGAAGGCGGAAAAGAGGTCGTCAAACTGCGCCTGCTCGCCGTCGACGAGCTTCAGGCAGAAGCGGTCGTGCCCGATCGAGATGCTGCCGCGGAGGACAAACTGTCCCATGGCGAGCACGCTGGCGACCGGCACAAGGACGTGCGTGAAGCGGCGCATGGCCTCGGGGTAATACCGGCTGACGTCTGAGTTCTGGAACGACACGGTCAGCGACGACGTGCCGCCGCCGAGCACGGTCGCCAGCAGCGTCACGCCGACGGCCAGCCACCAGAAGTTTTTCAGCGCGCGGCGCGCCATGCTGCGGTAATCGGATGCGCAATACATAGAAAACCTCCTTTGTGTCACCAGGGGGTGCGTTCCTGCCCGTGCACGAGGTAGGCGTGCTCGGCCAGCTCCGCGAGCGGGCTGTCGCTGCGGGAGTCGGAGTAAAACTCCGCGATCTGCACATCGGGATACGCTTCGTGCAGGCGGCGCACCTTTTCCGCGCCATGGCAGTTTTCACCGTCGGTCTTGCCGGTGTGCCTGTCCACGCGCGAGGCCAGCAGCCGCACGCCGAGCTTCTGCGCCGGGATGCGCACGAGAAACTCCGGCGATGCGGAGATGATGATGTCGTCCGGGCGCTGCTGCGCGAGATACCACGGGTTTACGCGGTCAAAATTTTTTGACCAGAACGCCTCCAGCTCTGCGTCTACATCGGGTACGCGGCGCAGAAAGCCATACATCCGCTCCTTGACGGCGGTCTTGCTGATCTTGCCGAGCCAGTAGCCCGGCAGCAGCGCGAGCGTGCGCAGCAGCGGCCAAATCACGCCGGGGTGCCGGCGCAGACACCAGCGCACGAACGCCACCGTGCTGTCCACAGGGAAGATGGTCTTGTCCCAGTCGTATACGTTGACTTTTTCCATAGGGCTCCTCTCAGTACAGGGTGCCGGCCAGCTGCATGTACGCGGCGGCAAAGGCCTCCCGGATGAAGTAATTGATGCGCATGGACGGCAGAGTGGTCTCGGCAGCGATGCCGACGGGCTCTGCCCCCAGTGCCCGCGCCATGCGCTTGGCGCGGCAGAGGTGGTATTCGCTCGTCACGATACCGACACCGTCCGCCGGGTCGTACCCCCGCGCGCGGAGGATGGCGAACGAGTTTTCCAGATTCTCGCGTGTGGTGCGCGACTGATCCTCCTGCACGATGCGCGCGCTGTCGATGCCGTGCGCCGTGAGGTAGTCGGCCATGGCTTTGGCCTCCGTGATATCCTCGCCCGGCCCCTGACCGCCGGAGACGATGACCGTGGCGGCGGGGTTCGCGTTCAGATAGGCGAGCGCCGCGTCGAGCCGGTTGCACATCGACAGCGACGGCGTATTGCCGTTGACGCCCGCGCCGAGCACGACGATCGTGCCGGGGTGCTCGGCGGTGTCCGTGCGCGCGGCGCGCACGACGGGGATCTCAAAGACCGTGAACACGATCAGCCCTGCGCACACGAGCACACCCAGCACGGCGCGCCCCACGCGGGGCAGCCGCGGGAACAGAAACACCAGCACGGCGATGCCCCAGAGCGTATACCCCAGAAAATCGTGCCCCGGCATGGCAAAGCGCAGCACACAGCCTGCAAGGATGAGCAGGAGCGCGATCAGTGCGGAACATTTTCGTTTCAGTCGCATAGTGCCTCCCATGCCGCATAGAGTGCCTCGAGCTGCGTGTTGAGCGTCTGCTTTTGCGCGTCGAGCTCCATGAGCTTCTGATAGTCGGTGGCGTTGGCCTCGCTCTCGGCATCGAGCGCCGCGAGCTGCGCCTCCAGCTTTTCAATGTCGCGCTCCGTGCGCTCGCGCTGACGCGCGGTGTTCGGGGCGCGCTTCGGTCTGGGCTTCTTTTCACGCTCGACGGCCTTGACTGTCTGCTGCAGTGCGGTCTGGCGCGCGCGGTATTCACGGAATTGCTCATAGGTTCCGCGGTAGTCCGTGATCGTGCCGTTTTCGAGCAGCCAGATGCGGGTGGCAAACTTCTCGATGAAGTACCGGTCGTGCGACACGAACAGCAGCGCCTGTGTGTAGTCGCTCAGCGCGTCCTCGATCCACTCGCGGCTGGCGATGTCGAGGTGGTTGGTCGGCTCGTCGAGGATGAGGAAGTTGATCTCCCGGCGCATGAGCATACACAGCCGCAGCCGCGAGAGCTCGCCGCCCGAAGCGATGCGGTCCAGGGGCTGCGGCGCCTGACCGGGGTTGGGAGCCCAGAGAATGCGGATCTTTTCGTCCATTACGCCGGGCCAGAGCTCGGTGCTGACATATTCGGGAATGACCCGCACGCCTTCGGAAAAGCCGAGACCTCTGAGCTGATCTTCCAGTTTCCCGGCGAAGGCTTCGCAGGCTGCGCGGCGTTTGGGCCTGAGTTCTTCTGTTACGGCTTTAAGTTCTGCGGCGAGGGCGTCCATATCGTGGTCAATCTTTTTGATATCGAGCGCGCACGCGTCGAGAAAATTAATCTTCTCCTCGATTTCAGACCTGAGGGCCAGGATCTGGGGAAGGGTGCGGTGCATCCTGCGCTTCAGCTGGGAGAGCTCGAAGAGGCGCTCTTCCACGGCATCGAGGTCAGCCGGCATGTCATCCGGAACCGGGGGGTGCCTGAGCGTTCCAGAAAGGTGGTGCAGTTCCTGGATGAAGCTGTTCACGGCTTCCGCGCTGGGAGTGAGGCCCGCGTCGCTTTCAGACATGCGTTCGAGCAGGCGGTGAAAGCCGGCCGCCATGTCCAGGAGGCCCGGCGTATCGCCATCTCCATAGAGCATGTTCAGGGCCGTCTCGTAGTCCTTGCCTGCCTCTTCGGCGCGGCGGGCGCGGGCGCGCACGTCCTCGAGCTCGATGTCCTCGTTTTCCTGCGGTTTGACCTTGTCGATCTCCTGCTGCCGCAGTTCAAGCAGATCACGCATTTCGATGAGCTGCGCCTGCCTGGCCTCGATTTTTTTCCTTTCCGCGAGCTTCTCTTCAAGCTTTGCCTTCAGGCTGTCGCGCTTCTTCAGAAGTTCCGGTTCCCCGATGATCTGCTCCATGAGCTGATTCTGGAAGGCGGGCTGAAGGAGCTTCTGCTGGCCGTGCTGGCTCGTGTAGGCGATGAGCTTTTCCCTGAGTTCCTTCGCGTATTCCTGGGGCTTCATCTCATCGTTGACGTAAAAACGGCTGCGTCCTGACGCGAGAAGTTCACGCTTCAGGATAAGATCCCCGCCGTCAGGGCCGGCTCCCGAGAAGAGAGCCTCCACATGGGCTCTTTCGCTTCCGGCGCGCACCATGTCGGGCCTGAGCCTGTCGCCGAGCAGAAAACCGAGGGCCTTGAGAATGAAGCTTTTGCCGGCGCCGGTCTCGCCTGTAAGGGCGTTCATGCCCGGGCCGAAGTCCAGTTCCATATCTTCAATGAGGGCCAGATTCTGTATATGGAGATATTCCAGCATGACGTTACTTCTTCAGTCGGGGATCCAGAAAATCCCTGAGGCTTTCGCCGAGCAGGTTATAGCCGAGTACAGTTATCAGAATGGCGAGTCCCGGAAAGAGGGAAAGCCAGGAGGCTTCCTCTATAACAGATTTCCCGTCCATGAGCATGTTGCCCCAGCTGGCCTGCGGGGGCTGAACGCCGAGTCCGAGGAAACTCAGGCCCGACTCGATAAGGATGGCGCCGCCTATGCCCAGAATTGCGGAAATGGTGACCGGGGCCATGGCGTTGGGCAGAATGTGCCGGGTCATGATGCGCCAGGTCGAGGTGCCGGCCAGCCTCGCGGCTGATACGAATTCACGTTCGCGCAGGGTCAGCGTCTCGGCGCGGACAAGCCGCGCCACGCCCATCCAGGAGGTCAGTCCGATGACGACCATGATATTGAAGAGACTGGGCTCAAGAAAGGCCACAACGGCCAGAATGAGGAAAAAGGACGGGAAGCAGAGCATGATATCCACGAAACGCATGACGATTTCGTCGACAAGGCCTCCGAAATAGCCGCTGACGAGGCCGAGCAGGGCGCCGATGGAGATGGAGATACCCACGGCCACGAAGCCCACCCAGAGGGAAACGCGTCCGCCGTAGAGGAGCCGCGAGAGCACGTCGCGTCCGAGACGGTCCGTGCCCAGGGGAAATTCCGCGCAGGGGGCTTTCAGAATGGCGTCGAGATGCAGCTCATTGGGGTCAAAGGGGGCGATAAGCGGCGCGAAGACGGCCGCGAAGGTGACGCCCAGCACGATAATGAGGCCGAGGATGAACATGGCGTTGCGCCGCAGGACGCGGACGAAGCGGTGCGCTGTCATTATCCTGCCCCCCTTCCGCTCCTGATGCGCGGATCAGCGAGACCGTAGAAGAAGTCGGCGAGGACGTTGCCGAGCAGGGTGAGCACGGCGCCGAGCACAAGGTTCCCCATGATGAGCGTGTAGTCCCTGGCCATGACGGCCGAGTAGAAAAGCTGCCCCAGGCCGGGGAGGGCGAAGATGGACTCGATGATGACCGATCCGCCGATGAGGCCGGGGACGGAGAGACCGAGCAGGGTAATCAGCGGCAGGAGGGCGTTACGCAGCCCGTGCCGCCAGATGACCGTGCGCTGGGGAAGGCCTTTGGCGCGGGCCGTGAGCATGTAATCCTGATCCAGAACTTCAAGCATGCAGGCGCGCATGTAGCGCGACATGCCCGCGAGAGACCCCACAGTGTACACGGTAATGGGAAGGGCGAGGTGCTTCGCCACGTCGCAGATTTTTCCCCATGTGCCCAGAGAAGGATAGTCCAGCGAGACCACGCCCGAGAGCGGCAGCCAGTTCAGGTCGATGCCGAAGAAGAGCATGAGCAGAAGCGCGAACCAGAAAGAGGGCATGGCGAAGCCGATATAGACGAGTACGGTCACGATCCTGTCGAAGAGGCTGTTGCGCCGGCATGCGGAATACACGCCGATGGGCACGGAGATGAGCAGGGTCAGGATAAGGGAAGCCACGTTCATGCCCACGGTGAGGGGGAGGCGTTCCAGAATCTTATCCATGACCGGCCTTCCGTCCGCTGACATGGACACGCCGAAGTCAAAATGCACGAGACGGCAGAGCCAGTCCCAGTACTGAACGTACAGGGGCCTGTCGAGGCCGTAGAGGGCATCGAGCCTGCGGCGGGCAGCTTCGCCGGCCAGAGGGTTGAGCGTCGTCTCCATGTCCGTGGGCGAGCCCGGAGCCAGGTGAATGACCACGAAGCTCACGATGGTGATGCCCCACAGGACGAGAAGCATCCAGAAGAACTTTCTGGCGAAGCGTCTCAGGAACGGGGTGAAGCTGCGTTTTGTGATCGTATCGTCTGCCATTGGGTGCCGTTACGCCTGAGGAGCGCTGTTCTGGCTCAGCCTGCCGTTCATCCAGAGCTGCATTTCGTCCGTCGTCTTATCCCATTTGTCCCTGTCGAGCCGGAGGCCGAGGAACTGGCGGTAGAGGCAGTCCATGAGGGTAACGGCAGTTTCGATGAGAAAGACTTTTTCCAGAAAGAGCGAATCCGGATCATCATCACGGTCGGATTTGTCAATCTTGGGTGTCTTCAGGCTGTTGAGGGAAAAGTCAGCGGCCTTCACGGAAACATCGAACCCGAAGTCGTCCTTCGTGAGATGGATGAGGGCGCGGGTGACCTTCTTGCCGCGGTGAAGCCCGAGGCGGGCCTCGCTCAGGGAGGAGTCGATATTGGCGGATACGGACGTGGTCTCACGTTCGCTGCCCTCGCCTCCGGTCACGGTCACGCGTTTTTCCATGGAAACCTGAAAGGGCTGGCCGTCGTCGGTGCGGAAAAAGGAAGGGGCGACATCGGACTGGAACCAGAGCCAGGTGAGAAATTCCTGTCCCAGGATGGCGTCCGGCGTATCGGAAGTATCGCTAGCCATAGTTAATGTATTCCTTTAATTTTCAATTGAGAACTGGGTGGGTTCGACGCTGCTGATGTCCGCTTCAGCGGCATCGCCGAGCATGGACAGAGCCAGCGCCGAGGGCGTCAGCTGCTCAATGTGCAGCTTGAAGGTGGCGAGAAAGCGCTGGACAAAGAGCTCGAGCATTTTTGTCTGCGTGGAGGCGAACCAGATTTCGTTGTTCGCGGTGTTCCAGATGACGTTGAACTCGCCGGGAACGGGCAGGAAGCGCCTGCGCAGGGAAAGCTGCACCTGTTCCTTCAGTTCCTTGCGGCGTTCGCGGGAAATGAATTTCTTTCCGTTCTTCTCGTTTTCCGCCTTTTCCCGCTTCAGCGCGAGATCGAGGTACTTGCGGACAACGCCCGCGGGAATGCGGCGGATGTCAAGGCGCAGGGAAAAGGCCATATAGGCGCCTTTCTGCGGCGGCCCTGCCTGCCAGGTGGTGTCCAGATAGTCGTCAAAACTGACCCAGCCGTCGGCCTGGGAATCAGTTGTTTCGTCAATATCGAGAATGGCGCCTTTCTTGAGCAGCTGGGGAATTTCAGCCCAGAGCTCGTCCGGCACGGGATCAATGACGCGGAAGCGCGTAAAGCTGCAGGAGGAGCCGAGAAAACCCATGTGATCTCCTTATTGATAACAGGAGGGCCGGCATGCGGCCCTTGAGGGAAGAGCGTAAACTTAGCCTGTCGGGGTCAGGTTCGCAAGCGGCGTGAAAACGGATCTCCCCGGGGGCTGCGGCAGACGGAGGGCCGGCCGCGGGAGACCTTCTCCTTTTTTGATGGGGTGGTATCTCCGCATCCTGATACCGGATGGAGATTCGTTCAGGTGCCGGCGCCTTTCAGCGTACCGGAGGAAATGTCCAGTTTCTGGAAAATTATCTTCTGACTGAGATCTGGCAGCTCTCCATGGTGAGAAGGGCTGCCTCATGCTTTTCCGGCGTCACGCCTGCACAGCAGCGGGCGTCAACGGAGACGGGAACTTCAGGCAGGACTGCCTTGATAAGCAGGGCGTTGGACACCACGCAGATGTCGGTGCAGAGACCGGCCAGCTCCACGGATTCCACATCCGGTGCGGCAG
>ENA-ORSS01002049-ORSS01002049.1-human-gut-metagenome-genome-assembly--contig:-NODE-2049-length-19080-cov-2.933035_pt1 | contig 19080 bp, 19 predicted proteins | sample MGYA00241899_ERZ509162 | MGnify/ENA primary metagenome ERZ509162 (study PRJEB26280, sample SAMEA2338641) | human gut metagenome | biome: human gut; feature: human-associated habitat; material: faeces... | reverse complement strand
CCGCTCCCCCGTTTCTGATATGCGATTTTGCCGCAAGAGTCACCGGGGTATCATTTATTCCGTTTGCGAGCTTTGCAAGGGTGTTCCCTGTACACGGCTCAATGATAAGAATATCTATCATTTTTTTAGGTCCTATCGGCTCGGCATCGGTTATGGTATGGATAACGGGTTTTCCGCAGATATCTTCTATCTCGCGAACAATATCTTCTGCTTTCCCGAATCGGGTATCAACAGAATATGCGTTTGCGGACATTATCGGAAGAATATCCGCGCCATTTGCTTTTAGCTCCCGCATCTCGGCTATCGCCTTTGAAAGCGTGCAGAACGAGCCGCAAAGGGCAAAGCCCACGCGCAACTGTTTCATCAACTCCCCTCCTTTATAATATTGAGTATAGCATCCGCTATTATTTCTCCCGCCGTTTTGGGCGCCGTTTTGCCGGGCAGAGAACCCGGAACTATAACATTGAGCCCGAGTTCACGCGCGCAGGTAAAGTCGGTTCCGTAAGGGGCTGAGGCGATATCTATTACAAGGCAGTCGCGGCGGAGTGCGGAGAGCGTTTTGCAATCGAGCACGAGGCTCGGAACGGTATTGACAAGCAAATCGAGCTCCGGCGCCGTTTTCATGAGTTCGGAGATATTCACGGCATTGAGCCCACCGGTTCTCGCCCAGGCAAGATCGCTGCACTTTCTCGCCGCGACGGTCACATGAGCGCCGAGAGCCGCAAGCATATCGGCAAGCACTTTAGCTGTTCTGCCGTAGCCCGTGACGGCGCACTGCGCACCGTGTACGGTTATCTTCATATTTTCCATGGCTATTTTTATAACGCCCTGCGCCGTCGGCACGGCGTTGTTGACGGCAAGTTCCTCGCGCTCAAAATAGTCAAACACGCGGATACCTTTTTTGAAAAAGCTCGATTTGAGCGCGCCGTCCATCATTCCTGCAAAAACGGTCTGACCGCGTTCGAGGGTGTCGGAGAGCTCGTTCAATGTAAGCGGGCTTGAGTTGAGGTGAACGCCGTCGCGGCTGACGGGCAGAGGCAGAATGACCGCATCGGCACGCGCGGCAGCCGAATCTATACTTTTGTCACCCGTCGGGCGCATATGTTCAAAGCCTGCGGGCGGCGAAGGCGCAAATATTTCAACATCGAACCCTTTTTCCGCAAGGCTCTGAGAGGTATAGAGCATACGCTCATCCCCGCCGACGGTCAGAAGTTTTCTGATATTCATCATAGGCTTTCCTCCTTTGCCTCATCCCAGTATATGAACCGCCGCTCGGCTATGTCATAGCTTTGTAACAAAATATTTATAAAAATATATTATATTTTTCTTGTCAGTGTATTATAATACAAATCGAGCATTTATAATTTATATGTATGTATATCATGAAGCGTATTCTGATTTTGACTCGTTTTTGAATATGCTGACAAATTCGGAGGCTTGTTAATTATGAAAGAAATAGACGAAGTGCTCAAGAAGGTAAAGAGGGTTCATTTCATCGGCATCGGCGGCTCGGGAATGTGTCCGCTCGTTGAGATACTTCATTCAAAAGGATATGAAATAACCGGCTCGGACAACAACGAGAGCGACACGCTCAACCGCGTCCGTGCGCTCGGTATACCCGTAACACTAGGACAGAGAGCCGAGAATATTGAGGGCGCGGAGATGATAGTCTACACCGCCGCTCTTCTCCCCGACAATCCGGAGCTCTGTGCGGCAAAGGCATCGGGAATCCCGACCTTTGAGCGCAAGGAGATGCTCGGCGCGATAACAAGAATGTTTGACGACTGCATCTGCGTCTGCGGCACTCACGGCAAGACCACGACAACATCGATGCTCACCCAGATATTCATCCAGGCGGGCGAAGATCCGTCGGCGGTTATCGGCGGAAAGCTTCCGCTCACGGGCACAAACGGTCTTGTCGGCAAGAGCGAGCATATGCTCTGCGAGGCGTGCGAATTTGTTGACACTTTCCTTTCGCTCTCGCCCGACGTCTGCGTTCTGCTTAATATAGACGAGGATCACCTCGACTACTTCAAGACGCTCGACAACCTCATCGCTTCGTTCACGAAGTTTGCTTCGATGACCCGCAAAGAGGTCATATATAACGGCGACGACGCAAACACGCTGCGTGCCATCGCGGGGGCCAAGGACAAAAAGTTCATCACCTTCGGCCTCAAAGAAGGCAACGATTTCAGAGCCGACAAGATCGTGCTTGAGCACGAGTTTGCAAGTTTTGACATAATCAAATACGGCGAGAATGTCGGCAGGATAAGCCTCGGCATACCCGGCGAACACAATGTATACAACGCTCTTGCGGCTATTGCCGCGGCGGACAATGCGGGCATACCGATGGATAAGATAATCGCGTGCGCCGAAGCTTTCCACGGCGCGGGCAGACGTTTTGAGATACTCAAGAGAATCAACGGCATAACCATTGCGGACGACTATGCCCACCATCCGAGGGAGCTTGAAGCGACGCTCACGACCGCTATGGGCATGGGCTTCAACAGAGTCTGGGCAGTGTTTCAGCCGTTCACATATTCGCGCACGGCAATGCTCTTCGACGATTTCTGCCGCGTTCTGAGCATTCCGGACAAAACGGTTCTGACCGAGATAATGGGCTCGCGTGAGAGAAACACATATAATATCTACACCTCGCAGCTCGCCGAGAAGATTCCCGGAAGCGTATGGTTCAACACCTTTGAAGAGGTTGCCGACTATGTTGTCAAGAATGTCGAAAAGGGCGATCTTGTGATAACACTCGGCTGCGGCGACATATACAAAGCCGCCAAGCTGATGATAAAGAAACTCGAAAAGCAGGGATAACATGAGTTCTCCGTTCAAAAGACTCAAGGAAGTATATGCGCGGACATACTCGCTCGACACAGGGCGCGACGCAGATTTTTTTGACTGCGTCAATGACATATATTTTTCGCCCGAGGTGCAGAGTCTGAAAAAATATCCGCAGCACGACAAAATGGACAGACTCCAGCACATAACGAGCGTTGCATATCTGACATTCCGCGTTTGCAGACATTTCGGGCTCGACTACCGCAAGGCAGCAAGAGCCGCGACGATGCACGATCTTTTCTACTATGACTGGCACGAAAACGACTGGAGCCACCGTCCACACGGCTACAGGCACCCGAAGTTCGCCGCTGCAAATGCGAAATTACTCTGCGGCGGACTTGACAGAAAAAGTGAAATGATGATAATCCGGCACATGTGGCCTCTGACGCCGCTGCCGCCGACAAGCCCCGAGGGAATGGTTCTTTCGCTCGCGGACAAATACTGCGCATCGAGAGAGATGAAAATAGCCAAGCAGAACGCGAAAGGCTGATATCCGGCGCAAGCATGAACCGATCAACGAAAGAGAGAGAAGCTTTATAAAAATTTTTATGACGATAGTTACATATGTGCTGTATTTCTTCTTTTACAGTGCAGTCGGCTGGCTCGGCGAATCGATATACTGCTCGGTCGGCGCGCGCAAATGGGTCAATCGCGGATTCTTAAAAGGTCCGATGTGCCCGATATACGGCACGGGCGCGCTCGCGATGACGATAACCCTGACACCGGTCAAAAATCTCGACATCAGGGTTCCTATGTTCGGTCACGATGTTCTGATAACTCCCCTGCTCGTCTTTATTGCGGGCATGGTAGTCTGCGACATTGTCGAATTCATAACGAGCGTGCTTATGGAAAAGCTCTTCCACGCGAGATGGTGGGACTACTCAAACAAGAAGTTCAACATCCAAGGACGCATCTGCCTCGGGCACACGTTCTACTGGGGCATAGCCTCGCTGCTCTTCCTTTATCTCGTGCACCCGATAGTTGTATATTGTTTCTCACAACTGCTCGATTCGGCCGCGATAGCTATCTTCGCCTGCGTGCTTGCGGTGTTTCTTGTTGACCTCGTGTTCGCCGTATACAGGGCACTCGATGTCAGAAAGGTCATGGATAAGATAAAGGGATTTTCCGATACTTTGAGCAATTTTGCCGAAACCGTAAAGAACGGCGTTTCCGACAAGGTTCCGTCGCTTGACGAGACAAAGGCAAAGCTTGAGAGCTTCAGAAGAGATGCAACGGCACAGCTCAGGGATGCATTCCACTTCACTCCCTCGTCTGACAAAACCGATGACGAGAGCACAGAGAAAGAGAGCGGCAGAAGCAAGCTGAAGGTAAAACTCAACCGCCACTTCACAAGCTCTTCAAACCTCCTGCCCTATGCCAAAAAGCAGATAAAGAGGCTTGAAGAGATGTATGACGAAATCAGAAGGGCGTTTTATGACGACGATGACGACGACCTTTACTGATAAATAAAATAACAGCCGCAAAAGAGCGTCTCGGTCAAGGGATAAATCCTTTTTCGGGGGCACCGTTTTTGCGGCTTTTTTAAACTTATGCTATATGTTAATTTTGAGATTAGGCTTATTTTTCGCCCCGGCTCTTTGCTGCAGCCTTTTTCATCATCGCTTTCTTATAGAGAGCGAGCAGTCCGCTGCAGCCGAGGTTGAGGAAGATGCTTCCGAGAAGAAGCGAAAGAAGATATACGGGAAGCTTTTCAACCGCCGCTTTAGCGTTTATAAGCGAGATAATGAAATAGCAGAATCCGACGTTGTTGAAGAAAACGGGAAGATAGGGATTAAGCAGAATCAATGCGGCAATGCAAACCGTGAGCGGGATCATTACAGCTGCAAGATGGGGAACTCCGCTTTTCACGAGCAGAACATCAACAGTAACGAGTCCGGCTGCAAGAAGAAGTCCGACGGCTCCGCCTATAAGCGTGTGCCAGAAACGGGCTTTATAGGTAAGCTCCTCCTGCATGAAGAAAATTGTTACGCTGATGAAGAAGGCCCAGTTTGCAATCGGCATATCGTGCCAAGCGCCGTGAACAGCTTGATAGATAAAGTTCCAAAGAATGATCCATGCGAAAACGATAAGCAGGCCTTTCATCTTTCCCTTGGGCGGTTTTGCGAAGAATTTCAGATCGTGTAGTTTTTCCATAAAAGTCTCCTTTATTTTGGTTTTTCCAACGCAGTGTTGCCCGTGTATGGTATCATAGCACCCTACGCCCGTCAACATTTCTAAAACACATTTTATAATGCTAAATGTTTTGTTAGATATATAATATAACCGTTGATAACCGGTGATTTTAACGCATTATATATTTTGGTCAAATTGCAATATGCATCACAAGCTCGCCCTGATAAATCAAATATGATTTTATATAGCAAAAGGCCGCCGCAAACCGAAGCTTGCGGCGGCAACTCTGTTAATTTGATTATTTGTCCCAATTGAATCTGACGACTGCGCCGTCGACCCAATAGTTCTGACCGAGGACATAGCCGTTATCCTCAAGTCCGCCGGCGAAAGCCTTTGCCATCTCTTCGCTCTTGCAGGTGATGGATGCTCTCATCTCGAAATCGGAAGCCGAAGTAGCGGTCAGCGGAGCAAAGCCCGTCAGCCACCAATGGCTCTCGTCCTCGCGGTGGAAGAAGAGTTCACCCTTCTTATAGAGGTCGAAAGACATCTTCAGGCAATCCTCATCAGATGCGCAGGCATAGAACTCAACGGGATTCTTGGGAGACTTGGTGTAAACGCCGATCTCCGCACCGCTGGTGATGCCGTACTGACCCTTCCAGACCTGAATCATCCAATTCTTGCCCTCGTAATCGAACTTGTAGCGCTGGGTGTTGTAGAACATCATGGTCGCCGGAGCGCACTTGTCGTATATCTCGCAGAAACCGAAATATCTCTGCCAGGGATACTTGGGGTTATAGAATATACCCTGCTTCGAATCGAAATCGAAGCCGATATAGAGAAGTCCGTGTCCGTCAACGCCGTAAAGGAGTCCGGTGTTCGGGTCATAAGCAATACCCGCGCCGATATCCTTTATCTCAGCCGCCTCTGCGGGCAGCTCTTCCTTCGGGATGAAGACTACTTCGCCGTCGCTGACGGTGATGTTCTCATCCTTGATTTTCTTCTCGGCGATCTCGGTGAGTGTTTTTGTATCCTCCTCCGAGAGAACCTTGACATTGTTCGCGGTGTCCGCGACATCGCTGGGAGCTATCGACTCCGTCACCGGTTTCATCGAGGTCATTTCCGATGTGTCAGACCCATCTGCACTCTGGGTGACTTTGACAACAGTCGTTTTGTTCTCAGGCTTTGCGTCCATGACCTGGCGGGTCACGCCTGCCTCAACACTGTCCGCAGCGGCGGAAGTGCCGAGCTTGACAGCGGTAAAAGCGAACGCCTGAACCGCGAGAACAAGGGCGAGCACAGCCGCAAGAACAGCAATACTCTTCTTTCCTGATCTCATAAAAAATTGCCTCCGTTTCTTTTTTTCGTGCTGGCACAAGTGTTATTATTACACATTCAGAAACAAAAGTCAACGATTTGTTTAGAATTTGTTTAAAAATATTTTTATATATATAATTTTATACAAACAATATACACCTGTGCATGACTACAAAAAATAGTATTATACAAACGGAGGCAATTTTATTCCGAAAATTTACAATTTTTTGCCGATTACATACTTCTAAGCGCGTCGATGGGTTGCATCTTTGCGGCTCTGCGTGCGGGATATATTCCGAAGAACACGCCTATTGCGGTAGAGAATCCAACTGCGATAACTATAGTCGAGAATTTCATCTCAATCGGTATATTCATATAGCTCGCCACGGCGAACGCGCCGACAGATCCCAATATAAGCCCTATCAATCCGCCAAGCAGGCACAATATGACCGACTCGGTCAGGAATTGGAACAGTATTGTGGAGGTCTTTGCGCCGAGCGCTTTTCTGATACCGATTTCGCGCGTTCGTTCCGTTACGGTGACGAGCATTATATTCATAACGCCGATACCGCCGACGAGCAGCGATATCGCGCTGACCGCCGCGATGAAGGTTGTGAACACGTTGATAACAGTATCAAGAAGGTCGATATAAGTTGCCATATTTATGAGCGAATAGGCGTTCTTGCCGAAATTGCCGTGGCGGGTATAGAGCAGGTTCATTGCAGCGCTGCCCGCGGCATCAAGCTCGGAATCGGATTTCGCCATGATATAGCACATCTCGTATCTGCCCGCCGAGTTGCCGTTGAGGGCATCTGCGAGGGTTGCTGGGATTATTATGCTGCAGCCTGTCTGCGCATCGCTCATATAAGACGACATTGTCTCAGACATATTCGAGCTTGAGCCCGAGAGCATAGATGCATCTATTATACCGATGACTTTTATCTGCACCGTCTGGTCGCTGACTGTGAAGCTCAGCTTCTCCCCCACCGGGTCGGAATAACCAAACAGGAGCTTTGCGCTGATAGAATCAAGCACGGCGACGCGCGCGCCGGACTCATATTCTTCCTCCGTGAAGAAGCGTCCGCTGAGCATTCCGGCGGACATCATATTGCCGAGATCGGAGTTGCCGGCTATCGCGAGTCCGAGGCTCTCGTTATGCTTAGTAGTGACATTGCCGACGGACATCGTGACCTGTGAGACATATGCGACGCTGTCAAGATTCTTGATAGCTTTTATATCCTCTGCGGTTATATAATCGGAGGCGTTGGTCTCCTTGCTGTTGATTGAGATATTGATAACGCTCGAACCCATATTTTTTATCATGCCGACGATATAATCGCGGCCGCCGTTGCCGAGCGTTATAATAGCGATAACCGCCGCGACGCCGATGATTATACCTAGCATAGTCAGGAGCGAGCGCATGAGATTCGTCTTTATCGAAAATATCGCTATTCTGATGTTTTCTTTTATATTCATCCCTGACCTCCGGCAATTATTTCGACGTTACCACTTTTACCTTATCGCCGTCGGCAAGAGTTGTTCCTGTCGGCACGGAGGTTATGACTATATCGCCCTCGTTGCATCCGGAAACTATTTCATATCTAGTGTCATCGGAGATACCGAGCTCGACCTTTGAGAAGGTTATTCTCTTCGTCTTCGGATTGTAGATATACACATATGTTCCGGTGCTGTCGTTCTTGACAGCCTCGCTGGGCACGAGAAGGACATTGTTCTTTGAATCGACGTCAATTGATATATCGACATCGAGACCGATTATAACGCTCGAAGTGGGATTATCTATAGTCACTTTTGCATCGACGCCGTTCGCGGAGCCCGAGCCGATGAGAGAAGAGATATCGACTCCGCTCGACTGCGTAGCGACGGGGCTTATATAAGTAACTACGCCGTCAACAACTGTGTCGTCCGCCGCAGTGACGCGGCATGGCATATCGAGGCTGACTTTGAAGATATCCGCCTTTCCGAGGACGAAATCGACCACGAACGGATAATATTCAACGGTTATGCCGCTCTGTGTCTGACCGAGAAGAGCGTTGACGATATCGGCGACATTTGTGTTGCCGCTCGCGAGGTCGATTATCGAAGAGATATCAATATTCGCGCTCGCCGCCGAACGGCAGGTCTCGCCGGGAGTTATATTGACCTCGCTGACGATGCCGTCATATTCTGCTATCCAGCCCTTTTTGAGCGAAGATATAGAGGCTGTGAGCGAATCAAGCTCTTTCTTAGAAGCTTCCATAATCGTCTTATATGTGCTCTGGGTTATCGTGCCGGACTGAGCTTCGAGAGTAACTTTTTTGAGCTCGAGCTGCATTTTTTCCATCTGAAGCTCGGAGACGCCGGAGCCGAAGATATTGGAATTGCCGCTGTTGAGCAGCTCGTCGAGCTTCTTGAGCGCAGCGTTTATATCGTCCATGCCGAGAGCCTTGGAGACAAGCTCCCAGAACTTATTTGACGCATCGCTGTCAGTCTTGTTCTGGTCATTTTTATTCTGATTGTTGTTCTTGTTTTGCTCCTGTTCCTGCTTTTCGAGCTCTTTGTTTATCTCGGCAAGGCGAGCATTTATCTCTTTGAGCTGAGCAGACGAACTCACAGCGGTATTCTTCGCGTTGTTATAGTTTTCAACGGCGGTCAGATACGCCTGCTGCTTCTCCGCGAGGACAGAGTTGAGCGACGATGTATCGAATGTCGCAAGCACATCGCCTTTTTTGACATACTCGCCGACCTTGACATTGACAGTCAGGACTTTTGTGCCGTCTATCGGGACAAAGTTCCCCTTCTGCGATGACGAGACCTTGCCGGACATATCAAGTGTCTGGGTTATCGAACCCTTTGTCACCTTTGCGGTCGAGACCTGCGGCAGCGGATCGGGTTTGAAGAACATATACAGCACGCCCGCGATAATCGCGGCGCACAGGATCACAAGGATCGACACGAGCACTTTCTTTTTTGTTGACCACTTCTTTGTTTCCATGCGTATCCTCCGTCTCAAAGTTTTGAAAAAGCGCAAAGCGCATACATATAATAGAGAAATTGTACAGGCAAAATATAGACCTGTTGCTGTATAAATTGTGAATATTTTTTGAATTTTAATCAGTATAAACTTTTTTTGATATTTTTTCAAGAACCCCGGAGGCGTTTCAGTCTGATAAAAGCAAGTTTTACATATAGATATATAACGCCCGGAATGCGTATACCGTTTCTTGGTGAAAATCACAGCAACATCGGAGGAACGAAAATGAAAAGGATCGCAGCAATTCTGCTCGCCGTTCTCGCCCTACTGTTCGGCGCGTGCTCGGTGCAGAGATATTCCGACGCGGCGATGTTCTGCAGGCGGTTCAACAGAGAATATAAAGAATCACTGCTCGATATTGAAACGGCGACGGTCACAGAGACGGACGGATGCACCGTGTTTAGTCTGACACCGGACGAAAACATTCTGATATCTCTGTATACGGACAGCGACGGAGTGCGAATAAAACGAATAAGCATAACGGCGCACGGAAATGTCGAGGAGATGCAAAACGGACTTTTTGCGCGTTTTTTGGCATTCTGCAAATGCGCAGTCCCCGCCTATTCAAACAGCGAGGACACATACGAAAACATTTCTGCGAAGCTCAACATACCGAACGAAAATGAATATGCAACCGCGATAACACAATATACGCAGGGTGAAGCGGTCAGATATGCCTATTCAGCCGATGTTGCAGGTGCATTTTTTTGCATGGAAAACAAAAGTCTGTGCCGCACGGACGAAGAGCACCTGACTCTTCGCAACGACGGCACAGACCTGAAAAGCTGACTTGCGGTCTTATTCTTTTATTATCTTATATGCAATATCCGGCGTGTCGCTAATAATTGCATCGGCGCCGATATCGTTGAGACGCTCTATCTCGTCGGGGTCATTTATCGTCCAGTACTGCACGGCGATATTATAGCGGTGAGCGTAATCTACTATTTTCTTCGTTCCGAGACGGACGACACGGTACTGATTGGCGGGAATCTGGAGCGCGCTGTATTTAATCGAATCCTCATCGAGGTTGAGATTGAGAAGCGCCGCGCCGTAGAATTTAAGCACTTCAGCAATACCTGCCGAGCGGAGCATATCGGGATGCTTTTCATCGACATATTCGGTAACCTCGCCCTTGAAGGTACCGAAGATAACGCGGTCGAGAAGTCCGCGCTCCTTGAGCACATCATAGAGAATATCAACGCCGCGCATACCGTTCTCGCCGCCGTCTTTTATCTCAATAATATAGCTGTATTTGCCGTGGGATTCGAGCTTGTCGAGCACATCCTCGAGCAGCACCGCGCGCAGATCATCGGGGATTTTATCGCCGCGCAGGCCTCTGTAGGGATAGCTGCCGTCCTCCGCCTGGAAATTTTCGCCGAAGTTGAGCTCGCGCAGCTCGGCATATGTATGGTCAATGGGCTTGACATCCTCATAGCCGAAATATTCGACTGCGTTGGTGGTTCTGTCAAGCGTATCGTCGTGCAGGAGGATAAGCTTGTTATCCTTTGTGATATGCAGATCGAACTCAAAAATATCGGTGTTGAAATCCTTGCTGTTCATGCATGACTCGAACGCGAGCATCGTGTTTTCGGGCATGATTCCGCCGCCCGAGCGATGTGCGGAGACGAGCGCGGCATCGGCCGTAATATACGGGTTAATCTCGCCGCTGTAAGTCATTGCCGCAGGCGTCCACGCCATGAGCGCGGCATACACGCCGACAAAGACTACTACAACAGCTAAAATAATACCAATAACTTTTAGCGCGGTTTTCTTTCCGCTCTTCTTTTTCTTTGACATTTCAGTTCTCCTTTTTCGGCAAAAGCAATGCCTGTTGTGATTGTGTATAAAAACATACCACAACAGGCAGAAAAATGCAATGAATTTTACATAATTTGTCTATTTGTTTTCTTCTTTCATGCTTTTGTACTTCTCGCGGGTAGCAAGTCCGCCGCGGATATGGCGCTGAGCCTTGTTTATATCGAGTATCTCGCGCACCTCGCTGTAAAGCTGGGGATTAAGACTGCGGAGCCTGCGCGCGACATCCATATGTACGGTCGACTTTGAAACTCCGAACTGTTTTGCCGCCGCCCTGACAGTTGTCTTGTTCTCAACTATATACTCAGCAAGCTCAACGGCTCTCTCCTCTACTATTCCTTTCAAAACGAACCCTCCCGTTTTTCAATGTCGCTAATAGATATGCAAAACGGGAGGGCTTTATTCACTTATTGCAGGGCTTGTTTTAAAGAATAAGTACAAAAGTGCCGGCGGTTATCAGCGCGCCGCCGAGAACGGTAGTCCAGGTCACCTTTTCGTGCAGAATAACAAACGCAAGCACGATGCTTATAACGACGCTGAATTTGTCTATCGGCACGACCTTTGACGCTTCGCCGAGCTGGAGGGCATGATAATAGAACAGCCACGAAAGCCCCGTTGCAACGCCCGAGAGGATAAGGAAAATCCAGCTGCGTGTGCCTATGCTGCTGATACCGTGATGTGCGCCTGTGGCGAAAACTATGCCCCACGCGAGCACGAGCACGACGGCGGTTCTAATCGCCGTGGCAAGATTGGAGTTGACCCCCTCTATGCCTATTTTAGCGAGAATCGATGTCAGCGCGGCAAACACCGCAGAAAGCAACGCGAAAGTTACCCACATAAACGCTCCTCCTTTTTTACCGGACTTTTTTTCCAAGGCATATCACCTCTTTGCAGCCGTCAAAAGGCGGTCACCGTATTTTATTTATATTCTTGTGTCGAGAAGATCCGTGTATTTTTCCTTGAACTCCATGAAAGTACCGTCCTCAAGGCTTTGGCGTATCTTCTCCATGAGGGTATTGTAGAACCAGAGATTGTGCATGACGCACAGGCGCATGGCGAGCATCTCGCCGGACTTGAACAGGTGTCTGATATATGCTCTCGAATGTCTGCGGCAGGTCGGGCAGGAGCACTCGGGATCGATCGGGCGCAGGTCGCGCTCATACTTTGCGTTGTTGAGATTGATTATACCGCCCATGGTGAAAAGATGTCCGTGGCGGGCATTGCGACTGGGCATGACGCAATCGAAAAGGTCGACACCGCGAGAAACACCCTCGAGGATATTTCCGGGAGTTCCGACTCCCATGAGATAGCGCGGCTTATCGGCGGGCATATACGGCTCAACTGCCGAAATTATGCGATACATATCCTCTTTCGGCTCGCCGACGGCAAGTCCGCCTATGGCGTAGCCGTCGAGATCGAGAGCGGCTATACGCTTCATATGCTCTATGCGCAGGTCATCGAAAGTGCAGCCCTGATTTATGCCGAAGAGCAGCTGATCTTTATTTATCGTATCGGGCAGAGAATTGAGGCGTTCCATCTCCGCCTTGCAACGCTCAAGCCAACGCGCCGTGCGTGCGCAGGACTGCTCGGAATACTCATATTTCGCGGGATTTTCAACGCACTCGTCAAATGCCATAGCGATAGTCGAGCCGAGGTTCGACTGGATTCTCATGCTCTCCTCGGGACCCATGAAAATCTTGCGTCCGTCGATATGCGAGGAGAAATAGACGCCCTCTTCTTTTATCTTGCGGAGCTTTGCGAGCGAAAAGACCTGAAATCCGCCGCTGTCCGTGAGTATGGGGCCGTCCCATCCGGTGAACTTATGGAGTCCGCCGAATTCTTTCACAAGCTCGTCGCCCGGGCGCAGATGCAGATGATATGTGTTGCACAGCTGAACCTGACAGTGGATATCCTTGAGGTCATACGACGAGACCGCGCCTTTTATCGCGCCACAGGTTGCGACATTCATAAAAGCCGGAGTCTGCACAGTTCCGTGGACGGTTTCGAACACGCCGCGGCGGGCTGTTCCCTCTTTTTTTATAACGGTAAACTTCATTTTTATTCCTTTCGGTTGAGTTATTCGATAAGCATGGCATCGCCAAAACTGAAAAATCTATATTTTTCCTGAACCGCAATTTTGTACGCATTCATCGTGTTTTCATATCCGCAGAAGGCGGAGACGAGCATTATAAGCGTGCTCTCGGGGAGATGGAAATTAGTTATGAGCGCGTCGATGCACTTATACTGATATCCGGGATAGATGAATATATCCGTCCAGTCATCGTCGGCACGTATCTCGCCGCATTTAGTCGCGACGCTTTCGAGCGTGCGGCAGCAGGTAGTTCCCACGGCAAAAACACGTCCGCCGTTTTTCTTCGTATCGTTTATGAGTTTCGCCGTAGCCTCCGGCAGCATATAATGCTCGGAGTGCATATGGTGATCCTCGACATTCTCCGCCTTGACGGGTCGGAATGTTCCGAGACCGACATGAAGGGTGACGAATCCGACGCCGACGCCCTTTTCGCGCAGGGAATCAAGGAGTTCGGGAGTGAAATGCAGACCGGCGGTCGGTGCGGCGGCGCTGCCGCGCTCGCGGGCATAGACAGTCTGATATCTGTCATTATTTTCGAGCTTCTCTGTTATATAATGCGGCAGAGGCATCTCGCCTATCTTATCGAGTAGCTCAAAGAATACGCCGTCATATGTGAACTTAGCAAGGCGGTTGCCGTCCGGCAGAACGTCAACAATCTCGGCAAAGAGCATATCATGGAAGGTGAACCTATGACCCTTGCGTGCCTTTTTGCCGGGACCTGTGATAACCTCCCAGATGTCGTCGCCCTTGTTGTTAAGAAGAAGGAACTCGACCACAGAGCCTGTGTCTACCCTTGTGCCGTAAAGACGTGCGGGAAGAACCTTTGTGTCGTTTAGAATAAGGCAGTCGCCGGGCTCGATATACTGCGCGATATTATGAAAAATATCGTGCTTGACGGCGCCCGTTTTTTTGTCGAGCACCATGAGTCTCGAACTGTCGCGCGGCTCGGCGGGATGCTGTGCAATGAGTTCCTGCGGCAGGGTGTAAAAGAAATCGCTTTTTTTCATTATTTTTCCTCAGCTTTCGTGTCCTGAGACTAAAAAAGTATTTGACTTGCAATATCCGTTGGTGGTATTATTTTAATGTTATATCCTGACGGAGCTTCTTTTCAATGTCACACACTATTATATTGCAAAATCTCTGTCAATACAACAATTTTTTCACTCAAAAACGTTTTTCGGAGGAACTTTATCATGAAGCATTTCAAAGTAGGTATCATAGGCGCAACAGGTATGGTCGGTCAGAGGTTCGCCACCCTGCTTGAGGATCACCCCTGGTTCGAGGTCTGCGCGCTCGCCGCTAGCTCGCGCTCCGCGGGCAAGACATACGAAGAGGCTCTCGGGACCAAATGGTGCATGAAAAAGCCCATTCCCGAAAAGTTCAGAAACATGATAATCATGGACGCGGAGAAAGATGTTGAAAAAATCGCATCGATGGTCGATTTCGTCTTCTGCGCGGTCAACATGAACAAGGATGAAATAAAGGCGCTCGAGCTCAAATATGCAAAAGCCGAATGCCCCGTTGTTTCAAACAACAGCGCAAACCGCTTCACTCCCGATGTTCCGATGATAATCCCCGAGCTCAACCCCGATCACGCTGACATAATCAAGGCGCAGAGGGAGAGGCTCGGCACAAAGCGCGGATTCATCTCCGTCAAATCGAACTGCTCGCTTCAGAGCTACGTTCCGGCGCTGTTCCCGCTTTCCGAGTTCGGAGTCAAGGATGTTCTCGTCTGCACATATCAGGCAATCTCCGGCGCGGGTAAGACATTTGAGACATGGCCCGAGATGATAGATAACGTCATCCCCTACATCGGCGGCGAGGAAGAGAAGTCTGAGCGAGAGCCGCTCAAGATATGGGGCAAGATAGAGGGCGGCGAGATAGTCCCCGCGAAGAGCCCGAACTTCACCGCGCAGTGTCTGCGCGTTCCCGTATCGGACGGCCACATGGCTGCGGTATTCGTAAGATTCGAAAACAAGCCCACAAAAGAACAGATACTTAAAATCTGGAAGGATTTCAAGGGATATCCTCAGCAGGTCGGGCTGCCCAGCGCGCCCAAGCAGTTCCTCAACTACTTTGAAGAGGACAATATGCCTCAGACTCGCCTCAACAGAGAGTTCGAGGGCGGCATGGCGATTTCGGTCGGCCGTCTGCGCGAAGATACCCAGTATGATTACAAATTTGTCTGCCTTTCACACAATACGCTCAGAGGCGCCGCCGGCGGAGCCGTGCTCATGGCGGAGCTGCTTTGCGAAAAGGGATATATGGACAGATAACATAAAAGCCGCCCGGCTGTCTGTCCGGGCGGTTTCCGTTTTTTAGGAGGCCGGCTTTATGAAGAAAGCTGTTTTCACGGGAGCGGCGGTCGCACTCGTCACGCCGTTTCATAAAGACGGAAGTATAAACTACGGAAAGTTAGAAGAGCTTATAGATTATCAAATCGAAAACTCCACGGACGCCATAGTTGTATGTGCAACGACCGGCGAGAGCCCGACATTGAGCTACGAAGAGCACGAGCAAATCGTGCGCCGCTGTGTTGAACATGTTGCCGGAAGAGTTCCCGTCATTGCGGGAACGGGCAGCAACGACACAAAAAATGCGCTAAAGCTTTCAAACGACGCGGAAAGAGCCGGAGCCGACGGTCTGCTTATGGTCACGCCGTACTACAACAAGACATCGCAGGCAGGACTGATAGAGCATTTCAATTTCATTGCGGACAGGGTCAGCACACCGATAATCCTCTACAATGTGCCAAGCCGCACGGGGCTGAACATAAAACCCGAGACCTATTATGAACTTTCGAAGCATAAGAATATAGTGGCGGCAAAGGAAGCAAACGGCGACATTTCCGCGCTCGCGCAGACTGTAAAGCTCTGCGGCGACGGACTGACGATATACAGCGGAAACGATGACCAGATAACGGCGTTCATGTCGCTCGGCGCAAAGGGAGTTATCTCAGTGCTCTCAAATATCGCGCCGAGTGCGGTACACGACATGGTCAAAATGTATCTTGATGGCGACACCGCCGCGAGCACCGAGCTTCAATTAAAATATCTCGACCTTTGCAGCAGCCTGTTTTCCGATGTGAATCCCATACCCGTAAAAGAAGCGATGAACATGATGGGCATGGAAGTCGGCTCATGCAGGCTGCCGCTGGCGCAGATACAGCCGCAGGCGAAGGAGAAGCTCAGGAGAAGCCTCTCCGCTCTCGGAATGATATGAGCTCGAAAGGAACGGCACATGGGTGCCGTAAGGCGAAATAATGCTGAATATTATGCTCAGCGGATGCTGCGGAAGCATGGGCAGAGCCGTCACCGCTTTTGCCGACAACCGCGACGATATTAAAATAACAGCGGGAATAGACCGCGAGGGGCGCGAATGCAGATTTCCGACATTTGTCTCGCCTTTCAGCTTCAACGGAAAGGTCGATGTTATAATCGACTTTTCATCCCCTGCCGCCCTGCCGGGTCTGCTCGAATATACGGTCAGCGCAAAAACTCCGACAGTCATTGCGACAACGGGTTTGAACGAGGCGCACACAGCGCTTATCTATAAAGCGGCAAAAGAGATACCGATATTTTTCAGCGCAAATATGTCGCTCGGAATAAATCTGCTCTGCGAGCTTGCGAAAACTGCGGCGAGAGTGCTGGGCGGCACATATGACATAGAGATAGTTGAGACTCACCACGCGCAAAAAACAGATGCGCCGAGCGGAACGGCACTGATGCTCGCGGACGCGATATCATCGGAGCTTGAGCGCAAGCCATACTACGAATATGACCGCCATTCACGGCGCACAAAACGACCGCACGATGAAATAGGCATACACTCGATACGCGGCGGAACGGCGGTCGGCGAACACGAGATTATATTTGCAGGCTACAACGAGACGATAAAGCTCAGCCACTGCGCTCAAAGCAGAGAGCTGTTTGCGGCGGGAGCGGTCAACGCCGCAAAATTCATACAAAACAAAGAACCGGGACTTTACGGCATGAGCGACATGATAGACAGAAAGGATGCGAAGAAGTGAAGATAATCGAATCGATAAGAGTGAGCGAGGACGCAACTCTTTTTTCGCTCAGCGACTCCCCCGCCGACATAAGCTTCATTGCGGGCATATTCGAAAAAATTGCCGAAGCGGGAATAGACGTTGACATGATCTCGCAGTTTCTGCCGAACAGTTCTCATGCGGGGCTTTCGTTTACGGTCAGCGACGACGATTTCGGCGGCGTGCTCGAGATAGCGACTCAGCTCAGAGCCGAAAACAAAAAGATAAAAATAAGCGTCAGCTCCGGTAACTGCAAGATATCCGTAAGCGGAGCTGAAATGGAGAGACGTCCGGGCGTTGCGGCGCGGGTATTCAAAGCCGCCGCGAATGCGGGGTGCGACATAAGAATGATAAACACATCGGAGACCGAGATATCTCTGCTCGTTGTCAAAGCCGATGTTGACGCGACGGTTGCGGCAATAAAAAAAGAGTTTGAATAAAAATAACAAGCATAGAAAAAAGCTGCATCTTACGATGCAGCTTTTTAAAATTCAAATCACACGCTCAGGAGCCCTGCATCGAGCACGAACTGAGAGCCGGTCACATAGCGTGCCTTGTCGCTTGCGATATAGAGAACCATATTCGCGACATCCTCGGGCTCGATCCACGGCACGGGCAGAAGGTTGCCTGCGGAACGCTCGGCAATTTCAAGCGGAGTCGAATGCTCGAGAGCCGCAAGACCGTCGTTCATGGGAGTATTAACTCCCGTCGGGTGGATGCTGACAACGCGGATATTATAGGGTGCAAGCTCGATAGCCCACGCTTTTGTCAGACCCGTGAGTCCCCATTTCGAAGCGGTATAGTGCGAAAGCCTGTTGCCGCCGCGCAGACCCATGACGGACGAGTTATTGATGATAACGCCGCTCTTTGCCTCCATCATGTGGGGAACGACTCTGCGGGTGACTATAAACGGACCTTTGAGGTTGATATCTATCATCGCGTCCCACTCTTCGTCGGTCATCTTGTCGACCGTAGCATAGGCGCAGATACCTGCGTTATTGAAAAGTATATCTATCTTGCCGAACTCGGCGATAGCTCTGTCAACGGCATCGGTGACGGATTTGTCGTCTCTGACATCGCCGGCAGCGATAAGGCATCTTCTACCGAGAGCTTCCACTTCCTCTTTCAGGCTCTTGAGCTCGTCGCTCGTGCCGAACGAGTATGCGGGATATTCAATCTTCTTCGCCACATCAAATGCGACGATATCGGCACCCTCTTTGGCGAGAGCGAGAGCGGTGGCTCCTGCCCTGACCGTGTGCTGCGCCGGTTATAAACGCAACTTTGTTTTCAAAATCAGACATTACGGGTATCTCCATCTTTGCGATATTTGTAGAGCACTTCGTCGAGCGGAACTTTTGCAACGGTATTGAACAGATTCGTTGCGTACATTATACCTGCAAAAGCGATAAGAAGAACTATCTCCTCGGTTGAAAAACGCTCGGAAAGCTTATTGTATATCTCGTCGGGTATGTTGTGCGGATCTTTGCAGATAGCGCCGCCGAAATCGACGAGCAGCTTTTCGGTATCCGAAAGATGCGGGTTGTCCGGATCGTCGCCGGAATCAATAAGTATTTTTCTGAAAAAGATCGAACATATCAGGCACTCGTTGCCCTCGGATATAGCGTGGGAAAACAGCGATATTGCGCGGTCGCCGATGACAGGCACGAGCTGATCATAGAGCGTGTACCACTCCATATACGCTTTGAATGCAGGGACATTGTGAAGCAGAGTACGCTTCATATTGGTGATGCGTCCGTGCTTTGCTATCTGATCTTCGTACTCCCCCTTGACCTCTTC
>ENA-ORSS01002047-ORSS01002047.1-human-gut-metagenome-genome-assembly--contig:-NODE-2047-length-19085-cov-4.862112_pt1 | contig 19085 bp, 25 predicted proteins | sample MGYA00241899_ERZ509162 | MGnify/ENA primary metagenome ERZ509162 (study PRJEB26280, sample SAMEA2338641) | human gut metagenome | biome: human gut; feature: human-associated habitat; material: faeces... | reverse complement strand
TGGACGGGAAGATCAGCGGGATAGTGATCCGCCGCATGGTACCCAGCCAGCTTGCGCCGGAGATCTGGGAGGATTCCTCCAAGGAGACGTGGATTTGGCTCATGGCGGAAACCACCGTGCGCATACCCATCATCAGGTATTTGATGAGGTAAGCAATGACCATAATGGCGGCGGTGTTGCCCAAATTGATGCCGAACTTGCCGGTCATGGTCATGATGAGGCCCAGCGCAATGACCACAGAGGGCGTGGTTTTACCGCAGCATAGCAGCCTGGAGATTTCCCCGGCGTTCAACAATGTTTCTTCCCTCATTGACCGTGTAAAGACGGTACCGCTTCCGGGTGGAGAGAGTTACAAACGCCCTTATGTTGTTTCCTACGGGGACGGAGCAGGAAGCACCGCCGAAAATGCGGACTACAATGTTTCCGAGCCGGAATTTAACTATGCGGAAATCGTGCGTGAGAAAATCACGGCGTATGCAGAAGAGCCGGAAGAAATGGTTAAATTGCCGGATGCAGACTATGACAGTGTTGTGGAAGAGGGCGTGACCCGTGCAATCAAGCGTTACGCATCCCGTCAGATTTTGGTGGGTCCTGGTGGCACTGGAAAATTCCGTGGTATTTTCTTCAATCCTACGGAAGCAAAAGAGCAGGTAATTGACCCGGAAACAGACATTACAACCATTACCGCCATTGATGACGGCACCCTGGATGAAATTATTTATTCCTACGGTGGGGACGAGAATGTGGAAGATATTGCCGTGCTTATCCTCAACAAGAAAGACCTCAAAAAGTTTGCCAAGTTGCGTGACAAGCAGGGCCGTAAGGTTTACACCATCAAGAACCATGGAAACACTGGAACCATTGATGAAGTGCCTTACATCATCAATTCCGCATGTGCTGAAATCGGCGGTGCAGCCGACAGTTACGCAATGGCATACGGCCATTTGAGCAATTACGAGGTTGCCATTTTCTCTGATATTGATGCAAGAAAATCCGAGCATTACAAATTCAAGCAGGGACAGATTGCTTACCGTGCGGATGTGTTCATGGGCGGAAACGTGGTTGCGAAAAACGGCTTTATCCGTGTAAAGAACCCTACCGCATAAGGTAGCAGGAAAGGCGGCAGAGCATGACCAAGGAAGAGTTAATTGCTAAAGCCAAATTGAGGATAAGAAAAACGTCAAAAGACGATTTGGACCAGGATGTGGGGCAACTTGTAGAGGTTGCCCTTGCAGACTTAAAGCGTATTGGGGTCCATTCCTCATATTTGGACGAAGCGAATATTAAGGACCCCTTAATTATCGAAGCCGCATTGCTTTACGCCAAGGCCAATTTTGGCAACCCGGAGAACCATGCAGAGTTAATGGCATCCTATGACATGATATGTACCAAAATCAAAGGTGGTGGCTACCATAGAAGCAATAGTGACACTGTTAATTAAGAAAAACCAAACGGAATACCTGGAAAGCAAAGTATTTGGAGAAATCAACCCGGTTGGCCGTGATGAATTTGCGGCAGCAGGACAAAAAGGGTACAAAGCGGACATGATGGTGGAAGTTTGGGGGTTTGAATATGAGAACCAAACAGAAATTATGGTGGATGGCAACAAATACGCCATTTACCGCACCTACGGGCCAAAGAGCAATGGAAAAGTTGAACTTTATGCCGGGGAAAGGATAGGTACAAGGAATTGATTGTAAAAGCCACCCCGGAGAATTTGGACCAGGAGATTGTGGAGCAACTGAAAGATTGGGCGAATGGGGATTTAAGACGTGCGGTAAATGAAGCGGTCAAAGAAACCGCCGAAACCGCAGCCAAAATGTTGCGGCAGGGCGGCCCGTACCAGGAAAGAACGGGCGGTTATACCAAGGGTTGGGATAGCAAATTAAGGAAAGGCAAATACACATCCGAGATTATGACGGAACAATACAGTGTGTATAACAAAAAGCATTACCGCTTAACCCACTTACTGGAAAAGGGGCACCAAAGCCGGAACGGCGGCAGAGTTAAGGCGTATGAACACATTAAGCCTACCTATGACGTTGTGGAGCAGTTGGCCATTTCAAATATTGGAAAGCGTGTAAGGGAGATAAGCAAATGACAGTTGAAAAGTTAGTGGAAAGAGCCAAGGCGTTTGGGGAAAAATACGGCGTTCCGATTACCAAAAATGCGTTTGAGGGAACCGTTGATGACCCGGTGCCACCGCTTCCTTACCTGGTTTACTTATTACCCCATGAAACCAACCGAGGGGCGGACAATCTGAACAATTTAAAAGCAAAAGATTTTGACCTGGAACTTTATACCGCCGGGGATGACCAGGAACGTGAAACCCTGGTGGAGAATTTGGAAAATGAGGTTTTCCCGGATGTGGAGTGTGAAGTATATTTGGCACCCATCCCGGATGAAGAATGTTACCAAACGGCCTTTGAAGTGACGGGCTTACTTACCAAAAAGAAAGGAGCAAACAAGGCATGAACAAAGAGAGCATTGTTTTAGGCAGTGGAGATTTGTATTGTACCGAATTTGAGGGCACAGACAAGGAACTGCCTACCAACGAAGAGTTGGAAACAGAAGAAAACCGCCTGGGCCACATTAAAGGCGGTGCAGAAATTGAGTATGCACCATCTTTCTATGAAGCCAAGGACGATATGGGCAAGGTGTCCAAGGTAATCATTACCGAAGAGGAAGCAACCTTGAAATCCGGCATTATGACATGGTGCGGCACTACGCTTGAAAAATTATGTCAGACCGCAAGGGTTACAGAGGATGCGACAAAGAAAAAGCGTATTGTAAAAATCGGCGGCATTGCCAACGCAACTGGCAAGAAATACGTTATTCACTTTGTCCACAAGGATGATGTGGACGGGGATGTGAGAGTTACCATTGTGGGTAACAACCAGGCAGGATTTACCATTGCCTTTGCAAAAGACAGTGAAACCGTTATTGATGCAGAGTTTAAGGCACAGCCTATGGACAAAGAGGGCACCCTTATCCTTTATGAAGAGGATATGGACGAAACCGCCGCAGCAGGGGAAGAAACTGCTTAAACATTTATGACAAGCGGCCAGGGACAACCACCCAGGCCGCTTATTTGTTAGAAAGGAGCCGACACCATGGCAGTAAAAGAATTTAATTGCAACAAACTCAAAAGAACCTTTTGGCCGTTCACTCTGAAAGACAAGACAGACGAGGACGGCAATGTGATTGAAAAGGGCAAAAAAATCATTGTGCGTATGCCACAGAAAAAGGTTTTTGAAGCCATTAAGACACTGGAAAACCTGGACGAAGAGAACGCCACCGTGGAAGATACAGAAGCCATTTACGATTTACTGGCAGCAGTATTGAACAACAACATGAACAAAGTGAAAGTGACCGCCGAGGAAATGTCAGACTATGACATTGAAGAGTGTTCCGAAATCCTCAAAGCATACATGGACTTTGTGGATGAATTAAAGATGGACCCAAACTAACAATTCCCTTTTATCCAAGAGATAAAGGGGATGATGTGCCATACGAACTTCTTACACGGCCGGAAAAACTGGTAATGGACTATTGCCATATAGATATTTACGAAGTCCAGGACATGGAAATTGATACATACCTTTTCTTTATGCGTGAAGCCATGATTTTTGAAAATTCACAAACAGAAGAGGGCCGGGAATATCTAAAGAATTGTTGGAGAATGGAGCAGACCAAGCCGGACCGTGAGGGATTGCGTAAGAATTTCAAGAAGAAAGGGGGTTAATATATGGCCAATAACATAAAGGGTATAACCATAGAAATTGGTGGAGATACCGAGAAACTTGGCAAGGCCCTGGGCGGTGTCAATAAGCAAGTGCGAAACACCCAGGCCGAACTTAGAGAAGTCAATAAACTTTTGAAAATGGACCCCACCAACACGGAAGCCCTTACGCAAAAGCAAAACCTTTTAAAAGATGCCATTTCAGAAACCAAAGAAAAATTGGACATTCTGAAAACGGCAGAAAGCCAGGTGCAGGAGCAGTTTAAAAAAGGCGAGGTTTCAGAAGCACAGTACCGGGCTTTAAAACGTGAAGTTGAAAAAACAAGCCTGGAATTGGCCGATTTAGAGGAAGCGGCAAAGCAGACAGACACGGCCATTGCACAACTGGGAAAGAAAGCCGAGTTGTCCGGGAAAGACCTGGAAGATGCCAAGGAAAAAGCGGCATCCCTGGACGAAAAACTGGATGGCTTGACGGATGCAGCAAAAAACGCCGCAACCGCCCTGGGGGCCGGATTTGTGGCCGCCGCTACATACGCCACGAAGTTTGAAACGGATTGCGACCAGGCATTAAATACAGTTATCACACAGACCGGGGCAGCAGATGCCGAGGTTGAGGGGTTGGAAGAAACCCTTTTGAATATCTACAAAAACAATTTTGGCGAGGATATTAACGATATAGCCACCGCCATGTCAGCCGTGAAGCAGCAAACGGGCCTTGCGGATGAAGAGTTGCAGAAAACCACGGAAACCGCCCTTTTGATGCGTGATACCTTTGATATTGACGTAAACGAGGGCATCCGGGGCGTTAATGCCATGATGAAACAGTTTGGCATTTCCACCGAGGAAGCATATAACCTTTTGGCCCAGGGTGCCCAAAATGGCTTGAACCAAAACGGGGACCTGGCAGACCAGTTGGCAGAATACGCCACTTATTATGCAGACCTGGGCATTTCCGCAGAGGAAGCATTTAACATGATGGCCAACGGTGCGAAAAACGGCACGTTCCAAATTGATTACCTCAATGATGCCGTCAAAGAATTTGGCATCAGAGTAAAAGACGGAACGGCGGATGATGCTTTTAAGCAGTTGGGCCTTAATGCGGATGAACTGAAACAGAAGTTTGCAGAGGGCGGAGAGGGAGCCAGGGAAGCGTTTACAACCGTAAACAATGCCCTTTTTGCATGTGATGACGAAGTGCAAAGAAATCTTTTAGGTGTGACCTTGTACGGTACCAAGTGGGAAGATTTGGGAGAAGATGCCGTGCGTGCCCTGGTAAACACCCAGGGGGAGATTTCCACCACAAATGATGCCCTGGCAGAAATCAACGAGAACAAATACAACGATATTGGCAACCAAATAACAGAACTGGGCCGCAACCTGGAAACGGAATTGGTAAAACCGATAGGGGAAGAACTGCAACCAGTGATTAGTGATGCAATTGCAGAGGTTAAGGAGAAAATCCCCCAGGTCAAAACTTTGGTGCTTGCAGTTGTGGACAAGATTAAAAGTTTTATTTCTTTTGTGTCAAAGAACGGTCCAATGATAATTTCCATCATTGCCGGAATTGCAGCAGGGATGTTGGCGTGGAATGTTGTAAACATGATACAAGGATTGATTGCGGCCTTTAAAGTATGGAAAGCCACCACCGAGGGAATGACCATAGCACAGAAACTTCTTAACACGGTAATGGCAGCCAATCCCATTGGCATTGTTATAACCGTGGTGGCAGCACTTGTAACGGCCCTCATTACGCTTTTTGCAACCAATGAGGATTTCCGAAACAAAGTGATTGCCGTATGGGAAAAGGTCAAAGAAGTGGCCGGAAATGTATTTGGTGCAATAGCCGATTTTTTCACGGTTACGATACCAAACGCATTTAATTCCCTCATTGGGTTTATAAAATCCAACTGGCAGGGACTACTTTTATTCATAGTCAACCCGTTTGCCGGGGCTTTTAAATTGCTTTATGACAACTGCGGTGCGTTCCGTGATTTCATAGACAATTTGGTGGCCAAAATCCAGGAATTTTTCCAAAATTTATGGTCCGGCATTGTTTCCATCTTCCAGGGCGTGGGCCAGTGGTTCAGTGACCGATTTACGGAAGCGTATAACGGCGTGACAAGCGTATTTTCCGCCATTGGTTCCTGGTTCGCTGCAAGATGGAATGACATTAAGAACGCTCTGGCCCTGGTGGCATCCTGGTTTCTTACTATGTTTACCAACGCCTATACCAATGTGACCAATGTATTTGCGGCCATTGGTTCCTGGTTCGCTGCAAGATGGCAGGATATAAAGAACGCCCTGGCCCTGGTGGCATCCTGGTTTCTTACTATGTTTACCAATGCCTATACAAATGTGACAAGCGTATTTTCCGCCATTGGTTCCTGGTTCGGGGCAAGGTGGACGGAAATTAAAACCGCCCTGGCCAATGTGGCCACCTGGTTTGGCACGCAATTCCAAAATGCCTGGACCAATATTAAAAATGCCTTTGCCAACGTGACTTCTTTCTTTTCCGGGTTATGGGAGAAAATCAAAGGTTGTTTCGTGGATGTGGGCACCAAAATTGGTTCCGCCGTGGGGGATGCCTTTAAATCAGCAATCAACAGTTGCCTTTCTACAATCGAGGGCGTGGTTAATAAGTTTATTGGAATGATAAACGGAGTAATTGACATTATAAACGAGATACCGGGCGTTTCCCTGGGCAAAATCAGCACACTTTCCTTGCCGAGATTGGCAAAGGGCGGCGTGTTGCGTGAGGGGGATGCTATGGTGGCAGAAGCCGGGCCGGAATTACTTAGCATGGTAAATGGAAAGGCGGTTGTTACACCACTTACGGGCACCGCCAAGAACCAGGCGTTGGAAAATGTGGGCAGTGGCAGCAGTGGTTACAATCAGACCATTAACATTACAAGCCCTAAAGCATTAAGCCCTTACGAAGTGGCAAGACAGACCAGGTTACAGACAAGAAGAATGATTTTAGCAGCACAAAGGGGGTAAAAATGTGTCAGATATTAAAGTAATATGCACCAGTGACAAAAATGTTGCCATGACCTTTACCTGGGACGATTTTACCCCGTTCCACTTACTGGATATTGAGGGCATTTACGGTATTGAAGCCAACGTGGTTACGTCAGAGAACACCACAACGGACGGAAGCACCTACCAGGGGGCAACGGCAAAGGAAAGAAACATTGTGCTTACCGTGGAAATGGATAGCAATTACAAGGAAAACAGAAACCTTTTATACCGTTGTTTCCCTATCAAACGCACCGGGACACTGCAATATATTGAGAACGGGGAAGCCAAAACCATTGAATATGAGGTTGAAAGCATCATACCGGGAGCCACAACGGGAGTGGTAAGAGATTACACCATTTCTTTGAAGTGTACGGACCCGTATTTTAAAGACTTATCAGATATTGAAGTGGTAATGGCATCCTGGGTAAGCAATTTCCGTTTCCCGGCGTGCTTCCCGGAAGAGGGCGTGGTTTTTGGCTACCGTGAAGCGGATTTGGTAAAGGAAATTGAAAATGAAAGCGGTGCCGATAATATCGGTATCATTGCCGTGTTCCGTGCGGATGGCGTGGTTAAAAACCCGGCCATCTATCATGCGGAAAGCGGCGAATTTACAAAGGTGGGCTACACGGACAATGATTTTATCATGGCATCCGGCCAGTATGTGGTAATAAACACCTACACGGGCAAGAAAAACGTGTATTTACTGGACGGCGTGACACAGGCAGAGATTGAAAGCAACCGCACACCATACGGAATGATTGATTGGGACGTGGTAATTGAAAAATACGGCCAGGTAATCAATGAATATTTGGACGAGGACGGGGATTTTATCCAGTTGCAGGACGGCACCAATACCATTACCTATTCAGCAGAAGAGGGAACCAGTTACCTTTCCGTATCTATCTATTACAGAATTTCATGTTTGGGGGTGTGATTATGGAAATACATGTTTATGACCGCAACCTTAGAAGATTGGGGCACATTGAAAATCACACATCCTTACAGTGGCACCGCAAATATTACGAAGCCGGGACCTTTGAACTTCATTGCCCGGTTACGGATGAAAACCTTAGACTTTTGCAGCCTGGGAACATCATAACCAAAGGGGATAACAAAAAGGAAGCCGCCGTGATAAGAGGGGACCAAACAGAAGAGGAAAGCACACTGGTAAACGAAATCACAAGGAACGGGATATTTTTGCCCGTGTACCTGGGGGACCGTTTGACCGGGCCGCTTTTCAATTTCAGTGGCACCGTGGAAGATGCCATGCACTTTATGATTAACCGCATGGAACCCGTGCCGCTTTTGCAGTTGGGAGAAACCACTGGGGATGCAACCCAAATACAATTCCAGGCCACTTATAAGAATGTGTTGGAATACCTCACGAAGTTGGCCAAATATGCAGAAATCGGCTTTAGGATTGTGCCGGATTTCAAAACCAAGACCATGACCTTTGAAACATACAAGGGAGTGAACAGAACCCAGGCCCAAGGTAAAAATCCAAGGGTTATATTTTCCGAAAGTTACGATAATCTGAACCAGGCAAAGCACAATTACAGTGATGCAACCATGAAAACCAAGGTAATTGTGGGCGGTGCCGGGGATGGTGCAAGCCGTATCTATGTAACAGTGGGCGGCGGCACCGGGTTTGACCTTAGAGAAGTGTTTTTGGATGCCAAAGACATAAACAAAGACGAAATGACGGATGAAGAGTATTTGGCAGCCCTCAAAACCAGGGGGCAGGAATACCTTAATGAAAACAAGGTATTTGAAAACTTTGAAGCGGAAGCGGAAGCGGATGTTAATTTTACCTACGGAAAAGACTATGACCTGGGGGATATTGTGACAGTAAAGAAGAAAAAGTGGAACACCGCACAGAACCTAAGAATTACGGAACTTTGCGAGGTTTACGAATACGGGGGCATGTATGTGGTGCCCACTTTTGGGGATGCCCTACCCACAAAGATAAAATGGGACGAATAAGGAAAGGAGAAGAAAAGGACCATGGCAGTAAGAGGATTTTTTTACAATGCCACAGACTTGAATGATACCGAGCGTACATATAACGGCGAGGATATGAACCAGGACAAGGCACCTTTCTACAAAGAGGGCGTGGTTTACGGGCATCTTCAAGTTACGGCAGAGGGCGGCAGCATGGAAGTAAAAGTGGATGGTGGCCCAAAAACGGGTTACGCATACATCAATATGCACACCATACACAACACATCCGTTTTGCCCCTCACATTAAGCCAGGCAAGCGGTACACTGCCAAGAATTGACCGTGTTGTTATCAGAAATAACCAAACAGAAAGACGGCCAAGCATTTTTATCAAAGAGGGGGCATTTTCGAGCAATCCCCAGGCCCCGGAACTGATAAACAATGATGCAATCCAGGAAAAGAGCCTTGCACGCATTTACATCCCGGCCGGAGCCGTGAAGATTACCCAGGCCAACATTACGGATGAACGTGCAGACGAAACAGTGTGTGGCTTCATTGCTTCACAATTCCAGGATTTTGATTTTAACCAGTTTTCCGCCCAGTTTAATGCCTGGTTTGCTCAAGAAAAGGCATCCATGGAAGCGGACCACGCCGATTTTGTGGAAGAATATGCCGAAATGACCCAGGCGTTTATGGATGACCAGGCCGCCGCATGGAATAAGTGGTTTGAAGAAAAGCAAACAGAACTTTCCGGGGATGTGGCCGGGAAACTGCAAATGCAGATTGATGGATTAACCACAAAGGTACACAATATGGCCTTTAAGGTTCGCATGGAATACCTTTTGGAAACCATCCAGGCAGCCATTACCGTTACGCTTACCAACACAACCACGGGAACCGTACAGACGGCAGAGATTTCCGAAAGCGGCATTGGCTTTTATATCACGGAAGCCGGGGACTATACCCTGGAAACTGGCATGGAAAGCGTTATGGCCATTCCAAAGGCGTTTTCCGTGGACAATGTGGATTTAATGCACGAAATGACCGTGGCGTTGCGTGAGGGCACAAACATGGCATATATCGGCAATTACATGGGAACATATTTATTAAAAGAAAGTGAGGAATAAAGGATGAAAGGATTTCCTAAAGTAATCAAAACCAAGTCGGACCTGGTAAATACCCACAAACTGGTATTAAAGGGCCGCCTGGACAAAGAAGATTGGTTGGCAGCAGTTGAAAAACTGGAAAATCAGAACTGGATTGCTTGCCCGGTAATCGAATTGTCCGAGGACAGAAAGACAGTAACAATCATGTTCTGCAATGAAGCGGCAGCAGAACAGAAAGTAAAAAATGGTTCCGTATATCCGACAATCAACACCGTGGAAACAGTGACATTGGAGCAGACAGAGGAAGAAATTGCAGAGAACAAAACACCGATTGTTCACACTGTTTTGACCCTTTCCAAAGCATTGTTGACGGGTACCACAACCGTTTTCATCCCGGCAGCAGTTACATATTATGACCGCCTGGGCATTACAGAAGCAGAAGTGGAAGAAATGAAAGGAGCGTTGGCGTAATGAGTAGATTATTTGTTTATGACGAAAACATGACGGATGAACGTGCAAAAATCACGGTGGCCAAGATGGCAGCCATTTCCGACATTGTGGCCCCGGAAAAGCAGTATATTCAGTATACCGCCGAGGGAGAAGTTACCGTGATGGGCGGATGCGTTATTGCGGTGGGCGAAACATCCGTTTTCAAGACCGTGGAAACCGCACTTACCAAAGCCAATTTGGACCAGGGAAGTGATTTTGCCCATGGCAGTGACTATTATATTTACATTTGCGACCCTGGCACGGATGACCGGGACGAAATCTATTTGATTTCCTTAAATTCTTCCTGGCCGGATGGGGATGCCTGGGACGATACAAACACCCGTAAACTGGGCGGCTTCCATTATGGCCGTGTAAGAAACGTGGATGATTACGGCCGTGCAATCAACACAAGCGGTTCCGTGCGTGGTAGCGGTTGGGAAAGCAATACCCGTGTGGACATTATCCCAAATTCCGTATGGACCACAAAGCACCGCCCTAAGTGCGACCCGTCCGGCATGGTTTACCTGGGGAACACATTGTGGGGAGATATTTACCTTTCCAGTGATGATGGTGCCAATGGCTTACAATCCGTTTATGGCGGCACGCCTATCACGGGCACCGAGGGCCTTAACTGGTATATTGCCGGGGAGAGGGCGCGCCGTGTGGGTAAGAGATTGCCGGACTACATGGAATTTACCGTGGCAGCAGACGGAAGCCCCCAGGGCTTAGATGCTTCCAATACAAACGGATGGACCGCCACAAGCAACACCGCAAGAACAACGGTTGGAAAGATTGCAAACGCCGTAAGTGCGTTGAATATCTGCGACCTGGTGGGAAATGTTTGGAAGTGGCTTAATGAATTACTGCATGACCCTACCGGGTCAAGTGCGGCATGGCATGACGTATTCAGTGGTTATGGCCAGGCTTACATGTATTCGGCAACTGGCTTGCTCGCCCTCATTGGTGGCGGCAATTGGAGCCACGGCGTTCTTTGCGGTTCCCGTGCGGTCCACTGCGGCGTTTGCCCGTGGTACGTGTACGCGAGCATTGGCGTGTGGTGCGTGTGTGACAGTCTGTAATCTGTTTGGGTGGGCGAAAGCCCACCCTATGAGGTAAAAACAATGGCAGAAAATAAACAGAACACCACCAACAAAACGGCGGACCCATACATGGAAAGCATGGTTTTGTATCAAAAAGTTTATGATTTCCTCAAATACATTTACCCAGTGTTGGCCCAGTTTCCGAAGTTTGAGAAATTTGCATTGCAGACACAGATTAAGACGGCAATGTTTGAAATGCTAAAAAGCATTATCCGTTTCAAGAAAACCGGGACCAAAAGCCACATTTACAATGCGGATGTAGAATTGCAATTTTTAAAAACACTCATACGCCTATCCTATGACCTGGAATATAAGGCCATGAGCAAACACCGCTATGAAGTGGCAAGCCGACACCTGGCAGAAATCGGCAAGATAACGGGCGGCATTATCGAAGCCGTGAAAGATGGAAAATGGAAATAATAAATATATGGGGAAACTGTTAATTCGCACCGCATGTTTCGTGGCTTGCACGCCCTCATTGGTGGCGGCAATTGGAACAACGGCGTTCATTGCGGTTCCCGTGCGGTCAACTGCAACAATTACCCGTGGAACGTGAACACGAACATTGGCGTGTGGTGCGTGTGTGACTTGAAAACCATTACAGACACAGAAACCCAAGTGGTTACTGGCAAAGATTTATCTAACATTTTTGATAAGTCAGACGGTTTTCCCGTTCCGGGGCACACCCGGACAAACTAACAAAGGCACCGCCTTTGAGTAGAATATAAAATTTGAAAATTGGTAGGGCAAACAATGAAAACAGAAAAGGGATTGCATGAAAAGATATGCACCTTTGACAATGCCAATACCTCATTCCACCAGGCTGCAAAGTGCAAGCGGTACAGTGAAGAGGTATTGGCGTTTTCTATGTCAAAGGAAGAGGAATTATTGAGGGCAGTGGAAGAACTGCAAACACTTACATATAACCAGGGAAATTATACCGTTTTCAAGGTATGGGAGCCAAAAGAAAGGCTTATCATGGCACTGCCATTCTATGACAGAGTGGTGCAGCACATGATTATAAACGCCATTGGCCCGGTATTTGAGAGGGGATTTTATTACCATTCCTATGCGTGCCGTGAGGGTAAGGGGATGCACGCCGCCAGTAATCAGTTATACGGGTGGATGTATGAACTTATGGACCGGGACGGGTTGCGGATTTATGCCTTTAAAGGGGATATAAGTAAATATTTTGCATCCATTCCGCATGATGGCCTAAAGGATGAAATCCGGCGGTACATAGGGGACAAGAACGTTTTACGCCTTACGGATGACATTATAGACAGAAACGGTATATTGCCGGACGGCGTGGGCATCCCGGTGGGAAATCTCACAAGTCAGACCTTTGCCAATGTTTACGGCAACCGCCTGGATAAGTTTGTGAAGCACACCTTACATGCACCGTATTACATCCGTTATATGGATGATTTTGTGATTTTATCCCCGGACCTTAACCAGTTACGGGAATGGCAGAAACGGATTGAAGAATTTTTGGAAGAGGAAATGAAATTGCACATAAATCCGAAAAGCACCATCCTTTATGCCGGAAATGGGATTGATTTTTGCGGATATATCCACCATCCCAATTATAGGAAAGTCCGCAAGGGTTCCGTCAGACGGTTAAAGAAAGACGTTAAGGCATTAAAAGCCGGGGAATTGGACAAAGAGCAGTTTAACCGCAAATACCAAAGCAGGATTGACCACATGGGCCATGCGGACACCTACCACCTTACGAAAGCCATAGAATATGATTTGTTGTTTTGGGAATATGAGCAGACAGAAAGCGGCCTGGTGGTGCCTGGGTAAGTGGGTCAGAATTTTAAGACCCAGGGGCGTATCATACCAGTATGAAATTTAGGCAGTAAGGGGGTGTGAAATATGGATTTGCAAACGTTACTGATTGCCATGAGCGTGCCGAGTGCCATAACTGGTTTTTGCTTTTGGTTACTTGAACAGAAGATAAAGAAGGACCAGGCGAAACTTGAAGAAAAAGAAAAAATGCGTGAGAAAAACGAAATTCTTATTATCAAAAGCAATATGGCGGCAATCGCACTGGGAGAAGCCACTGCAACGGCATTGAAAAACGGCCATTGCAACGGCGAAACAGAAGCGGCGTTGAAATATGCAAGAGAAGTAAAACATGAGCAAAAAGACTTCCTTATGGAGCAGGGTATAAAAGCCCTGGACTAAAACGCCCACAAGCCACAAGGCTTTTGGAATAAAGAAAAAGTGAAAGGAGAAACACACCATGAAAAACATCAACTGGGTTAGAAAACTCACAAGCCGTAAGTTATGGGCGGCAGTAGCATCTTTTGTTTCCATGATGATTGTTGCAACCGGGGGAGCCGAAAGCACCGCCACCCAGGTAACAGCACTCATTATGGCAGGGGCTTCCGTTATTGCTTACATCATTGGCGAGGGCTTGACAGATGCAAGCAACGCCGGGGTTATCGAAGTGGACACGGAAGTGGAAGTGAAAGCGGAAGAGGTGTAGCAGATGGACAAGCAGGAATTTATCAAGGCAATAGCCGGGTACGTTGCGAAATACGCCAGGGCTTACGGCATCCTGGTACATAGTCCGATTATTACCCAGGCAATTCTTGAAAGTGCATGGGGCGAAAGCAAACTGGCAGCAGTGTACCACAATTATTTTGGCCTTAAATGTGGGTCAAAATGGACCGGGAAAAGCGTAAACCTTTCCACTATGGAAGAGTACACACCGGGAACCCTTACACAGATTAAGGACAATTTCCGTGTGTATGACAATATGGAAGAGGGCGTGAAAGGATATTTTGAGTTTATCCAGTTATCCCGGTATCACAATTTGAGGGGCATTACAGACCCCAAGGAATACCTGGAAACCATCAAGGCGGACGGGTACGCCACAAGTAGTAAGTACGTTGAAAACACTATGCGAGTGTTGGAACAGTACAATTTGCAGCAGTATGACACAAAGGGGGAAGATAATATGGCAAAATTAGCAAGTGCCGTGATTGCCCAGGCCCGTGCCTGGATTGGCAGAAGTGAAGCGGCAGGAACGCACAAGGCCATCATTGATGTATATAATAGCCACAAGCCACTTGCCAGGGGCTACAAGGTAAAATATACGGATGCCTGGTGTGCAACATTTGTTTCCGCCGTGGCCATCAAGTGTGGCCTTACGGATATTATCCCAACAGAGTGCGGATGCGGTCAGATGATTGCACTATTTAAGAACCTGGGCGAATGGGTGGAAAGTGACAACAGAACACCAAACCCTGGGGAAATCATTTTTTATGATTGGGACGATACGGGCAAAGGAGATAATGCCGGATGGCCGGACCATGTGGGCATTGTCGAAAAGGTAAGCGGTGGAAACATCACTGTAATTGAGGGCAATTACTCCAATGCCGTGAAACGCCGCACACTGGCCGTAAATGGCCGTTACATCCGTGGTTATGGCGTTCCGAAGTATGACAAGGATAGCACCACAACCCAGGCAGCCACAAAGAGCGTGGAAACCGTGGCCAAGGAAGTGCTTGCCGGAAAGTGGGGCAATGGCACAGACCGCAAGAACCGCCTGGAAGCGGCAGGGTATAATTATTCCGAAGTCCAGGCAAAGGTAAACCAGTTAGCCAAAGGAACCGCCACGCCAACAAAGAGCGTGGCAGAGGTAGCCAAAGAGGTTATTGCCGGAAAGTGGGGCAATGGAGCCGACAGAAAGAACCGCCTGGAAGCGGCAGGGTATAATTATTCCCAGGTCCAGGCGAAAGTCAATGCAATGTTGAAATAATGTAACCAGTAAACAATTACCGCCTTATGGAACACATCCAGGCCAAAAGCAAGGAAATTGAATATATCACAGATTGGGCACATGTCAATAAAAGGCATGTGCTTTTAATTTGTAAAAAATAAAAATATCCCGTGATATGTATTGACATATACCGGGATATGTGATAAGATAAAGACAGTTAAGGGAGATACTTAACGAATACATGGGCAAGCATAGAAAGGAGATAACATGAGCGAGAATATGACAGATAAGCAGATGGAAGTCATTTTGAACCTGGTAGCCGACAAATTCAGTAATTGCAAGACCATGGAAGAGGTTGCCAAAGCCGTGCAGGAAGTGAGAGACATGGCAAAAAAAGAAAAGCCTAATGAATAGGCTTTAAGGAGAACAGAAAGGGCGGTGGACTTGCCAAAACCGCCCAATCCGTTAAAAATATTATAAAAGGATTGTGGAAGAATGGCAAGACCAAAGAGCGAAGAATTTAACCAAATTAAGTACCAACATGAGTACAACAAAAAGAACTATGACCGAATAGAAATTACAGTGCCGAAAGGTAGAAAAGCGGTAATAAAGGAAGCGGCCCAGGCAGCAGGGCAAAGCGTAAATGAATTTATTGCCCAGGCCATTGATGAAAGAATGGGAAAAACCGAGTAAGCAAAAGCCAGGGCGGCAGCAGGACCGCCCGGAAGAGGTAAAGAGCAGGGAAACATTTGGACACTGGGAAATGGACACTGTAAAGGGCAAGAAAGGCGTAACAAAATCATGTATGCTTGTTTTGACCGAAAGAAAAACCAGGAATGAGGTTATTATAAAATTGCAGGACCAAAAAGCGGAAAGCGTGGTGGGTGCCCTGGACAGATTAGAAAGAAAGTGGGGCGAAATGTTCACAAAGATATTCCGCAGCATTACCGTGGACAATGGTGTGGAATTTTCAGACTATGAGGGCCTGGAACGGTCCGCAATCAACGAGGGAGAGAAGCGGACTTTTGTGTTTTACTGCCATCCATACAGTAGTTGGGAGAGAGGAACCAACGAAAACAATAACCGCCTTATCCGCCGCCATATTCCGAAAGGGGAAGATTTTGACGAAAAGCAGGACCGGGACATTGAATATATAGAAAACTGGATAAACAACTACCCAAGGGGAATTTTTGGCTTTAAGACTTCCGCCCAACTGTTTGAGGAAGAGGTTAGGAAACTGGCCTAAAAAATATTTTTCAAAAAAGTTGTCGCAAAACTATTGACAAAATATGAAGCTAAGTTGTAAAATCAAGTGTGACAAGGGTTAATAACTCTATCGCACTTGATTTTTTATTGTGGAAAATATGAGTGCTACAAGAGAATTAAAAAACTCTTGTAGCACTTTTTATTTTGCCAATTTTTAAGGAAAGGTGGGCGGAAACGTGAAAAAAGGAGATAAGCGTATTACATACGCCGACAGACAGAAGATTGAAGCAATGGAGCGAACCGGGGCAAAGGTTACAGATATTGCAAAGGCGGTTGGGTTTCACAGAGCAACGATTTATAACGAATTGAAGCGTGGGGGAACACCATACCGGGCAGAAGTAGCGCAGAGAAGTTTATAAATGCCAGGCGGCAGCGGTACAGAAAGGAACTCAACATGGAAAAGTTGGAAGAAAAAGCAATCGAAACATTATGCATATTTTGCGGAAACTACCCCGGCATTATTGGAGATAGCGGCGGAAAAGATAGTAGTGTTGTAAAACACATTGCAATGAAAGCAAAGGGAAAATACGGTTTCGATTTTAAAATAAGACATAATCACACAACGGTAGATGCACCGGAAACAGTATATTTTGTAAGAGAAGAAAGAAAAAGATTTTTGAGCATGGGAATAGACTATGAAATATCAATGCCAAAAGAAACAATGTGGCAATCAATTGTCAGACATTGTACACCACCAACACGGCTAATACGTTATTGTTGTGCGGATTTCAAGGAAAGCACGGGACACTTAGGAGAAAGGTTAATTACTGGGGTACGCAAGGCAGAAAGCGTAAACAGAAAAGCAAACCAGGGGATTATTACAATACCAAAGCCTAAAAGTAACTTAAAGAAAGAAGTGGAGAATAACGAAAATTTTTCATTAACCGTCAAGGGGGGGTGGTCGCACTAAACTTAGACAATTCAGATACAAGAAGAATAGCGGAAAATTGTTTTCGCACACATAGGGTACTAATCAATCCACTTATTGATTGGGATGATGATTTTCTATGGTGGTATATAAAGCATGAAAATATTTATATAAATCCAAGATACAAAAAGAAAGGTGTATGCCGTGTTGGGTGTATAGGTTGCCCTATGGCTGGGGATGAAAGGTGGAAACAATTTGAAGAGTTTCCAACATATAAAGCGGCTTATATAAGAGCATTTGACAAAATGTTAAAGGAAAGAGAAAAAAGAGGGTTGGCAAATAGGGCGGCATGGAGTGACGGACTACATGTTTTTAAATGGTGGATGCAGGACGAGAACATGGACGGTCAACTTGCATTTGGGGAAGATATGGAGATTTACGAAGCGTACACCGACTATATAAATTTCAGATAGCGAGGAACTTAACATGAGAAAATTAAAGGTTAATGACTTCTTTTGTGGATGCGGCGGAATGGGTATTGCATTTAAAAATGCCGGGTATGAAATAGCCGGGGCATGGGACTTTGATAAATACGCCGTGGAGAGTTACCGGGCAAACGTAGGGGACCATGTACAGAAAGCAGACATTAAGGAATTACACCAAGCAGATATACCACAAGCGGATGTGTGGGCGTTCGGCTTTCCTTGCCAGGATTTGAGCGTTGCCGGAAAGCAACGGGGCATGATTTTAAAATGCGAGGATTGCGGCGAGGAAATAGAGATAAACCCGGAAGAGTACACAGGCAACACCATTTGCCCCAAGTGCAGCAGTAACAATTTTAAGGCGGCGAGCCGTAGCGGATGTTTCTTTGAAATGATGCGATTACTTGAAGAAACAGAGAGAGAGAGAGAGAACACGCCATGCCGGCCGTTATCATTGCGGAGAATGTGCGAGGGTTGCGTCCATATTTGCCCGTGTTACGCCTGGAATATGAACGCCACGGGTACACGGCACATATTGAAATGTTTAATTCCAAATATTGGAACGTGCCACAGAACCGGGACCGTTACGCAGTAGTAGGGACCAGAAATAAAAAGAACCTAACATTTACATTTCCGAAAGAGCAACACGAATTTGTACCGAAGTTATCGGATTACCTGGAAAAAGATGTGTCGGAAAAATATTACTTGCCGGATGAAAAGGCACAAACCATTATAGCCCAGGCGTTAGAGAAACTAGAGGGTTTAGGAAAGTGCCATGCGTGCATTACGCCGGACCGTATCAACAAGCGGCAGAACGGACCGAGGGCAAAGGCAGAGGACGAGCCAATGTTTACTCTTACCGCCCAGGATTTACACGGCGTTATCATCCTGGAAGATGAAAAAGAAGAGGAAAGCACGGGGGGGCAACAGACAACCACAGATAATAAATGTTGCGAACACAAACCCGTCCGGTCATGGGATGAACGGAAGCGTGTACTTTGCCGAGGGATTAGCCCCAACGCTTACAACCAACAAGGGCGAGGGGATAAAAGTAATGACAATAGAGAATGTCCGTTTGAAAACGGAATAATCCAAGCACAAAAGAACGGATGCGGCACGTTTGTAGCGGTTGCACCAACTCTTCTTTCATCAGACTATAAACAACCGCCGTTAGTGATAGAAAAGCGAAAGGAACAAGACAATGGAAAGAACCAATAACCAGGGTTGCCAAATGGTGGGGATGCTTGACATAAAAGGACAAGACCAATGCCGCCGGGTGTATTCCGTGGACGGAATAGCACCAACCCTTACAACATCCGGGGGGGGGCAAAGGGAAGTGAAA
>ENA-ORSS01002039-ORSS01002039.1-human-gut-metagenome-genome-assembly--contig:-NODE-2039-length-19168-cov-2.867054_pt1 | contig 19168 bp, 4 predicted proteins | sample MGYA00241899_ERZ509162 | MGnify/ENA primary metagenome ERZ509162 (study PRJEB26280, sample SAMEA2338641) | human gut metagenome | biome: human gut; feature: human-associated habitat; material: faeces... | reverse complement strand
TGGAGAAAATCGGCGTAAAGGATGTCGTAACGGTTGTTTCTCCCGACGGAGATATGGTGAAAAACGAAACTGCGCCGTACAGGACTGCAGTGCAGGCGGAACAGCTTGGCACGGGACATGCGGTCAGGTGCGCCGAAGAAGCGCTGAAAGGCGGTTTTGACGGGCCGGTGCTGGTGATTTTCGGCGATACGCCGCTGATTACCGAAGAAACCTTTTTGAAAATTGCAGACAGAATCCGCAAAGGCTACGCCGTTGTTGTGCTCGGGTTCAGACCCGGAGATCCGGCTCGGTACGGACGCCTGAAGATGAGCGGGACGGAGCTGACAGGGATTGTCGAATATAAAGATGCAACGGAAGAAGAACGGAGCATTGATTTCTGCAATTCCGGGTGCATGGGATTTGACGGGCATTATTTATTTAAAATTTTGGCACAAATTGACAATGAAAATGCGGCAAAGGAATATTATCTTACCGATGCGGTCAAAATTGCGCGCGGAATGGGACTTAAATGCACCGCGATTGAGGGCAATCCGAAAGAGGTCGCCAGCGCCAATACGCGCGAGGAGCTGGCCTTGCTGGAGGAATTTTATAAGGAAAGGGAAAATTGGGCAAAGCGTTAAAGGAATACTGGTTCGGCATTCTACTGCTGACGGCGGCGCTGTTGTTTTTGATATTTGCGGCGATTGTTGCCGCTGCGCCGCATGACGATGCAAAAATGCGCGGTTTTACACCCTGCACTTACCGGCTGGCGCAGGAGCTCAGCCTGCAGGGAGCCGGGCGCCGGATTTGGGGCGTGCTGGGTGCCGTCGGCGAAAGTTATGTCTGTTATGCGGGCGTTGTTGCGGACGGCGTCGGGCTTTGGCTGGACGGCAAACAGCCGGCGCCATGGAGCAATTATTTTTTCGAATCGGAGAATTTTAAGATTCCGCCGGAATTAAGCGAACCGTTTTCGGAAGATTTGTTAAAGGCGAACCGGCTGGACGGCAGGGAAACCAGCGAAGATTTGTGGCAGGAGAAGAAGTGAGCCGGCAGAAAGGCATAAGTGCCGGCGGGAGGAGATGATGCCGGCAGAGAGATATAAGGACCGGCAGGAAGGCAAATGAACCGGAAAACGGGAAAACTGGCTGCAGCTGCAGCCGGACATATAGTTGTAAGGAGTGTAAGAATATGGAAAATAAAGAGAAAATGCCGGAATGGGATTTATCTGAATATTATAACGGGGTTGATGACCCGAAAATCGGCGAAGACCTCAACGCGTATGCCGACAAAGCGGCAGCTTTTGCGGCGAAGTACCGCGGCAAAGTAGCGGGGCTTGACGGCGCGGCGTTTGTTGCGGCCTTGAAAGAGCTGGAAGAAATGAGCCGTATTGCATCCAAACTCGGCGGGTATGCGAGCCTTAACTCTTCGACGCATTTGACTGATGCGAAGGCGTCGGCTCTCTACCAGCGCGTGGTTGAAGGGTTGAACGACGCGGGAAAGGATTTATTGTTTTTTGCTCTTGAATATAACAAGCTGGACAAGGCGGCGGAAGAAAAGCTTTTGGCTGATGAACAGGTACGCTTTTATCTGCCGTATTTAAAACGGGTGCGGAAGTTCAAGCCCTACGAGCTGTCGGAGGAAGTTGAAAAAACGCTGCTGGAAAAAGATGTAACGTCCGGTTCGGCATGGGTTCGCCTGTATGAGGAATTTATGGCACGGCTGTCGTATTCGGTGGACGGCAAAAGCTATAACGATGCGCAAATCAGCCGCCTGTGTCTCAGTCCGGATGCAGAGTTGCGCGAAAAGGCCGGCAAGGAGATTAACAATGTTTCCAGAGAAAACAGCTTTGAGGCGGGCTATATCTATAATATGATTATGAAAGACAAGGCGGTTGAAGATGAAAAGCGCGGGTTCAAGCTGCCGATGTCGTCACGCAATTTGTCGGAAGAAGTCAGCGACGAAACGGTGGAAAATCTGGCGCAGACGGTGCGGGACAATTATGAAAACATCGCCTGGCGCTTTTACAAGATAAAGGCGAAACTGCTCGGTGTGGAGAAAATCAAATATTGGGACAGAAATGCGCCGCTGCCGCTTGAAGATGACAAGGAATATACGTGGGAAGAAGCCGTTAAGACGGTTTTGGATGCGTACCATGCCTTTTCGCCGAAACTGCATACGATTGCGCGTGAGTTTTTTGATAAACCGTGGATTGATGTGGCGCCGAAAGACGGCAAGCGCAGCGGAGCTTTTTGTTCGGGACCGCTGACCGAGGAGCATCCGTTTTTGCTGCTGAATTTTACCGGCAAGCGCAATGACGTATTGACTCTGGCACATGAGCTTGGTCACGGGTGCCATCACCAGCTGCGGCGGCAAAACGGTGTCCTGAACGAGACGACGCGAATGACGACCGAAGAGGTGGCGTCGGTGTTCGGCGAAATGCTGGTGTTCCAGTCGATGCTCAACAATGCGAAGACCGACAATGAGAAAATTGCGTTGCTGGCGATGAAGGTCAATGATATGATTAATACGGCAATACGCCAGATTGCGTTTCATTTTTTTGAAACAAGGGCGCATAACGAGCGTAAAAACGGCGAGCTGCCCGTCGAACGGCTGAACGAAATCTGGCTGGAAGAGATGAAAGCAAGCTTGGGGCCGTGGGTAGAGGTAGATGAAAACTCCGCCTATATTTGGGAGCAGGTCGGGCATTTCTTCTTTTTGCCGTTTTATGTATATGCTTATTCTTTTGCCGATTGCGTGGTCAATTCGCTGTACTGGCTGAAACTGCAGAACAAGGTTGAAAATTTTGAGGACAAGTATCTGGAACTGTTGTCCAAAACGGCTATCGGTGATTATAAGGAGATTTTCGCACCGTTCGGGCTGAATCCGGAGAGCAGGGAGTTCTGGCAGGGCGGATTAAATCTGATAGGCTATTATCTGGATCAGCTGGAAGAGCTGACGGACAAAATGCCGGAGAAGTAAATAGCAGCTGTTTTGTGAAGAAAAGGAAAATCCAGTGTCCGTGGGCGCTGGATTTTTTATGTTATGGTTATGGGACGTATTTTTGTGTTGGGCTGCGATATTGGCGCATTGGCGCATTGGCGTGGGTTTGGACGCGGACAGGGAGGAGGAATGAGAGAGAGGGGTGTGGTGGGAGCGACCGGCACCGGGTTATAGAAGGGGCAGAGTTGCGCCTGAAGGCTCGCGCGCAGGGGGTAGGGTTTCGTGCGCAGGGGGTAGGGTTTTGCGCAGGGGGTAGGGTTTTGCGCAGAGGGAGGGGCGCGGTGTTTTGCACGCAGGGGGTAGGGCGTGGTGTGCGCGCGTTAGGGTCTACGCGTTTGGGGCAGGCGCGTTCGTGGTGTGCGCGTTCGTGGTGTGTGCGGGCGTATTATCAGAACTTGTACTTGACGCCGAGGTCGAAGAGCTGAGGGTCGTTCTTCTGTATGAGCCGGTTGTACTTGGCGTAAAGAGCGATATCCTTATACTCGTAATCAAGGGCAGCTTCGAGGACGGCGCGGTCGCGCTGATAGAGGTTTGCGTCGTCGCGGATGTAGTACCATCCGGAGCCTGAGCTGTGTCTGGCCTTGATGTCGTCGAAGGGCGAAGCGAATTCGTGGTAATAGACGCCGCCGACCTTAAAGGCGAACTTGCCGTACTTTTCGGTTTTGACTTCTTTTTTGAGGAAGAGGCCGATACCGGCTTCGACGGAGAGGTTGTGCGTCTTTTTGGTAACGAGGTCGTTTTCGCCGTTTCCTTCGTCAAATCCGTCTTCGGTATAGCCGAGGGCATTGAGCATAAGGGCGGGTTCGAGTTCGGCGTAGCCGTTGAGGTCAACGGTGTAGCGGAGTTCGTTGGTAAGGCCGTAGAAGAAGTCGGTGATGTCCGATTCCCTGTCGGAGCCGCGGTCGTATTCGCCGTAACCGTAGCCGAGGCTTAAGACGGAAGCGAGGCGTAGGTTGTCGGTAAATTTGTGGAGCCAGGGCATAAAGACGGTAACGATGTTGAGGTCGCGGTCGCCGCCGTCGTCATAGCTGGTTGAAATTTTGGTATAACCGATACCGAGGCCGAGGCGGTTTTTATTATCAATCCTCTTGTCGCCAAAAGTATACATGGAGTTGGCGGAGAGGTCGTAACCGGAGAGGTAGCTCTTGTTGTCGGTTTCAAGGTTATAGTTGTCATAACCGGCGATAACGCGGTAAGGCTCGTCGGACGGTTTCAGGATGGTGTCGGCCATATTGCGGTTAAGGCTCCGGAGCACCTGGAAGTTCTCGTCGGCGAAGTTGGTGAGGGTATTGAGGCCGGCCTTGTCGGCAATGCTGAGGGCAGCGCCGGCGTCGGAAGAAGCGCCTTTGATATCGTCATACATGCCTTCAAGGTTGCCTTGTTTGTAGTTCTGTTCAAGATATTCGCCGAGGGAGGCGTTTTGCGCAAACTCGTTGAAGTTTCTGCGGTTGAGGACGACGTCATAGCCGCCGGAAGCGTTTTGCTTTTTCTCGGCTTTGAAGAGGGCAGATTCTGAGGAGAGGTTCAAGCCGTCGGCGTTTTCGGTTTTGAGGCTTCCTTCCTGGACATAGGTATCCTGATTGCCGCCCATGACGGTGGAAGAACCCGCGGCAAGGTCGCCTTTGAGGCTTTCGGCTTCATAAACGCCGCCGTCTTCAAGGTAGATTTTGCCGCCGAGGGCGTCGAGGTCGGCGTCTCCGGAGAAGCTCATAAGGCTGTAATTGCGGAGTTTTGCCCCGTTGAGAGTAATGCCGGAACTGCCTTCGCGGACTTCGCCGTTGACGGTGATGGTGCCGAAGTTGTTGACGACGGCGTCGGAAGAATTTTCATCAATAAAGATGCCGTGCGCCTGTCCGTCGGGCGAAGAGTTGACGGTGATGGTGCCGGTTTCGGTGTTGGTTACCGTGGTGCCCTGACCGTCTTTGACGTAGATGCCGTAGGCGTTTTGCCCTTCAACGTCGATGGAACCTTCGTTGGTGATGGTGTTTTGGCCTTCGCCATAAATGCCGTAAGCGTTTTCGGCGTTTCCAGAGATGGCGACGGAGCCTTTGTTGATGACGGTGCCGCCGATGTTGGAGTAGATGCCGACGGCATCACCGCCGTTATAACTCTTGATGGCGACGGATGCGCCGGCGTCATTGGTAACGGTGCCGGAGGACGAGCCGTACATGCCGTACGCCGTGCCCGTGCCGAAGTGGCTGATGGTGATGCGCCCGATGCCCCCGTTTACGCTGTCCGTCGTGTTCTTTATGTTCGCTCCGTTCTTTATGCCGTATATGTCTTTGCTCTCTTCTGCGCTGATTGTAATGTCTATGGCGGTTTGATTTGTCAGAGTAAGCTTGGAGTTGAAAGCATTTTCAGATATACATGTGCCGTTATCTTCAATATATCCCTCTTTACAAGAGTCAATACCATATTTTCCTTCACATTGCGAACAGTTGGCTCCGGTCGGGCAGCTGTTGTACGAAAATCTGCTGTCGCAGGCGCAAGTACCGTTAGTCAGGATATATCCTTTGCTTGCATCGCAGCTGATGACATATTTACATCCTGAAACGCTGTCCGTTCCGCAGGAAGAAGCTCCGGTCGGGCAGGAGTCAAAGCCGGAAGTATTGTTGCAGGTGTATGAACAGGTGAAACACTGGGTGTCGCCGGAATATGCACCGGTATTTTCCGTTCCGACATTGGCATAGCTGCTGGTGGTACATGCGGTTGTCTGGCCGCTGGAGCAGGTTTTGGGATCACATTTGCCGCATACTTTACCACCGGAAGTGCCGCTGGAAGAGAAAGTCCAGCCGTTAGCTTTTGATGTTCCGCAGTTATCAACGGACTGATAGGCTGTGCTGTAGCCAGAGGGGCAACTGGTCGATCCGGTTTGTTTCCAACATCCTGATCCGCTGGCACTTTCTGTACAAGTATAGCCGCCTTCCTGACAGGTTGCTTGACTGGTGAACGGATAATCGGACGGGCATTGGGCACCGGTGTAGCAGGCTACCGGAGAGGTAATAGAGTTGGTGCAGGTTTTGCCGCTCGGGCAGCTGCCGGCCGTCCAACCGGAAGCGCAGGAATAAGTGCATTTATAGCAGGTGTTGCTGCCGACAGTGGTCGTTTCCTGATTGTAAGTATAGCCGGTTCCGCCGGAGCAGGGCGTTGTGCCGTTGTTATACTCGGACGGACAGCTTTGCGAACCGTTGCGGATGTAGCAGGTTTTGCCGTTTTCAGTAGTGGTAGTGCATGTATAGCCGCCATTAGTGCAGTTGGTCTGGCTGGCAAAGGCATTTGATTCGTTACAAGCATAGCTGCATTCGTAGCAGGGGGTATTACCCTGGAAAGAGCCGGTTTCCTGCGCCGAACCCGTGGTATAGGTACCGTTATTGCAGGTTTGGCTGGTACTGGAACCGACAGGGCAGGTTTTGGCAACGCATTCGTTGCAGGCGGTGTTTCCGGCATAATCTACACGGTTAATCGTCCAGCCGTTGATACCGGTTGTCTGGCAATCGGCAGCGCTGGTGATGTCTGTAGACCCGGTATCGCAGGTTCTTGCTGTGCACAGGCCGCACGCGGTGTCGCCGGCATAACCGTTAATGCTGAAGTTCCAGCCTTCGCTGCCGCCGACGCCACAGGAAGAAACGCTGGTGTTTGAAGTGGATGCGCCGTTGGTGCAGGTTTTTTCGGTACATTTACCGCATACCTGTCCGCCGGAGGTGCCATTTGAAGAATAATTCCAGCCTTCGGGGTGAGCTTTGCCGCTGCAGTCTTCCAGCCCGGCAGTGTAGCCGGACGGACATTGGGAAGCAGATCCTCTGAGCCAGCAGGTCTTTCCGTTTTCTTCAACCTGCGTGCAGGTGTAGCCGCCTGCCTGACAATTGCTTTGTTCGGCAAAGGCTGTTGATTCGTTACAAGCGTAAGTGCAGAGATAGCAGATGCTGTCACCGGCGGCGCCATGTTCCGTTTCGCTGGCGACGTTGGTATAGGTTCCGGGGGTGCATCTGGCGGTAGATGAGCCGTCCTGACAGGTTTTAGGCGTACATTCGCCGCATTTCAGATTACCGGACATGCCGTGTTCGGTATAAGTCCAGCCGTTGGCTCCCTGATCGCCGCAGTCGGCAACGCTTTGGTATTGGGTAGAGCCGATTTCGCATTGTTCGGCGTTGCCGCGCAGCCAGCAGGTCAGTCCATGGTCAGATACGGACGAGCATTGGTAAGCGCCGTTGTTGGTGCAGGCATTTTCGGAAGTGTAGTAATTGTCGGCGCAGGCATAGGTGCAGGTCAGACACGGAGTGTTGCCGCTGTAATCGCCGTTTTCTTTTGAGGTGAGGGTAAATCCGGTACCGGCCGGTTCGCACTGCGTGGTGCCGTTCTCACAAGCCAGAGCCTGGCATTTGCCGCATTGTTTGCCGCCGGACGTGCCGTTGAATTCAACTTTCCAACCATTAGTTCCGCCAACGCCGCAGTCGGCAGGAGTCTGAATTGCGGTGTCATAGCCAGCAGGGCATTGTGAAGCGGCGCCGGGAACCCAACACTGATTGGCGGCCTGTGTGCAGTCGTATCCCGGGTTGGCCAGTTCGCACGCCTGTTGCGTGTCATAATTACCGGCAGAGGTGTCGCAGCCTTTTTTCTGATAACATTGTACCGGAGAGGTAATCGTATCACAGGTCAGACCGGCGGGGCAGCTTCCTGCGTTCCAGCCCGGTGCACATTCATAAGCGCATTTGTAGCAGGTGTTGAAGCCTTGTTGAACAGAGTCCTGCGTGGTGGTGTAACCTTTGTCGCTCGGAAGGCACGGTTTTGTATCCGGATAGTCAACCGGGCAGGTTTGCGAGCCGGTACGTTTCCAGCATCCGGAACCGTTGGCGCTTTCGGTACAGGTGTAACCGTCAGCTTCGCACAGTCCTTTATCAGTGAAGGGATAATCAATCGGGCAGCCGGTTACCTGATAGCACTGAACCGGGCTTGTAATCGTATTGCAGGCTTTTCCTGCGGGGCAGGTTCCGGCACTCCAGCCCGGGGCGCAGGTATAGGTACATTTGTAACAGGTTATGTTGTTAACGGATTTACTGTCCTGATCGGTAACAAATCCGTTTCCGCTCAGCCGGCAGGGCGATGTGCTCGGATAGTCGACCGGGCAAACGGGGTCGTCTCCGCCGTCATCGTCATCAAGCAAAAAATATGCCCCGGCGGCTGCTCCGGCACCGAGCAGCAAAATGCCGGCCGGAGATATTTTAGTTTTTTCGCCGGCGATTACAGCACAAATCGGATCATTGTCGTCATGACAGGGAACTTTGGTGCTGGCGCCGAATTTGAGGAGAAGGGCGTAAGCGTCACGGTCTTCGGCCTGTTGAGCCAGACATAGCGCAGTATTGCGGTTGCGGTCCTGCAGGTTGATGTAGCGTTTGAACTGCTGCAGCCGCGTTATGTTGCCGGTTTTTGCCCAATTGTACAGGTGCGCAGGGGTCAGGCGCGTGGCAGCTTCGGCAGTTGTGCCGGAAATGCTGCAGAATAATGCAAGAATGCCAAGACCAAAACATAAGCGTCTTATTATGTTGTTCATATGTGTCTCCTCTGCCCCGTTGTTTTTGGTTATCATGGTTTTTACCGGGGCAAATCTTAAAATTTTATGCATAAAACCGGCGTTTAAATACACCTTGCCCCATTTCTAACATATAAAATTTTATTTGTAAAGATGTTTTTTGTATAAAATTTGCATTTTAAAGTCTAAATCCGGCGCAAAACGAATCTGTGCCGAAGTTTGCGGGAATCGAAAATAAATCTTGTGCGAATCGCTTGTCTTCTTCTATTAACCAAAATGAAATATTTTGTTAACCGATATTTAATATTTGTCTAAAAATTGACAAACCTAGCTCTTGTAAAAGGGTTGCGGAATGTCGGGAGCGATTTTTCAGCGGTGCTGCAATCGGGGGCAGAGAGCGCTCATTCTATAATTTCGCCCTTTTTGATGCCGTAGAGGATGCTGCGCTGCATCCAGCCTTCAATATTGTTTTCAAATTCAAGCTGGCAAAAAGATTGGCCGCAGCGTTTGATTTTGGCGACGACGCCGTTTTCGGCACGGGCAATGACGTCGGAATTAAGGCTGTCTTTTTCATAGATGTTGTTTTCGCCTGGTTCGGTAATCAGCGCATAGCGGGTGTTGGTCAGGAGATTTTTGCGCACCCAGGTTATCGTCCCTTCATAGTCTTTTATTTTGCGCCACTGGTCATATTCGGCAATGATTTCTACCGGGTAGTTCTGCTGCTGGTAAATCCATTCTATCGGGTAGCGGATATTGGGGCCGGAACGGGCGTTTACCTTGTCGGCGCGCATGGCGACAAAACGCGTTTCGTCCGGGTTTAATTCAAGGATTGCCGCGGCGCGGGCATTCATGCAGAGAAAAGATGAAAACAATATGAGAGCGATAACGCGCATTTTTTCCTCAGTTAAAATCGGGTTGGTATGTTATATGTTTTCAGTTTAGACGGCGGGAGTTAAAAAAGGATTAAGCCGGGGATAAAAAAGGCTCGCGCGTTAGGGTCTACGCGTTTGGGGCAGGCGCGTTCGTGGTGTGCGCGTTCGTGGTGTGTGCGGGCGTATTATCAGAACTTGTACTTGACGCCGAGGTCGAAGAGCTGAGGGTCGTTCTTCTGTATGAGCCGGTTGTACTTGGCGTAAAGAGCGATATCCTTATACTCGTAATCAAGGGCAGCTTCGAGGACGGCGCGGTCGCGCTGATAGAGGTTTGCGTCGTCGCGGATGTAGTACCATCCGGAGCCTGAGCTGTGTCTGGCCTTGATGTCGTCGAAGGGCGAAGCGAATTCGTGGTAATAGACGCCGCCGACCTTAAAGGCGAACTTGCCGTACTTTTCGGTTTTGACTTCTTTTTTGAGGAAGAGGCCGATACCGGCTTCGACGGAGAGGTTGTGCGTCTTTTTGGTAACGAGGTCGTTTTCGCCGTTTCCTTCGTCAAATCCGTCTTCGGTATAGCCGAGGGCATTGAGCATAAGGGCGGGTTCGAGTTCGGCGTAGCCGTTGAGGTCAACGGTGTAGCGGAGTTCGTTGGTAAGGCCGTAGAAGAAGTCGGTGATGTCCGATTCCCTGTCGGAGCCGCGGTCGTATTCGCCGTAACCGTAGCCGAGGCTTAAGACGGAAGCGAGGCGTAGGTTGTCGGTAAATTTGTGGAGCCAGGGCATAAAGACGGTAACGATGTTGAGGTCGCGGTCGCCGCCGTCGTCATAGCTGGTTGAAATTTTGGTATAACCGATACCGAGGCCGAGGCGGTTTTTATTATCAATCCTCTTGTCGCCAAAAGTATACATGGAGTTGGCGGAGAGGTCGTAACCGGAGAGGTAGCTCTTGTTGTCGGTTTCAAGGTTATAGTTGTCATAACCGGCGATAACGCGGTAAGGCTCGTCGGACGGTTTCAGGATGGTGTCGGCCATATTGCGGTTAAGGCTCCGGAGCACCTGGAAGTTCTCGTCGGCGAAGTTGGTGAGGGTATTGAGGCCGGCCTTGTCGGCAATGCTGAGGGCAGCGCCGGCGTCGGAAGAAGCGCCTTTGATATCGTCATACATGCCTTCAAGGTTGCCTTGTTTGTAGTTCTGTTCAAGATATTCGCCGAGGGAGGCGTTTTGCGCAAACTCGTTGAAGTTTCTGCGGTTGAGGACGACGTCATAGCCGCCGGAAGCGTTTTGCTTTTTCTCGGCTTTGAAGAGGGCAGATTCTGAGGAGAGGTTCAAGCCGTCGGCGTTTTCGGTTTTGAGGCTTCCTTCCTGGACATAGGTATCCTGATTGCCGCCCATGACGGTGGAAGAACCCGCGGCAAGGTCGCCTTTGAGGCTTTCGGCTTCATAAACGCCGCCGTCTTCAAGGTAGATTTTGCCGCCGAGGGCGTCGAGGTCGGCGTCTCCGGAGAAGCTCATAAGGCTGTAATTGCGGAGTTTTGCCCCGTTGAGAGTAATGCCGGAACTGCCTTCGCGGACTTCGCCGTTGACGGTGATGGTGCCGAAGTTGTTGACGACGGCGTCGGAAGAATTTTCATCAATAAAGATGCCGTGCGCCTGTCCGTCGGGCGAAGAGTTGACGGTGATGGTGCCGGTTTCGGTGTTGGTTACCGTGGTGCCCTGACCGTCTTTGACGTAGATGCCGTAGGCGTTTTGCCCTTCAACGTCGATGGAACCTTCGTTGGTGATGGTGTTTTGGCCTTCGCCATAAATGCCGTAAGCGTTTTCGGCGTTTCCAGAGATGGCGACGGAGCCTTTGTTGATGACGGTGCCGCCGATGTTGGAGTAGATGCCGACGGCATCACCGCCGTTATAACTCTTGATGGCGACGGATGCGCCGGCGTCATTGGTAACGGTGCCGGAGGACGAGCCGTACATGCCGTACGCCGTGCCCGTGCCGAAGTGGCTGATGGTGATGCGCCCGATGCCCCCGTTTACGCTGTCCGTCGTGTTCTTTATGTTCGCTCCGTTCTTTATGCCGTATACCTCTCCGCTCTCTTCTGCGCTGATTGTAATGTTGATTTCCCTGGTGTTGGTTAAAGTGAGGCGTGAGGAAAGATCTGTTGCCGTTGCCCGCCAGCAGCCGGAAGCTTCGTCGGCAGTGCATATCGTCCCTTCCGGACATTCGCTTTCGCCGGAATAATAGCCTTTTGCCGTGTTGCAGGCATAAGTGCAGGTGTTGCAGACATTGTCGCCGGACTGGTTTGCGGTCGGGGTCGGAGTGGCAACTTTTCCGGTTTGTTCGGGGCAGGTTACATACTCGCCTTCCGGGCAGGCCTTTGCGTTATCTTTGTCCGGAACAAAGCATCGGTTTTCCAATTTGCAGGTATAGCCGGGATTTGCCTTTTCGCACAATATTGAGGTATTGTAGGAATTTTGCGCTTCATCGCAGCCTTGGATGATGTAGCATTTGCTTTCCGCATCTTGAGTGCAGGTACCGGTGGGGGATACAATTTCGCAGCCTTCTGAGTTTGGATAATATCCGGTGGAGGAACCGCCACACTCGTATTCGCAGCGGTAACATTCGGCATCGCCGGCAAAGTTTCCGGTTGACCTTTCCGTTGTAATCATTCCAGGGGTTTGCGGGCACTGTCCCGATAGATACTGGCCGGCGGGGCAGGTTTTGGCGGTTCCTTTGCCGGTACAGCCGTTTTGTACATAGTCGCACTCGTAGCCCGGATTGTAGTTGGTGCAGTCGCGCGGCTTGGTGTAGAAGCCTTTGCTGGTGTCGCACTGGCTGCGTTTGAAACAGCCGGATGCGGAATCTTCGGCACAGATGTATTCGGGCTGGGCAATCAGACAGGCGTCGTTGTCTTCATAATACATATTTTCGGTATCGCAGCTATAAGTGCAGGTATAGCATTGCTGCCCGCCGGAGAAGTTTTCGGTCGGTTTTGCTTCAACCGTGTTGCCGGTTTTTTCTTCACAGGAAAGGTATTCCCCGACGGGGCAGTTGCGGATTTCTCCCTGAACGTAACATTCGTTGTCAAGTTTGCAGTAATATCCCGGAAATGCCTTTTCGCAGTCGCTCTGCGAATCATAAAGGTTCTGTTCGGTGTTGCAGGTCTTTGGATAGTAGCAGCCGTTGCTTTCCAGAGAGCATATTTTCTGCGTATGTGCGGTGTTGCAGCTGGATTCGTCCGGATAATAGCTGGCGGCGACGTCGCATTCGTATTGGCAGGGATAGCACTGCTGCTCGCCGGACATATTGCCGGTCGGATCGGAGGAAACCAGTTTTTTGCCGGTGATGACAGGGCATTCGGTGTATTCCTGTTCCGGTTCGGACGGGCAGGGTTTTACTCCGCCTTTGACATAACAGCCGGCGGAAAGGGTACAGCTGTAGCCGTTGTAATACTCTTCGCAGCTTTCCTGTTTATTGTAGAAATGGTTTGCCTCGTCGCAGGTTGAGGTCTTGTAGCAGCCGGAAGGAACGTCCATGGCGCACAGCCAGCCCTGATGAGCAGCGGTGCATTCTGTTTCTTCGGTATAATGTCCGGTATCATTGTTGCAGGCGTAGGAACAGGTGTTGCAACGGTATTCCCCGGCATAGTTGTCGGTCGGGGTCGGCGTGGCGATGTTGCCTTCTTTTTCCGGGCAGGTGACGTATTCATTTTCGGGGCACTCCAGCGCGATGTCTTTGACGTAACAGCCGTCTTCGGATTTGCAGGCGTAACCGGTATTGTTTTGCATACACAACGACAGGTCTTCGTAATAGCCCTGCTTTTCGTCGCAGCCGGTCGGCGTATAGCATTGCGACAGCCCGTCGAGGCTGCAGGTGCGCCCTTTGTTGTTTGTTGTGCAGAGTTCGTCGCTGGGGTAATAGCGCTCTTCGGCGTCGCATTGGTATTCGCAAGTGTAACACTGGTTGGTTCCGGACATATTTTCGGTCGGGACATACTGGGTCGTGTTGCCGGGTTTGGAGGGGCATTTGCCGGAGGTATATTCATTTTCCGGGCAGGGGGCGGCATCGGTTTTGACAAAGCAGCCGGATTCGGGGTCGGTTTCGCAGATGTAGCCTTTATTGGCATCTTCGCAGACGCCCGAATTGGGGTAATAGCCCTGGTCGGTCAGACAGGAATAGCTGCAGCGGTAGCAGGCTTCTTCGCCGGCATAATTGCCGCTGGCGATTTCATCAAGCTTATTGCCGGGTTTTTCCGCGCAGCCGCCTTTGGTGTATTCATCCTGCGGACACTGGCGGGCATCGCCTTTGACGTAACACTTGCTGAGCTCATCTTCCTTGCAGAAGTAACCGGTATTGGCAGCCTCGCAGGAGCCGGAGTCATTATAATAATTATTCAGTTCGTCGCAGTCTCCGGCCTTATAACATCCGGACGTTTCTTCAACATAGCAGGATTTGCCCGGGTTGTTGCGGGTGCATTCGCTCTGGTTGCCATAGAACCCCTCGGCGGCTTTACAGGTATAAACGCAGTTGTAACAGGGATTTTCCCCAGACATATCTCCGCTTTCCTCTTCGGCGACCGTCGTGCCCGGCTTTTCGGGGCAGAGGCCGGTTGTGTACTGTCCCGTCGGGCATCTCTTGGGGTCGCCTTTGATATAACATTCGTTATAGAGGGTACAGGAATACCCTTTGAACGCATTTTCACAGTCCTCCAGCCCGGAGTAATATCCCATGTCGGTACGGCAACCTGATACCATAAAACACTGCGAGCTGTGGTCCAGGGCGCAGGAACGTCCGGTATTGGCATTTTCGCAAGTTTCGGCATCGCTGTAATAGCCTTTGGCAGAGATACAGGTGTATTCGCAGGCGAAACATTTTTCCTCGCCGGTGAAATTGCCGCTTTCCTTTTCTTCCACGTCATTGCCGACGCGGTCGGGACAGAGGCCGGCAGTGTATTCGCCGCTGGGGCAGGCTTTGGGAGCGCCTTTGGTGTAGCAGCCAAATTCTTCAACGCACTCGTAGCCTTTGAATGTGCTGGTGCAGGCGCCAAGAGAGCCGTAATAGCCGCGGCTGTTGTCGCAGCCGGTCGGCGTATAGCATCCGGAGGAACTGCCGTATTCGCAATAATGGGACGGGTGCTTTTCGGAACATTCGGCTTTTTCGGTATAATACTGGTGTTCCGTGTCGCAGGCATAGGCGCAGGTGTTGCAGTATTCGTCGCCGGATTTGTTGTCGGTCGGGGTCGGCGTGGCAATGTTGCCTTCTTTGCCTGGGCAGGTAACGTATTCGCCGGACGGACACTGTTTGGGCGCGCCTTTGACATAACAGCCGTTTTGGGTTTTGCAGGCATAGCCGTCGTAGTATTCTTCGCAGGTTTCCTGATCGTCATAAAAATTCTGTGCGGCGTCGCATTTGGACGGCTTGTAGCAGCCGGAAGCAGGGTCGGCGGCGCAAATGTACTCAGGCTGGGCGAGATTGCAGGCATCCATGTCTTCATAATAGCGGCTGGCGGTGTCGCAAGTATAGGCGCAGGTGTTGCACTGTTTGTCGCCAGACCAGCTGCCGCTCGGGGTCGGTATGGCGATATTGCCGGTTTTGGGCGGGCATTCGGTATATTGCTGCTCGGGTTCGGACGGGCAGTTCAAAGGGTCGCCGCGGGAATAGCAGCCGTGGGTATTTTTACAGCTGTAGCCGCGGTTGGCTGCCAGACACGGGGCTTCTTCTTCATAATATCCGTCTTCCAGGTTGCAGACAGACGTTATGTAACAGCCTGACATGCTGTCCGGAACGCAGGTAAATTCAGGAAAGGCAATGTTGCAGGCGCCTTCGGACTGGAAATAGCCCTGCGTTGTGTCGCAGGTGTAGGAACAGGTGTAGCATTTTTGTTCGCCGCTCATGGAGCCGCTTTCTTCCTCAGTTACGTTGTTGCCGTCTTTGGGCGGGCATTTTCCGGCCAGATACTCGCCGGACGGGCAGGCTTTGGGGTCGCCTTTGACGTAGCAGTCTTCTTCCAGTTTGCAGGAATAGCCGTTGTTATTGTTTTCACAGGCGGTCTGCTGGTCGTAGTGCCCTTTGTTTGCATCGCAGCCGGCAGGAACATAACAGCCGGATTCGTCGTTTATTTCGCAAACTTTGGTCGGGTGAGCTTGGGTGCAGTCAGAATCGCTGTCATAATATCTGTTTTTTGTATCGCAGGTGTAGGCGCAGGTGTAGCAGGCGGCGTCGCCGGCAAAACTGCCGCTGGGGTTTTCCTGAGTGGTGTTGCCCGGTCTGGTGGGGCAGAGGCCGCCGGTATACTGTCCTTCGGGGCAGGCTTTTTCGGTGTTTTTGGTATAACAGCCGCCGGTTTCACGGCAGTTCCATCCGGGGAAGGCGGCCTGGCAGAGGTCGTTGCTTGAATACCATCCGGCGGCGGTGTTACAGGCACCGGGAATATTGCAGCCCGACGTTTCGTCAGCGGCACAGGTGCTGCCGGGGTGGGCTTTCAGGCAGGAGCTTTGGTCGTCGTAGTAGTTGTTGGACGTATCGCAGCCGTAAGAACAGCTGTAGCAGGGCAGTTCCCCGGCGTAGTTTCCGGTGGCGCTCGGGGTAGCGACCTTGCCGTCCTTTTCAGGGCATTCGGTATATTCGTCCAGCGGACAGGTTTTGGCTTCGCCTTTAATGTAGCAGCGGTTTTCGGTCAATGTGCAGTTGTAGCCGCGGTTGGCGGTTTGGCAGCTTTCGTCTGTGTCGTAGAAATTTTTTGACGTGTTGCACGAGTATACACAGGCATAACATTGATTTTCGCCGGAAAATTCTCCGGTCGGCTTAGGCTCGACATTATGTTCGGGGCGGGTGGGACATTCGGTGTACTGCTCGTCCGGGCAGTCTTTGGCATCGCCTTTCTTATAACAGCCGTTGGACTGGATGTCGCAGGCGTAACCGGTGTTTACCTGTTCGCAGTCTTGCTGCTCCTCATAATATCCGGCGGCGGTGCTGCACTTGGACGGGATATAGCATCCGGTCGAGGGCTGCAGTTCGCATTCCATGCCGGTGTTGGCGGCGGTGCAGGAAGGCTTGTCGTCATAGTGTTTGGACGCGGTATCGCAGGCGCCTTTGACATAGCAGTTTGAGGGGCCGTCAAGATTGCAGACGTGTCCGGTGTTGGCGGCGGTGCAGGCGCCGTTGTCGTCATAATACCCTTTGGACGTGTCACAGCCGGTAACGCGGTAGCAGCCGGATTCTTCTTCAATGCCGCAGGCTTTGCCGGTGTTGGCAGTCTGGCAGGAGCCGTTGTCGGGATAGTATTTGTCTGACACTTTACATGTATATATGCAGGTAAAGCACTGATTTTCCCCGCTCATGCTGCCACTGGGCGATTCCGAAACGTCGTTGCCGGTTTTGGAAGGGCATTTTCCGGTCAGATATTCGCCGACGGGGCAGTCTTTGGCGTCGCCTTTAACGTAACATTTGTCGCGCAGCTCGCAGGCATAGCCGGTGTTGGCGGCTTCGCAGTCTTTCTGTTCCTCATAGAATCCGGCGGCGGTATTGCAGCCGGAGGGCTTGTAGCAGCCGGAGGCGTCGTTCAGGCTGCAGAACTGTTCGGGGTTGGCCTTTTCGCAGCTGTCTTTGAGGGTGTAATATTTGTTTGTTTCGTCGCAGGTGTAAGCACAGGTGTAGCACTGTTTGGCGCCCGACATATTTTCGGTAGGGGTCGGCGTTACTTTGTTGCCTTCTTTGGACGGGCATTCGGTATATTCCTGTTCCGGTTCGGACGGGCAGGGCTTTTCGCCGCCTTTGACGTAACAGCCATATTGGGTGGTGCATTCGTAGCCGACATAGTAATCTTCACAGCTTTGCTGTTCGTCGTAATAGTGCTCGTCTTCCTTGCAGCCGGCAGCGACGTAGCAGGAAGAGGCGGGGTCTACGGCGCAGAGGTGGCCGGTGCTGGCGGCAAGGCAGGCACCTTCTTCTTCATAATAGCCGGCGGCGGTGTTGCAGCCGGAAGGGACGAAACAGCCGGTTTCGCCGTCTTCGGCGCAGAATTTGCCGGTATTGGCTGCCTGACAGGCGCCGATATCATCATAGTGTTTTTCCGCAGGGTTGCAGCTGTAACGGCAGGTGTAGCAGGAAGCACTGCCGGACATATTGCCGGAAACAATTTCGGTAACGGTGGTGCCTTCTTTTTTGGGGCAGTTGCCTTTCAGGTATTCGCCGACCGGGCAGTCTTTGGCGGTTCCTTTGGTATAGCAGCCGTTGTCCGCAATGCAGTTATAGCCTTTGAACGCGTTTTCGCAGAGGGTAACGGTGCCGTAATAACCGAGGGCGGTGTTGCAGCCTGACGTTTTGTAACAGTCGGAGGCTTTGTCAAGAGAGCAGGTTTTGCCGTAATTGTCGGCGGTACAGGTCTGGTTGTCTTTATAATAACCGAGCGAGGTGTTGCAGGTGTAGATGCAGGTGCCGCAGGCAGACGGGCCGGCGTAATTTCCGGTTTCGTTTTTAACGACGGTGTTGCCGGTTTTGGGCGCACAGGACGTATATTCGCCGTCCGGGCAGGTTTTGGCGGTGCCGCGGGCAAAACAGCCGTTGCTTTCGATGATGTTGTAGCCCGGAAACTGGGAGGTTACCTCTTCCCGCGTGTCGTAGTAGCCCTGGCTGTTGTCGCAGCCGGTTACCTTATAACAGCCGGAGCGTTCGTCCCTGGCGCAGCTTTTATTGGTATTGGCGAGGATACAGGCAGAATTGGTGTCGTAATATTTTTTTGAAACGTCGCAGCCGGAAACGCGGTAACAGCCGTTGGACTGGACGGCGCAGGTATTCCCAACATTGGCGGAGGTGCAGTTCAACATGGAATCATACCAGCCGCCGTCGGTGTTACAGGTATAGGAACAGCGGTAACAGCGGTCGTCGCCGGAGTAGTTCGGCGTGGCAATCTGGGAAACATTTTTGCCGTCAATCGGGGGACAGCTGCCGCTGACGAACTGGTTTTCGGGGCAGGACTTGGGGGTGCCTTTGACGTAGCAGCCGTTTTGCAGAACCGCATTATAACCGGGGTATTTGGCGTTGATTTCCGCCGCCGTGTCGTAGTAGCCGCCGGCATTGTCGCAACCGCCGGCCTTATAGCAGCCCGAGGCGGCGTTCATGCCGCAGGTTTTGCCGGGGTTGGCGCTTTGGCAGGAGCCGTGGTCGTTGTAATATCCCTGTTTGGTGTCGCAGGTGTAGGAACAATAGTAGCACTTGTCGGCGCCGGACATGCTGCCGCTTTCGGTCTGGGTGACGGCATTGCCGGGTTTTTGCGGGCAGTTGCCGTTAGTGTACTGGTTGCCGGGGCAGGGTATCGGCGCGTAGGTGCAGCGGTAACATTTGAGCGTACCCGAAAGGTTGCCGCTTTCAGTCTGAGTCAGCGTAAAGCCCGGGCGTTCGGCGCAGGAGGTAGCTTCGCCGTTCGGGCAGTCAAGAGCAACGTCGATGATAAAACAGCCGTTTTCGTGCTGTTTGCAAGAATAACCCGGGTAGGTGTTCATACAGGTGTTTTTGTCCTGATGAAAACCGGCTGCGTCATTGCACGTGTATTGGCAGGCGTAGCACTGCTCATTGCCCGAGTATGAGGAAGAGGGGACTTCGGTCAGCGATGTGCCGGCTTTTTCCGGGCAGCCGCCCTTCAGGTACTGTCCGGCCGGGCAGGCGGCGGGAACACAGGTATTGCCGGATTTCTGCCAAAATCTTTCGCAGGAATCCAGTTTCAGCTTATTTTCACAGGTTGAGCAGATGCCGTGCTCGGGGCAGGCGTCAAGCGGATAGTCGGCGACATTGCATGACG
>ENA-ORSS01002029-ORSS01002029.1-human-gut-metagenome-genome-assembly--contig:-NODE-2029-length-19193-cov-5.407044_pt1 | contig 19193 bp, 18 predicted proteins | sample MGYA00241899_ERZ509162 | MGnify/ENA primary metagenome ERZ509162 (study PRJEB26280, sample SAMEA2338641) | human gut metagenome | biome: human gut; feature: human-associated habitat; material: faeces... | reverse complement strand
CCCCGCCGGAAGGATTGGTACTTGTGGAAATCCGTGAAGTACCTTAAATAAAGATTTTATTTCCATGTTTGCATATCGTAAGCATGGATTTTTTTTGCGTTGTCAACGACATAGAAGTAATTGCCGATTCGTATACCTCGTGTGTTTGACATTTCCTTAATTGGAACATTTAATACCTGTTTAAATTCAGTTCCATCAAAATGATAGAGCTTGTAGCGCAGTGTGGTGTCAGCTATCGTGGCAAAGCCGACAAGTTTCCTCTCCTCATCAATGAAAACCGATTTGTGGTTACTGCCTGCTTCCGTTTCGCTGTATTTTGGCAGGAGCAGTTTTGTCTGTTCGGTCACGGAACCATTTTCTCCTAAGGCAAAGAGAGAAATTTTTACTTTGTCATCATCACCACCTGTCATTCCAACGCCAATCAGTTGGTTTTCACCGAAGGAATGAAGGTAAGAGGAGAAGCCCGGCAGTTTTAATTTTGCTTTGACAACAGGCTTTTTCGGATTGCTGATGTCGACGGCAAATACCGGATCTGTCTGGCGGTAGGTGACAAAGTATGCCATAGAACCAATGTAATACGATGCGTAAATGGTTTCGTCGTTACCTAAATTATCAATTTTGCCAAGAGTATTCATGTTTTTGTCTAAAATGCAGATACCATTGGTCGATGTTTCGTTTCTCCAGTCGGTGTAGACGAAAGCAAAATTTCCTTTATATTCATGCATATAATAGGAATCATTAATTTGGCCTTTTACCTTTTTGGTTGTCAGGTAGGAAAATGCACCGTCTTTGTATTCAAATTTGCTGATGGCAGTTTTTGTGCTGTTGCTCCATAAAAATTGTTCGTAAATGGTGTTGGCAAGGTATAAATGGGATGTGCTCATGTAGTATGTGGTGTAATCCGAGAGCACGGCTGCGGTGTCGGAGAAATCATCCGGTTTGGCAAGATTTACACTTGTCATGACAACATAACTATTTACAGGGGCATCTACAATTTTTTGTATCTTATTTTCCTTCATTGTTTTGCCGTTTACGGAAGGAATATATTTAGATATCTCTTTTTCATTTTTGCATTCACCCATAATTAGGTGGGAAGAAAAAGTGTAGAGATATCCATTTGTAAAGCGGGAAGTTTTATATATTCCGCTTTGCGACAGGCTTTTTATTTTTCTTGCATTTTGCGGTGTACTGACATCGTAAATATCTATATAGGTGGTTTCATTCAAAGCAATGCAATCATCAGCAACGCCGTAAGTGACATTTGAATTATCTTCAATGCTGTCTGAGGAAAGTATAATTAATTTACTGTTTTCTAAATACAATTCCTCTACCCATCTTTTTTTTAGGGTAAATTGCTTAACTAATTCTATAGTTTTTCCCTCCACAGAATATATGCGGATTTTGGCACAATTGTTGTTATTTAACATGGTATAGATATAGGAACCGTCTGTTTTGACGATGTCGCCTTCCATGACATCTTTTACCTGAAGATCCGTTTCTGAATAGTCGGGGGTGGCTGTTGTGTCTTCGGCTGCTGTCGAGGATTTTGCTCCGGTGGATGCCGAATCTTCTGCGGTAATATCGGACATGGATTGCTTGTCATGATATTTTTGAATCAGGCTATAAATTTCTGAATAACTGGTATTGCCGACAAACTCATGTCGGTCCGAGGTGGTTTGCTTCGAATTGGCAACAGGGGTTCCTTTTTCTGATTGCCGTCCGGTGTTAAAGGAATAAGCTGTGCCGGCAATAAGAAGCGCAAGACAAGCGGCTGCCGCAGTAATGCCGGCATACAATTTTTTGTGGGTGCGTTTTTTAGGAAATTCAATTTTTTTATCTACCATTTCTTCTATTTTTGCAGGGTGCAGAGAATCCGGAACCGGAATGGAATCCGCTTCTTCGCGCCAATGCCTTTTTAGTTTTTCTTCAAAATTTTTATCGCTCATAATTGACCTCCTTATGTTTATAAGTCCGCATTTTTCTCGCGGAGTTTTGCAAGTGCCCGGCTTTTGATGGAACGGATGGAGCCTTCCCGTTTTTTTAGGATGCCCGCGATTTCTCTACTGGTATAGCCGCCAAACACGGATAAGGTGATGACGCGCCGTTCCGGCTCGCTAAGCTGCGAAAGTTCGTCCTGAATTTCCGGTGTCAGGTAGCCATCTTCGGCGGCAGCCGGTTCCTGCCATGCTGCATCGCTCAAATAAATGGATTTTTGTTTTAATAATTTTTTACATTCGTTTGCCGTAATCTGGAACAGCCAGCTCTTGAACGCGTCGTTTTTCCGCAGTTTATGTAATTGCTCAAATGCTTTTAAAACGGCTGAACTGACGGCGTCCTCGGCGGTTATGCTGTCCTTCGTATAATAAAGGGCAAAATGGTATAAGTCTTTGTAATAGATTTCGTAAAGTCTGGCAAAAGCATGGGAATCGCCCTTTTTTGCCTGCTGTACGAAAATCCAGTCTGTCTTTGTCACGGGTGCCTCCAATCTGCACATTTGTGCGAATATACTGTATACAGTTCTCTGTGAAATCCCTCACAGCTAATAATTAGATTGATTTTGGTGTCAAAGTGTTGCATTTATTTCAATTTTTTATACTGGTTTTATTATGGGCTTAAGAAATGGTCTGCGTCAAGAAAAAAATCTTGACAGAGGCACTTTGGTATCGTATACTATACGAGTATGGCGTGTTTTGTCGTTCCATGCCCCGGTAACGAAAATACGCATGTAACAAGGAAAACAGCCGAACCAGTTTTGTTTTGCAAAACCTAGTAAGCAAGAACTAAATAAGGAGGATTCCAAGGATGAAAAGTTTTATGGCAAGTCCATCCACAGTGGAAAGAAAATGGTATGTTGTAGACGCTGAAGGAAAAACTTTGGGACGTCTCGCATCAGAAGTTGCGAATGTATTAAGAGGTAAAAACAAACCAACTTACACACCGCACATTGACACAGGCGATTATGTAATCGTAGTAAATGCAGAGAAGATTCAGGTTACAGGTAAGAAACTGGATCAGAAGATTTACTATCATCACTCTGAATATGTAGGCGGAATGAAAGAAGCTACATTGAGAGAAATGATGCAGAAGAAACCGGAATTTGTAATTACTCACGCTGTAAAGGGTATGCTTCCAAAGGGACCTTTGGGACGCCAGATGCTTAAGAAACTGCACGTATATGCAGGACCGGAGCACAACCATGCAGCACAGAAACCGGAAACATTGGACATTTAATGAGGTGTAGAAAGGAGAGATAACATTGGCTAGTTCAACATTTTACGGAACAGGAAGAAGAAAATCCAGTATCGCTCGTGTATACCTTACACCAGGTACCGGTAAAGTGACAATTAATAAAAAAGATATTGACGATTATTTTGGTCTTGAGACTTTGAAAATCATCGCTCGTCAGCCTTTGGAAGCTACAAACACTGCTGACAAATACGATGTAAAAGTTACTGTTAAAGGTGGCGGTTTCACAGGTCAGGCAGGCGCTATCCGTCATGGTATCGCTCGTGCTTTGAATGAAGCAGATGCTGATTTCAGACCGATTCTTAAAAAGGCTGGATTCCTTACTCGTGATTCACGTATGAAGGAAAGAAAGAAATACGGCTTGAAGAAAGCTCGTCGTGCACCACAGTTCTCAAAGAGATAATATTTCAAGAACGAAGATATCAAGAAAAGCCCATTTTACAAGGGTTGCAGAAGTTGTGGAATGCTGTCAGATGTGTTGGAATTTACATCGAATGCAACACATATGCAGCAGGTATGCAACAAAGATATTGATATGTATAGGACATTTTTCAGTAGCGATACTGGGGAATGTCCTTTTTGCACGTTTCTACAAGCGGTGCATTTGCTGGTGAATATTGGATGGGAGTGTTTGCACTCACAGACACATATTCGTTGGCAAATATAGCGCGCCAGCGCGATATGAGCAAAATCACGAAGTGATTTGCGAATGGCACCGATTGTTTCCTAAATTTCATTAATCGCATCTACAAGCTCCTTTATATCAAAGTGGGTATATACTTTCTCTGTGAGTGTCATAGCACCAGAGTGTCCCACAATCTTTTTGATAATCGTCTGATTAATACCAGCTTCTGCTAACATTGAGATACATGTATGTCGGCAGCAGTGAGGTGTACGATTAATATTAAGTTGTTCCATAAGTGGCTTGAAATAGCTATCATAGTAGTTCCTGTATTCAAAATGTTTTCCGTCTTCTGTATGAAGCAGATATTCACATTCAGTGCAGTTATCATCTATGGCTGAGCCAAGATGATAACTGCACTGCTCCGATAGAAATACAGATAAGAATATAGTACAGATAAGGAGATGCGAATGGGAAATATTTCATATACAGCTCATGTGAGCAATAAGAAAAGTGCCATTACATTGAAATCTAAGCTAGCAGCAGTTGCAAAGCATAATCTGAGAAAATATAAGTCATCAGATTACAGCAAAGATAACATTTGCATTGTCTATGGAACATCAAATCTGATTGATGATGTAAAAACAGTATATCACAAAGAATTCGATGAGGCATTAGAAGAATATAATAAAAAGCAGACATGACCAGACCGCCGGATAGAAGATTATTTTGAACATGTCGCTGGCAAGGTGCAGGATATGGCAGTAGAGATAATCATTCAGATAGGCGATAGAGAGTTCTGGAAACAGTATGATGATATGAAGTCATATATAAAGCTATCGTACGAGATTATATTGAGCGAGCTTATAAAAAGACTGCTAGGATTTGTAGTGGCAAATGCAGTAGTTCATCTTGATGAGGACAGTCCACATATGCATATAGTGGGAGTACCTGTGGCAGATGGTTATAAAAAGGGACTTCGTAAGCAGGTGTCAAAGAGAAAAGTATTTACAAAAGAAGTGCTTTCGCGAGTGCTGCAGGACGAGCTAAGGGAGGTCGCTAATAAAGAAGTTAATGATTGGTTTGGAGAACAGATAAAGGAAAAGTCAAAAGGTCGAAATCATGATCTGACAGTTGCGGAATATAAAGTAGCACAGGAAACAGAGCATTTGGAACAGATACAGGAACAGGTAAATGATGCGGATATTAAGTTGTTTGCTTCACAAATTGCTTATAAGGAATTGGAGTGTAGACTGACGAAGGAACTAAACGAAAAAAGAGATGCCATTGTTAAGAAAAATGAGGCTATGGAACAAGAATATACGGATAAGAAGAAAAAGCTTGAACCGGATATATTATTTCTTGAAAGTAAGAAGCATATTGATAAAATGCTTTCGGAAATGGATGAAAGGGAAGCAAAGCGTGTATCGCAGGAATTAAACGATAAGCGTCTTGAACTTCAATCTGTGAATGAAGAGATTGCAAGTGCAGTTGAAAAGGCAAGGGATGCGGTGGTATTGCTTGATAGGATTAAGGAGTTTGTATCATCATTCAGATTATTTGCTCCGACTATAGAAGAATATGCCAATCAGGTCGAATTGGATAAGACGATTGAAGTGGGAAACTCGTTCAGAGGAATCCTATATGAGATTGGTAAGCTACTGGAAGCTTTTAAGGAACTGATAAAAGAAGGATTGTGTTGGTTTCCAAGGTTAATGAGGTGGAAAACTTCTAAGGGCGAAGTAGCTCCAGTATTCATAGAGAAAAGTCATGGATATTCATATTCGGTATATGGATATATGAATGTGGAGACTAAGGAATATTATAGCAAAGAGTCAATTCAGTGGGAGATTAAGGCTGGTAACCGGACAGGAACAGTAGAACAGATGGATGCTAATGTTGAGGCTATGGCAATGGATTTGCAGGAGATATTGAGAATTGGAGCGGAGCAGAAGAGGTTGTGGAAGGTGTATGAGGGGAGATAGAAAAAGCTCACATTTGGTAGAGATTAAATCAAATGTGAGCTTTTAAAAACTATCGAGCTTGCGTTCGATAATGCCGCATGATATAATAAAAAATATGAAAAACGAGTAGTTGATATTGTTCGCCCAATCGAATATAATGGATAGGGAAAGAGGTAAATATAATGGGATATATGACAGCTAGCCAAGCAGCAGAAAAATGGAATATTTCACAAAGAAGGGTTCAAATTCTTTGTTCACAAAATAGAATAGATGGAGTATTTAAACTTGGTGAAAATTGGGCAATTCCAGACAATGCTGAAAAACCAATAGATAATAGAAAAAAGGAAATAAATGAAATGAAAAATAATAAATTAGTTGCAATAGATTTATTTAGTGGTTGTGGTGGATTTTCGTATGGATTCCAACAGGCTGGATTTGATATGGTGTTGGGAATTGATATGTGGAAAGATGCAACAGTTACATATCAGCACAATTTTCCGAACGCGTGTGTGATAAATGATGATATTACAAATATCTCAGCAGATGACATATTGTCAAGGCTTAGTATGAATGCCGATGATATTGATGTAATTATTGGGGGACCACCATGTCAGGGATTTTCTGTTTCTGGGAAAAGGATGATAGATGATCCTAGAAATAAACTCTATAAGTCATTTGTGGGTTTGGTAGATCAAATTAGACCTAAAGTTTTTGTGATGGAGAATGTACCTGGATTGATAAGGTTGTTTGGAGGAAAAGTGAAAGAACAGGTTCTAAATGACTTTTCTTCATTAGGATATAGAGTTAAAGTGCAACAATTATCATCAGATGATTATGGAGTTCCGCAACAAAGAAAGAGAGTGTTTTTTGTAGGAGTAAATGAGAAAAAAATACCACCAAATGTAAAGTTTGAATTTCCTAAGGCTGAATATGGAGACGGAATGAAACCATATGTTACATGTGAAGAAGCTATTTCTGATCTGGATTTTGTTCCAGATGATGTATCATTAGGTGAAAATATAGCATATAAAATTCCAGCACAATCAGAATATCAGAATGTAATGAGAAAAGGTAGTCATAGCATTAAAAATCATTCGATTACAATACATAAAGAACAGACAAAAAAGATAATTGCTATGGTTCCAGATGGAGGAAATTATAAAGATTTACCAATAGAGCTACAGAATACAAGAAAGGTTCATATAGCGTGGACAAGAATGAATAGTGAGAAGCCTTGTTTTACAATTGATACAGGTCACAATCATCATTTTCATTATAAGGAGAATAGAGTCCCAACTGTAAGAGAATCAGCTAGAATTCAATCTTTTCCAGATAAATTCGAGTTTATTGGCATAAAAACAAGTCAATTGAAACAAGTAGGAAATGCAGTGCCACCACTGATGGCAAAAGCAATTGCGAAAGAGGTTATTAAAACGATAGGAGATGCTAAGTAATGTATGATCATAGAAAACAATTAAAATGTGCGATTATCAGAGCTCGTGCAATCTCTGATGTAGATAATTTGTTGCCTAAATACGCAACGGTAATTGATAATCTGTGTCCTTGTACCAAAGCGGAATTTGAAGAAGGCTTTAACAATGCGTTTAGGGAATATGCAATTAGCAAGGCGAGAAATAAGTCTAATGAAAGTGCGATTAAAAAAACACTTGATAATCACAGAACAGAAGTGAGTGGTTCATTGTTTGGAATGCATTATGAAGTAGATGGAGTTGTGTATTCTTCTGAACGTAATAAAAAATTTTTAGAAGATAATGATCAGCCTGCATTTTTTAAAGACTGGTTATTGAAAATGCAATTTCCAAATGGAATGCAAAAATCACAAACATACTTAAAGATGATTGAAGAAAAATTATGTTGTCATCCGTATTCGATATTGTTACGTGTATTAGAATACGCAAGAAGAAGCGATATTGTATTATTAAAACAGGAATTAGGATATTATATATTTAATTCAGAAGATGTATTAAAAGGTAATGCTACTGCTAATGAAGTTTTTGATGAAATAATGAATGACAAAAGAAGTGGCATTCCTCCAAGAAAGATTATCATTCCGGAAGGAGAATCTACTTCATATGACCAGCATGTTGGAGATCAATTAAAATATCTACAGCTTGCAAATCTTATTTATATTGATGGGCAAGAAGTAAAAATTAATCCGCATGAGATGAAGGCAATTAACAGATTTACTGATTTGATAGAGAAACCATTAGGTTTTGATGTGTACAAATATGATTTGTCCAATGTAGAGAGTCGCAAGAAGTTTGAAACGGATTGGGCTGTATATTATAGTCAATTGAGTAAGCATGCGGAAGATTTAACTACCCCAGTTGAATCGCTGCTACTTCCAGCTGATGAAGAACCTCAGAAACCAAAACATGCGACAAATAAGGTTGAATTAGGAGATGAGGGAGAAGAATTTGTGCTCAATTTTGAAAAAGAAAGAGTTTCTAAATTCAATTCTCGTTTGGTAAATAAAGTCCTTGGTTTAGGAAAGACAAAAGGTTTGGGATATGACATACAGTCTGTAATAGCTGAACCAGGTGATTTCTCCGAGTTTGTTAAGTATATTGAGGTGAAATCTACAAAGAGAGTAACTGCTCCAGATTTGAAAGATGAGGTTTGGACGGATACGATTAATATAACAAGAAATGAATGGATTGCTGCAATGCAGCATAAAGAGTTTTATTCTATATATAGAGTATATTTTATTCGTGGTGGAGTTGTTATGTATATTATCAAAAATCCATATCAAAAGAAAATGGATAATATTATAGATGTTGTTCCGCTGACCTATAGAGTTGATTTTCAGAATAATTCTATTGATGAAAGTTATAAAGAGGTGAATAGTAATGTATAAAGTTGTTTCTTTATTTTCAGGTTGTGGAGGAGCAGACCAGGGAATAATTGGTGATTTTATTTTTAATAAGAAAAAATATGAAAGACTTCCATTTGAATTAGTATATGCAACTGACATTGATCAAAAAGCGTTAAATTCACATATGAAGAATTTTAAATGTGAAAATGTTGTATGTAAAGACATATGTGAGACTAAATCTAATGAAATACCTAATTGTGATATTGTAGTTGGAGGTTTTCCTTGTCAGTCTTTTAGCACGGTAAATCCTACAAAAGATCCATTTGATGATAGGGCAAATTTGTACAAACAAATGGTGCGTGTGGTAAGAGATAAGCAGCCTAAGGTCTTTATAGCTGAAAATGTAAAGGGTATGATGACTTTACATAAGGGACAAATATTTAATAGAATAATAAAAGCATTTGAGGAAGTTGGTTATACAACGTATACCAAATTATTTAATGCCGCAGATTATGGTGTTCCGCAAAAAAGAGAAAGAGTAATTATTGTTGGAATTAGAAATGATTTAAATGATGTAATGGAATATGAATTTCCTAAAGAAACAAATAAAAATAATTGGGTGCCATTGTCTGTTGCAGTTCCAAAGCTAGCAATTGAGCAGGAAAAGTATTATTTTTCAGAAAGAGCAGTTCAGGGAATGAAAAATGCGAAGAATAATATGAAGAGAGGATTGTATCAAGATTTAAATAAGCCTTGTTTAACTGTCACAAGTCATCTCGCAAAGGTAAGTTTAAATTCAAGAGATCCGGTACTTTTAGTAAATCCTGAAAAGGAATTATACCGAAGATTTACACCATTAGAGGCTGCTAGAATCCAATCATTTCCAGATGAATTTGTATTTGCAGGAAGTGAGACAGATGCTTATAGACAAATAGGTAATGCAATTCCACCTGTAATGTTTTGGCATATATCGGATTCTGTAAAAAAATATTTGGAAATGATAGAAATTGCTGTGTGCAAAAAGGCAATTTAGCTAATGATTGGAGGAAGATTGCATGAAAAATACAAGAGGTTCTGAATGGCATAAATGGGATTTACACCTTCATACTGCATCTTCGTATGACAGCCCTTACAAGGGCAAAGATGCAGATGAACTTTTGTGCGAGGCTTTAAAAGGTAATGATATAAGTGCTGTTGCAATTACAGATCATTTTAAGATTGATAAAGATAGAATTCTTCATTTAAGAGAATTGGCACCCAATATTGTGTTTTTCCCAGGGGTAGAATTAAGAACAGATAAAGGAGCTAATAATTTACATTTGATATTAATCTTTTCAAATGAAACCGATTTAGATGTATTATCAGCTGATTTTGAAGCAATTATGTTAAGAACAAAATCAAAATCAAGAGAGTCTGACGAAACCATATATTGGTCATATGAGGATATTGTTGATTTTTGTAAATCGCATAATGGATTATTATCTATCCATGCAGGAAAGAAAAGCAATGGGATAGACAAAGAAATATCCAATGCTTTACCAGTAAAAGAAGCAATTAAAGCTGATATTGCAGAATTTGTTGATTTTTTTGAGGTGGGAAGAAAAACAGATATAGAAACATATCATAAATATGTATTTAAAGATATAGAGGAAAAACCAATTATAATATGCTCAGATTGTCATGACCCTAGAAATTATACAGTGAAAGAAAGTCTTTGGATTAAGGGGAAATTAACATTTTCAGGGTTGATGCAGTGTATCTATCAGCCTAGCGAGAGGATTCATATAGGAACGATTCCACCAGCTCTTGATAGAGTTAAAAAAAATAAAAAGGCTAATATTGCTTGCCTAGAAGTTAACAAAAAAGAAAATGCAAAGAATGATGATGTTTGCTGGTTTGATATGAAATTGCCATTAAATAGTGGTTTGGTCGCAATAATTGGAAATAAAGGAAGTGGAAAAAGTGCTTTCGCCGATATTATAGGACAATTGTGCAAGTGCAAAACGATGGATAGTGCCTCATTTTTAAATGACAATCGTTTTCGTAAAATGCCCAAAAATTATGCTGCAGATTATTCTGCTAAAATAACTTGGTTAGATGGACATGAGGAAGAAACAGATTTGAGTTTGAAAGACTATGATACCACTATAGAGGATGCACAATATCTTCCGCAAAAATATATCGAAGATGTGTGCAATGATATTGGAAATATATTTCAACAAGAAATAAACAAAGTTATATATTCATATGTAGATAGAACAGAACGAGCGAATACAACAAATTTAGAAGAACTGGTTTTGGCAAAATCTCAGGATATTAATTTGGAAATTACGGAAAAACAGAAAGATATTCATAAATTAAATGTTCAAATTATTTCGTTGGAAAAGAAAAAAACAAGTCAATATCAAGAATATGTTAGAGATAGTTTGAAAAAATATCAGGAAAATTTGGAAAGACATGAGAAAAGTAAACCGATAGAGGTAAAGAAACCTTTACAGGAAAATCAAAATAATGATTATCAAAAGAACCTAAACAAAATAAATTTAGAAATTGATGACCTAAATGTTAAGATAGAGAATACAAAGGATGAAATAACTAAAATAAATTTACAATTATCTGATACACAACAGTTGATTTTAAAAATGCAGACATTGAAAAAAGAATATGATGTTGTGGATACGTTAGTAAAAGAGTTTGCTTCGAAATATAATTTGGATAGTATGAATCAAAACATAAGCATAAAATTACCATTAGAAGCTGTTGTGAATTATAAAAATAAATTATCTACTGAAAAAGTAATAAAACAGCTAGAATTAAATGGAAATGAATTACAAAAAGGGTTGCTTGAAAAATTAGAAGAAGCACATCAAAAGAAGAATGATCTCATTTCTAATTCTGATGCCGAGGAAAAGAAATATCAAAAATATTTGCAGGATCTTAAGGATTGGGATGATGAGAAGCGACGAATTATAGGAGATAATGAATCTGAGGAATGCCTAAATTATTTTGAAAGAGAAAATGAATATTTGCGGGATAAAATAGATGCAGAATATACGGTTTTACGCCAAAATAGAGATTCACTGTTTTCACAGATATATCAATTGAAGAAAAAAATGATAGGTGTTTTTGAAGAAATTTATAGTCCTATAGAAGTAGAAATAAGAAAACTATTGGGAGAATTAGAGGAAACAATAGCATTTGAAGCAGAGATGCAAATGATACAGAGTGATTTTGCGGAACAAGTATTATCATCAATTAGCCAAAGGTATGCAGGAATATTTAAAGGTAAAGCAGAAGCAAGTAATAAAATGTCAAAGCTATTAAAACAAACAGATTTTAATGATGAATCAAGTGTAGTTGAATTAGTTAAGAACATAATGTTAGCAGTTGATGAAGATATAGATAATTCGGAAAGAAAAATTATGGATAAAGAAACTTTTTATGATTTCTTGTATAATTTAAACTATTTGGATGTATCTTTTAAATTAAAAATGGGTGGAAGAGATTTGGAGGAGTTATCTCCAGGAGAAAGAGGAATTGTCTTATTGATTTTTTATCTTGCACTAAGTCAAAATAGTATTCCGATTATTATTGATCAGCCAGAAGACAATTTGGACAATCAATCGGTTTATAATAAGTTGGTTCCATGTATATGTGCAGCAAAACAAAAAAGACAAGTTATTATTGTAACGCATAACCCTAATATAGCAGTTGCATGTGATGCGGAACAGATTATTTGTTGTCATATGGATAAAAATACACATACTATTTCATATAGTGCAGGTGCAATTGAAGATGATGAAATAAAGAATAATGTTGTCGATATTTTGGAAGGAACTATGCCTGCATTTGATTTGAGAAGACGTAAGTATGTATAATAAAATAAGGTTTATTGACGACTAATGATTGAGCGTACTATGGTCTCCAATCCTCATCCATAGCATCAGCCCAATCCTGCAACTCACAATCAAGAGCTAATGCAGCATACTTAAGTGGTTCATCAATCGCAAGATTATCAATAAGCCTTTGAGAATTAGGCGTAGTATGGAGATTCTTTTCAGCTTCAGCACAGGACAAGAATAGAAGTGTATTATCAGCAAAAGCAATGTCAATTCCGTTCTTGTATTGGTTATAGTAAGCAAAATGTATTTTCATAGTAGTAGTCCTTTCTTTGTTAAAGTGATGAGAAGTTCTAGGAATGTGTGGGTAGTGCTACGCATACAACAGATATGCAACACTACCAACCACAAATTCCCTTATTTCAGGGCTTTTCTCGTTCTCAAAACGTTAGTTTTTGGAAACAAGATTATTACAACACCGGGAACAGAATTGTTCCCGGTGTTTTTCTATATTTTGGTCTTAGGTGACTTAGATTCTAATTTTCTATATTACGGTCAACCATTTTTTGGGGGAGTGGGTGACTGAATTTTAACAATTTGCGATAGCAGTCAACTTTTGAATGTAAAATGGTTGACTGGAATCATATTTTTTCCCAAACAAGTCATTTTAGTTAATAAAATAGTTGACTAAAATAATAGAAAAGCAAAAAAAGGTCAACAAAAATAGATATATGAGTTGACTGGATTTAAGTATTTTGTAAATAAAATCATATGAAAGAGGTGGATAAATGCAAGGATTGAAAAAATTGTTATTAAAGGAGCAAAAAAACTTAGAAATGATTTGCAGCAAGGTAGAGAACGAATTGAAATCTGTACCGAAAGGAAATCTGCGGATATCGAAAGACAAAAATAAGATTCGATATTACCATTGTGTAGAAGATAATGAAGGAACTTATATTTCAAAAATAGATTCCGAACTGCCAAAGCTGCTTGCTCAAAAGAAGTATAATCAGAGTGTGCTGAAAAAAGCTAAAGCAAGACTTTGGCAGATAGAAAGGATAACGAGGGACTATTCCGATGATGAAATTGAAAAGATTTATACATCGATGCATACACAAAGGCAGTTATTAGTTACACCAATTGAGCCAATATGGGAGAAAGAACTTGCTCGGTGGTATGACAGCGAATATCATGGCAAAGAATTTTACGAGGGAACCGCTGAAATTGTGACAGAAAAAGGTGAGCGTGTCAGGTCAAAGTCAGAGAAGATTCTTGCGGATTATTTCTACAGAAACAACATTTTATATCAGTATGAAAAACCCTTATATTTGAAAGGATATGGTACGTTATACCCGGATTTTACATTTTTATCGAAAAAAACGCGGAAAGAAATTTACTGGGAGCATGAAGGTATGATGGATAAACCGGAGTATGCCAAATCTGCTGTAAAAAAAATAGAATCATATCAGAGAAATGGAATCCATTTGGGAGAACGTTTGATACTTACTTTTGAAACGGAATTGACAGTTTTGAATTCCCAGATTGTTGAAGAACTGGTGGAAAAATATTTGGTGTAGAGGTAGTTACCCCCCCTCACTCCCCTATCTGGCACAGCACAGAAGCGTAAAACATCCCATTCCTTACCTCGAACCGGCATATGCCGCCATGCTGATTCACAATATTTTTCACGGAGCGGGTTCCAAGCCCAAGCCCTTTATGTTTGGTGGAAACAAGATTCCCATCTGGGGTATGTGCAAGCGTTCCGGTGAAAGTATTATCTACGGTGATACAGAGTGAGCCGCCGTCAGTATTTGCGCGGACGATGATTTTTTTGTCCGGTGTTTGTTCCGATTTGCAGGCATCTACAGCGTTTTCCAATAGGTTGCCGAGGAGAACCGAAATGTCGGTTTCCGGAATGTTGATTTTTTTCGGAATTTCTGTTTTTACGAGATAGGTAATACCCTGCTCTTTGGCCTGTTGTGCAAAATATACAAGTACGGCATTGGCGGCAGGATTTGCGCAGAACTGTACCGGCGTATCGTCTGGTAAACTCATTCTGTACTGTTTTAGATACTCACTTAGAGCAGTATAGTTTCTCGTATTCAGGTATTCCTGCATAAGTGTGATATGGTGGCGGACATCGTGCTTGGCTCGGCGCACCTCTGTGATTTTCTCCTGCAAATTTTCGTATTGTACCGTCTGCATGGTCAATTCATGGTTGCGTTCAGTCAGCAGGAGGGTTTTGGTCTGCTCCAAAATCAGGCGTGTAACGACATAGTAAATGAAAATGGCACCGACATTGATAATAAATAAAAACAGCGTATTTTTCGGACGCAGGGCAATTTCAAGACTTGATTTGGAAGCATTTCCGTAGAACGCATAATACCACATCACATAAAAGGTGGCAGGAATTATCCACAAATACCGCCACTCAAAGCCGGATGGCTCCTTTTCTACTGCCGGTGTATACACTTTTTTCATATAGAAAAACAGAGGAATAGCAAGAATTATTTCTACCACAGCAAGCATGAGAGAAAAAGACCAGCGGTAACTTTGTACGGCGAGGTCAGGGAAGAAAAGATTTTCTATGGTCTTTGATGAAATTACAGCGAGGTTCGCAAGATTTGAAATCATTAAAAGTGTAAAAAACGTTTTGCCAAAGTGTTTTTTTATGGCAAGAAAATAAAAAGCAGCATACAGGATGGTGCTTACTGCACTGATGGTTCCGGTGTTGTTTCCGGGAGCAAAGGCAGCCCATGCACCGAGAAAAAGCTGCAAAATTGTCACAAGAACAATCAAAAAAAATGTTGTTTTTATCGAAAAACGAAGACTGTGCCGGAACGGATAAAGTGCCAGGGCAAGAAAAGGAAGAAAATTCAGCAGGGAATAAATGGCGACTTCCGCCAATCGATAAAAAGACAGCATCATTTGCCACCTCCATTTCGTAACATTTCAAACCGGAACGTAAAATAGGCATCTAAAACTTCTTTGGATTTACGTCTGCTAATTGGGATACTTTTTCCGTCGCTCATGACAAAAACATCATTGGTCTGGGAAGCAACTTCATAAAAATTAATCAACATACCTTTTGTCGGGCTGGAAAAATACGGATAGGCACATAAAAGCGATTCAATTTCGGAAAAAGAAGTCCGCACAATTGTGTCAACGTCGTATTTGCAGTGAAGGGTGACCCGGTGTGAAGAAAAATCAACATAAATAATATTGCGCAGAATGGCACTGGTGCCATCGGGAAGTTTTACCGTACGCATCTTCTCAATTTCTGCGAGGTTAAGCCGGTCTAACATAACCTTTACTTTGTCGCGCCCAAATGGTTTGCGCAGATAATAGCAGGCATTTACCTCATAACTTTCACTGGCAAATTCATTGCTCGTTGTACTGAAAACAATTTTTACGTTGCTGTCTCGTTCCCTGATTTTACGGGCAACATCCACGCCGGTCAGTTTGTCCATAAAAATATCTAAAATAATAAGGTCAAAATCCGCAGTCTCCCAAGCGGTCAGAAACTCTTCGCCACTTCGATAATCCGATATTTCTGAAGAATCTCCGAGAAATTCATTTAACAAAGTGCGTAGTTGTTCACACATTTGTATATCATCATCCACAATCGCAATTCTCAAAGTTAATCTCCTTATAATTCAAAAGTTTTACAAATTTTCCTTATTGTAGCATATTTTGACACAAAAACAAAGAAGCATAAAAGAATATTTTTACCGTTTGTGTAATTTTTTTACCGCTTGTGCCAAAGCGGTTGTTATTTGTAAAGAGTTCGGGTAAAATTTGTGTTACAGCTAAAGACATAACAGGAGGATATGTGAACACAAGGGTAAACACGAAAGGGAAAGACGAAGGCAAACAGAGAGGGAAAGCAAACGGCAGTCTGTAATAGGCTGCCGTTTGGCATGCAGAGAACACTTGACCTTGACGTCACGCACATAACATTCTATGATAAAAGAAGAAATATCAATAGAAAAAGGAGAGCACTAGACTTATGAAAAAAATAATCACATATGTTATGATATTTACGATGTTAATTACAACGGCTGCAGTTTCTATGGCGGTTCCGGCATCGGCGGCGGTGAAAAAGCAGAGCAAAAGACAGGTGACATTGATTCGAAGCTACAATAAAATATACCGCAAATGCAAAAAGAACTTTAAGTATGATGGTTCGCAGCTTGAAATGAATCAGGATTCTTACAAAGAATTCAAAATCTGGGACAAAGAACTCAATCGTGTATACAAACTGCTTTATAAAGGGTTGTCGGCAAAGCAGAAAAAAGTGTTAAAGAAAAAACAGATTCGCTGGATAAAGAAAAAAGAAAAGGAAGCAGCCAAGGAAGCGGCACAATGGGCTGGCGGAAGCGGACAGCCGTTGGCACGTAATATGGTGTTGATTACAGAGACCAAGAAGCGTTTACGTTGGCTGATTCGAATTTACGCATAAGAAGGAGCACATAGAAACGATGGCAAACATAATTAAGATTGCGGATTTTTCAGATGAGGCACTTGATTTTTATGCGCGTGAAAAAGAGGCGCAGTTAAAACACCGCCCGGCGCATGGCAGGGGGATGTTTATTGCGGAGAGTCCGATTGTCATTGAGAGAGCACTGGCAGCGGGGTATGAGCCGGTATCATTTCTCATGGAAGAGGCGCACATTGAAAAGCAGGGGCGGAAATTTATCGCAAAATACCCGGAGATTCCAATTTTTACAGCACCGTTTGATGTGTTGACAAAAATCACAGGATTCAAACTCACGAGAGGGATGCTTTGTGCGATGTACCGCAGGGAACTTCCGTCGATTGAACATGTGTGTAAAAATGCAAGCCGGATAGCGGTTTTGGAAAACGTGGTGAATCCAACCAATGTAGGTGCGATTTTCCGTTCGGCAGCAGCATTTTCAATGGATGCTGTCCTGCTTACCCCGGATTGCAGCGACCCCTTATACCGCCGTGCGGTGCGGGTAAGTATGGGAACCGTGTTTCAGGTTCCGTGGAGTTTTCTGCCGGATGATGAAACCTATGTGAGCAGGCTGCACAAACTTGGCTATAAAACGGCGGCAATGGCACTGTGTGAGGATACGGTTTCAATTGCGGATGAGAAACTGAAAGAAGAAGAAAAACTTGCCATCATTTTAGGAACCGAAGGAGAAGGTCTCATGCCGCAGACAATAAAACAAAGTGATTACACTATCAAAATACCGATGGCACATGGCGTTGATTCGCTGAATGTAGCGGCGGCGAGTGCAGTCGCTTTTTGGGAGTTAGGAAATAAGGAGGCAGAACGATGATAAGGCATATTTTATTTTGGAATTACACGGAGAAAGTGAAAGAGGAGCATACACAGGAGGAATCCCTTCGTTTTATGCAGCAGTCAGTGGCTACGATGAATGGAAATATAGAGGGACTTTTGCATGCAGAGATAAACCGCAATTTTGCCGGTGGCTATGACCTTGTTTTTTATGCAGAATTTGCAGATGAGGAATCGTTAAAGAAGTTTATGAACCACCCACTTCATGTGGCACATAGAGAGAAATGCAAGGAAATTGTGACTGACCGGTTATGTGGCGATATCGTCAGTGAATAGAGAAGACGACACGTAAGATGGAAAAGCAAAAGAACATAACATGCTTTCCAAAACTTGCATAAAAGGCATCAATTCGCTATAATGGGGACAATGACGTTTGAAAGGAGAATTTAGTAACATGAAAAAGAAATTTAGTTTTCTGCTTGTATTGGCAGTTCTTGTAATGGGGCTTAGTGCATGTGGAGGTTCAAAATCTGACACAACGAGCGAGACAAAGGCACCAAAAGCTACGGAGACAGCCGAGGCAACAAAAAAGCCGGAATCGAAAACAACGGATACAAAAGGTAAGCATCATGCAAAAATCAAAGTGAAAGATTATGGCACGATTGAGGTGGAGTTAGACGGTGATACAGCACCGATTACGGTTGCAAATTTTGTTAAATTAGTAAACGAAAAGTTTTATGACGGTTTGACATTTCACCGCATTATGTCCGGTTTTATGATTCAGGGTGGTGATCCGTTAGGAAACGGAACCGGTGGTTCAGATGAAACGATCAAAGGTGAATTTTCTTCCAATGGAGTAGAGAATAACATTTCCCATAAAAGAGGTGTGATTTCCATGGCACGTTCCTCTGAACCGGACAGCGCAAGTTCCCAGTTCTTTATTATGCATCAGGATGCTGACTATTTAGATGGTCAGTATGCTGCGTTCGGAAAAGTGACAAAGGGTATGAGTGTTGTCGATAAGATTTGTGAAGATGTTACGCCAACTGACGGTAACGGTACGGTTGAAAAAGCAGATCAGCCGGTCATTGAAAGTATTCGTATGGTGGATTAAATAAAATCGTGTCTATTGAATAACGATGGAAGCACAGGTTAAGTCTTCCGAAAGATTGTAAACAATGCCGCTCTTTAGTCCTATGACGGTGGGACGAAGGACGGCATTTGGTTTATTTTCGACAACGCGGGCCTGTTCGCCGTTGCTCAGTGAAACCGTTGTATCAACCGGATAGAGAATGACGCTCTCCATGAAACTGCGCATGGCAGTGATATCTAACTCGGCGGTCATTGACATAATCATTTCCACGGCGGTGCGCTGGGAAAATGATTTTTTGTAAGGACGCTCGGTTACTAGAGCGTCGTA